>PDWJ01002635.1_pt1 | contig 21582 bp, 17 predicted proteins | sample 1430881 | NCBI WGS metagenome assembly PDWJ01 (sample SAMN01162460, study PRJNA174530) | Oral metagenome, whole genome shotgun sequencing project. | biome: Marine environment; feature: Marine mammal; material: Swab sample of the gingival sulcus; isolation source: swab sample of gingival sulcus... | reverse complement strand
TCATATCCAGTTCCGTGAAGAATCACGCTTCCCTGGTTTCTACTACAGAGGCGACTACATGGGCCAGAATGACGAAGAATGGTTCTGCTTTGTTAACTCAACTTACAACAAAGAAACCAACGAATGGACCCTGAAAAAAGAACCCTATCACAAGATCATCTCCGATTAGTACGGATAGACGATTTTAGCCTACGGGTTGCTTAATATGAACCTCCAGGTACCGGTTATCCGGTGCCTGGAGGTTTTTTCAGATTAGCCCCGGCTTTTTCCTGTCTCCTTTTTTGTAAGGTTGCAAGCGGCCAGATTTTAGGGTAAGTATTTGCAGTTTTACGAATAAGGAGAGAGGATGCCAGCCCCGGTAAGTGGAAGCATCATGGTGGTTGGTGGTGGAATCAGCGGCCTGACAACTGCCCTGGAAGCTGCCGAAGTGGGGTATGAGGTCTTCCTTGTTGAAAAGGAAGCATCCCTTGGTGGAAGAGTTGCCCAGCTCAAACACTACTTCCCCAAACTCTGCCCACCCACTTGTGGCCTTGAGATCAACTACCGACGTCTCAAAGACAATAAAAACATCAAAGTGTTCACCATGTCTGAAGTCCAGAAGGTGGACGGCCAGGCCGGCGACTATACAGTGACCGTGAAAACGCGGCCCCGGTATGTCAACGAAAACTGTACCGCCTGCGGCGAGTGCGCCAAGGTGTGTGAGACGGAGATTTCCAACGACTTCAACTTTGGTATGAATCGGCGCAAAGCGGCCTACCTGCCCCACAACATGGCATTCCCCCAGCGCTGTGTCATAGACCCCGCCATGAGTAGCGACGACAGGGAAAGAGTCAAGGCTGCCTGTAAATACGATGCCGTCGATTTTGATATGCAAGAAAAGACCTTTGATCTGAAAGTCGGTGCTGTGGTATTTAACACCGGTTGGCAGCCCTACGATGCCACCCGCATTGATAACCTGGGATTTGGTCGGTACCAGAATGTTATCACCAACATGATGCTGGAACGAATGGCCGCCAGTAATGGCCCAACTGAAGGCAAAATCCTGCGGCCTTCCGATGAAAAAGCACCGCAGACCATTGCATTTGCCCAATGTGCCGGTTCCAGGGACGAAAACCACCTGTCTTACTGCTCTTACATCTGCTGTATGGCCTCCCTTAAACATGCCACCTATCTGAGGGCCCAGTACCCCGACGCCAAAATCTATATCTACTACATTGATCTGCGGACGCCGGGCAGAAAATACGAAAAATTCTATGCCAACCTCAAAGCGGACGAAAACATTTTCTTTGTGAAAGGCAGGTATGCAGCCCACCTGCGCAGTGGACAAACCGGTTGCAGACCTGAACTTCGACGAAGAAGGTTTTATTATCAATGACTTTTCCAAAGGCGGCCTGTTCGCAGCAGGGTGTGCCAATAAACCGGCCGATGTTGTAACGTCCAACCAGAATGCAACCGGCATGGCTCTTAAAGCCATTCAGACCCTCAGGAGGTAGAAAAAGATGGATAAAAAATACGGCGTATATATCTGCACAGGCTGCGGCATCGGCGAAGGCCTTGATATAGAAGAGCTGGTAGGTGTACCCGAGGAAGAGGGCATCAGCTGCACCACCCACCCGTTCCTGTGCTCTAAAGAAGGCGTGGCACTGATTCAAAAAGACATCGATGACGGCAAAGTCAATGCCATGGTGATTGGCGCCTGCTCAAGGCGGGTTAACTTTGATACCTTTAGCTTTGACAACACCATTGTTGAGCGTGCCAACTTGAGGGAAGGTGTGGTATGGCCCCACAGCCGGGAAACCTACCCCATGCTGACCGAAGAACAAAAGGATGACGAAGAACATTTTGATCAGGTTCAGATGAAGGCCGAAGACTACATCAAGATGGGCATGATCCGTCTTGAAAAAGTGACCCTGCCCGAACCCTATCAAACCGAATCCTTCTCCAAAAAAATCCTGGTCATTGGCGGCGGGGTGACCGGTATGTCCGCAGCCTTAGACGCAGCCAAAGCCGGTTATGAAGTGACCATCGTTGAAAAAGCCAAGGCATTGGGGGGGTACGCCGCTAAGCTGAGAAGCCAGATGCCGGTTGTTGAACCCTTTGAAACCTTGCAGGCCCCGGTTGTGGATGCACTGGTTCAAGAGATTGAAACCAACACCAATATTGATGTCAGAACCAATACTGAGGTGGCACGTATTGCCGGTCAACCTGGCGAGTTCACCGTGACCATGAAAACCCCAGGTGAAAAAATTCCCTTTGACGTTCCCTTCCCCCTTCCCGAAGAGATGCTGGTGGATGAAAACGGCAAGGAACTGGATGCCGACGCCGCCCATGAGAAATATCTGGAATACAACGAAGGTCGTGAAGATATCCTCAAGATGGACCCCGAGGGGGAACTCTATGGTGCCGTTGTGCTGGCTGCCGGTTGGCGACCTGACGTGCTTGAGGGCGAAGGCTTTGAACACCTGAGCCTGGACAACCCTGACGTGGTGACCAACCACGAATTTGAAATGATCGCTGCCAAAGGCAAAATCGTTCGCCCCTCCGACGGGAAAGAAGCCAAAAATGTGGTATTCATCCAGAGCCCCGGCAAAGATGAAGACGACGCCGATTTCGAATACACGGGGTCCGTTACCTCCATGGTCGCCCTGAAACAGGCCCGCTATGTCCGTGAGGATTATGAAGACGGTAAAGCCTATGTGGTCTATCAGCACATGAGAACCCCCGGCCACCAGGAATACTTCTATAAAGCCATGCAGCAGGAAGACGGCATTTTTATGACCAAGGGGGCTGTCACAGAAGTTGCGGTGTCCGGTTCCAGCCTGATGGTGTCCGCCACCAACACCCTGCTGGGCGACAACCTGGCATTGAAAGCCGACATGGTAGTTGTGGCCGGTGGTATGGTGCCTGCGACCAAAGATAATGCCGTGATCAACCTGGCCTACAGACAGGGGCCAGGCTTCCGTGACAACGACATCTTTGGCCAGTATGCAGACTCCAACTACATCTGCTTTCCCTATGAAACCCAGAGAACCGGCATCTACGCGGCCGGCGCCATTCGCCGGGCCATGACCATTGAAGAGTCCATGGAAGACGCCACCGGCGCCGCCCTCAAAGCAATCCAATGTGTGGAAAGTGCCAACCGCGGCATGGCCGTTCATCCCAGATCCGGTGATATGACCTACCCGGACTTCTTCTTCCAGAGATGTACCCAGTGCAAACGTTGCACGGTTGAATGCCCCTTTGGTGCCCTGGATGATGATGAAAGAGGCACCCCCAAGGCCAACCCGACCCGCTGCCGCCGCTGCGGTACCTGCATGGGTGCATGCCCTGAACGTATTATCTCTTTTGCAGATTACTCCATTGACTCCATTGGGTCCCAGGTCAAAGCCATTTCCGTTCCCTCAGAGGATGATTATGATGAACCGCCCCTGCGTTTCCTGGCCCTGGTTTGCGAAAATGATGCCTTCCCCGCCCTGGATATGGTGGGGCAGAACCGCGTTGACTACTCCCCGGATGTGCGATTTATCCCCGTACGCTGCCTGGGCTCAGTCAACACCATCTGGATCAAAGATGCCCTGGCCCAAGGAATTGACGGTGTTATCCTCATTGGATGTAAGCACGGCGACGATTACCAGTGCCACTTTGTCAAAGGGTCCGAGCTGGCTGAAGTCCGCGTGAAAAAGATCGGAGATGCGCTCTCCTCACTGGCCCTTGAAGAGGAACGTGTGGCCTTTGCGGAAGTTGCCATTGATGAATATGACAAACTGCCCCAGATCATCAACGACTTTGTTGAAGAGGTTGACGCTCTTGGCCCCAACCCGTTTAAAGGTTTCTAACCGCATTTACCAAACTAACCATGGAGGTATCATAATATGAGTGCTAAATATCTTGCTCAACCAGATCTTGGGTTTATTGCCGAAGTAAAAGGTCTTGGTGGAGAAACACTGAAAAAGTGTTACCAATGTGCAACCTGTTCCGTGGCCTGCCCCATTGCCCCGGAAGACAGCCCATTTCCCAGAAAAGAGATGATCGCTGCATCCTGGGGCCTGAAAGATAAATTGATCGGTAATGCTGACATTTGGTTGTGCCATCAGTGCGGAGATTGTACGGATCTGTGTCCCCGGGGCGCGGCTCCGGGCGATGTCTTGTCTGCAGTCCGTTCCGCAGCCATTAAAGAATATGCGCAGCCTAAATTCCTGGCCCAGGCCGTGAACGATCCTAAGAAACTGCCGTATCTCATCGGCATTCCCGGCCTGTGGTTTGCGCTGCTGGCCTTCATCACCATGAACTTCGGCGGCACCATGGAAAAGATTTTTCATGCCCTGTTCGGTGATGCCCTGGGCGGACGGCTGCATTGGGCCCATACCCATGAAGGTGCCGGACATGTGATTGCCCACTCCAACTTTTTCTCCACCTGGTTTGTGGATTTTACCATGATTCCCACGGCAACTTTTGCTGCGGTTGTCTTCTTCCTGGCGCTGAAACGTCTGGTTGCCGACTTCCATGAGAATGCGGTGCTGGAAGGCAAAACAGACAAGACTGCTGTCGATTACAAAGCCCTGGGGCAATCTGTGCTCAATGTGCTGCCCAGAGTGTTCAAGCATGAAAAATTCAACGAATGCGAATCCAACAGAGACCGTTCCACCCCACACATGATGGTATTGTACGCCTTTATCGGCCTTTTCATCACCACAGTGGTGTGCGGTCTAATGCTTTACCTTGGCAACTATCCTGGTCCCTATCCCCAGCTCAACCCCATTAAATGGCTTGCCAATGTGTCTGGTGTTGCCCTGGTGATTGGATCCAGCGTAATGATTATCAACAGATGGAGAAATAAAGACCAGTTTTCTGCGTTTAAAGATTGGTTCATCCTGGGTGTTGTGTTTGTGCTGGGCTTGTCTGGTATGTTGACCGAAATGGCGCGTCTTGCTGAACTGGAATGGACCTGCTACTTCTTTTACTGGGTCCATCTCATTGCGATTTTTAATCTGTTTGCCTTCCTGCCCTTCTCCAAGATGGCCCACCTGGTCTACCGTACGGTTGCCATGGCCTACGCAGATTACGGCAATAGAAAATACTAATCGGGTCAACACGACCACCGATTAAACAATATGAAAAGGGGGCGGGGTATCCTGCCCCCCTTTTTACCCTCAATCCATTGATCCTCAACAAAATCCTTGCAATCCAAGGCGCTTCGCTTATTATAAAGATTTAAATTGATAATCAAGGAGACCCTATTTTGAATAAAATTGCTGTGCTTCCCGGTGACGGGATCGGCCCTGAGGTTATGGAACAGGCGGTGAAGGTGTTGGATAAGGCCGGAGAAATTTATGGATTCAACCTGGAATATGAATATGCAGATGTTGGCGGCATTGCCATCGACAATCACGGTAAGGCCTTGCCGGAATCGACCTTGGCCCTTTGCGAGCACAGTGACGCCATTCTATTTGGTTCCGTGGGCGGCCCCAAGTGGGAAAGTCTGCCCCCCCAGGAGCAGCCTGAACGCGGCGCCCTTTTACCCTTGAGAAAGCATTTTGGCTTATATTGTAACCTTCGTCCCGCCAAGGTGTTTCCGACATTGGCATCCGCCTCTCCGTTGAAACCTGAAATTGTGAAAACAGGTTTTGATATTCTGTGCATGAGAGAACTGACCGGCGGCATCTATTTTGGTGAACCCAAAGGCAGAACCGGTGACGGCCAAGATGAAAAGGCCTTTGACACCATGGTATATTCACGGTTTGAAATTGAGCGCATTGCCAGAATGGCCTTTGAAGCGGCCCGAAAACGCCGCAATATTGTGACCTCTGTCGATAAGGCAAACGTCCTCTTTTCAATGGTGCTCTGGCGTGACACCGTGACTGAAATCGCCAAGGAATACCCTGATGTTACGCTGAATCACATCTATGTGGATAATGCCACCATGCAGCTGGTCCGTGATCCCCACCAATTCGATGTCCTGCTTTGCGGCAATATGTTTGGCGATATCATTTCAGACGAGTGTGCAATGATTACAGGATCAATGGGGCTTCTGGCGTCTGCCAGTCTCAACGAAAAGAATTTTGGACTGTATGAACCTGCCGGTGGGTCTGCCCCTGACATTGCCGGAAAAGGCATTGCCAACCCCATCGCACAGATTCTTTCGGGGGCAATGATGCTTAAGTACACACTGGGGCATTCCGCCGCAGCAGACGCCATAGAAACGGCAATATCCAATGTCCTTGACAAAGGTATTTTTACAGCAGATCTCACACTGGACGGTGATAAGTCTGTGACGACTGCAGAAATGGGGCAGGCCCTGGTCGATGAATTGTCAACTCAAGGATAGGCCACTAACCCAAAAAAAAGCCTTTGACAAAACGCCAAAGGCTTTTGATACCCCAACAAGCGTATCCAGTTCGGGAAATTTCGTATTCGTTATGGTGGTGGGCGATGCAGGGCTTGAACCTGCGACTTCAACCTTGTAAGGGTTGCACTCTCCCAACTGAGTTAATCGCCCTGAAAATATAACTTGATAATGATACCCTAACAGGCTATGGGTGTCAAGCAGGTTTTTAAAAAATAGCCGCTCTTTTATCGATGTTAAAATATAACTATTTTGATTTATAAATTTTCTTTAATCTATTGGATCGCCTTGCAAGACAACATTATAAATGATATGTTGGCGCTTAAAAAACGAATTATAAACATCCGAAAATATACTAATGCAAAACGCGTCTTTTTATCCTCATAAGTAAGGCTCATGGTCAAAAGGAAATCGCAGCATCTTTGCTAAAGTCATTCGGCAACACATCATGGTTTAGGAGTTAATTATGGAACCAGTTCAGGGATACCTGGAAATCATGGACAAGGGGTTCGGATTTTTAAGAAACATTGAAGATAACTTCCAGCCCAGACCTGAAAATCCCTACGTACCAAACAGTCTTATACGAAAACTCAATTTGAGAGAAGGCAGCTTCATTCAAGGGTACGGTGAGAAGAAAAGTGCCCAGAACGTTAATTTTGCCCTGATTCGCATTGATACCATAAATCACCTTCCCTTTGATGAATTTCTAAGCATCCCAATGCTTCAGGATCAGGTCAGCCTCAATCCCTATGAGCGATACTATCTGACACAAGACGAAGATGACCTTACCGGCAAGGCGCTTGACCTGGTTACGCCCATTGGCAAAGGACAACGCGGATTAATTATTGCCCCCCCAAAATCCGGTAAGACGACGATCCTGAGACATATGGCCAACTCCGTTGTGGCCAATCATCCAGATTCTAAAGTATTTGTACTGCTGGTAGATGAACGGCCCGAGGAAGTGACTGATTTTCGTCGAGGACTCACCAATGCCCATGTCCTTTACTCTTCTGCAGACCAGCAGATTGGCCAGCATATGAGAATGACCCGGCTTGCCATGCATACCGCTATTCGTTGCGCTGAAATCGGACAGGATGCGGTAATGTTCATTGATTCTTTGACCCGTATGACAAGGGCCTTTAATATCGACACGGACTCCTATGGTAAAACCATGAGCGGTGGTATAGGCGCCAACGCCATGGAATTTCCCCGAAAAATTTTTGGTGCCGCCAGAAAACTTGAAAGCGGTGGGTCGCTGACCATCATTGCGACCATTCTCGTTGACACTGGCTCCCGCATGGACGATGTCATTTTTCAGGAATTCAAGGGCACCGGAAATATGGATCTTTTCCTATCCAGAGAATGCGCTGAACAACGGATTTGGCCGGCCATCAACATCAACAAATCCGGCACCCGTAAAGAAGACCTGCTCATGGATGAAGAAGAATACGACGAAATTGTAGAAATCCGGCGCAGCATTGCCACACTGGACGAAGTGTCAGCAATGTCCCAGTTCCTTGACCGGATTGAAGTCCTCTAGACGACGAATTTTTTAAATACATAAAAAGAAACGCGCTGCCAGATGAGTCGCCCTCTGGCAGCGCGTTTTTTTATATTCACTCACATACGCACCACTAAGGTATCTTTGGTGTGAACGAGACGGAGTCCTATGCCAGGGCCTGGTCTAATACCTGGGACATCTCTTCTACAAAAACGATATCCAGCTTTTTTTGTATGGCTTTAGGCACCTCGCGAATATCTTTTTCATTATCTTTGCACACCACGACGGTTTCAATCCCATTGGCATGGGCGGCAAGCAGTTTTTCTTTTAATCCGCCGATGGGCAGTACGCGCCCACGAAGCGTAATTTCCCCAGTCATGGCCACCGTGTGTTTGACGGGCCGCCCTGTCAGCACTGACACCACGGCAGTGCACATGGCAATTCCGGCAGATGGGCCGTCCTTAGGGATGGCGCCTTCGGGCACATGGATATGGATATCGGTATCCTTATAAAATTCCGTTTTAATCCCCAGTTCTTCGCTTCTGGACCTTACGTAGGAGACTGCGGCCTGGGAGCTTTCCTTCATTACATCCCCTAGCTTTCCGGTGACCATGACATTGCCTTTGCCAGGCATGGTGACAGATTCGATGGTCAACAATTCTCCGCCCGCCTGGGTCCATGCTAACCCTGTGACGATCCCTATCTTATCTTCTTTTTCCAAGGCAGAGTCTCTGAATTTGGGTTGATCCAGATATTTAATCACCGTTGAGGAGGTAACCTGGTGTTTTTTGCGGGTATCGGTACGAACGATGTGGGTGGCAATCTTCCTGAGCACCGAAGATATCTCACGCTCCAGATTCCGTACACCTGCCTCCTTGGTGTACTGTTTTATGATGGTATGGATTGCATTTTTTGAGAATACCACATCATTCTCATTCAAACCATTTTCCTTCAACTGCTTTGGAATCAGGTAACCCGTAGCAATTTTTTCTTTTTCATATTCTGTATATCCCGGGATCTGGATCACCTCCATTCTGTCACGCAGGGGTGCCGGAATATCGTATAATGTATTGGCTGTGGTGATGAAAAGAATATCAGACAGATCATAGTCCACTTCAAGATAGTGGTCATTAAAATTCTTATTCTGCTCAGGGTCCAATGCCTCAAGTAATGCAGAGGAGGGGTCACCTCTAAAATCGGAGGTCATTTTATCGATTTCATCCAGGCAAAATACGGGATTGTTAAATCCCACCTTTTTTAATGTCTGGATAATTTTGCCAGGCAATGCGCCCACATAGGTTCTGCGGTGTCCGCGAATTTCAGCCTCATCTCTGACACCGCCCAAAGAAATCCTGGCAAAAGAACGCCCCGTGGCACTGGCCACAGATCGTGCCAAAGAGGTTTTACCCACCCCCGGTGGCCCCACCAGGCAAAGGATGGGACCTTTTATTTTTTTCACCAAAATCTGAACAGCCAGGTATTCAAGGATTCGCTCCTTGGGCTTTGTTAGTCCGTAGTGGTCTCGATCCAGAATCGCTTCCGCCTTTTGAAGGTCTGACTTCCAGCGATTTTTCCTGTACCAGGGCAACGCAACCAGCCAGTCAATATAATTACGGACAACAGTGGCCTCGGAAGACATGGGAGACATCATTTTAAGTTTTTCCAGCTCCCGGCGGGCGGTGCCAGCGGCTTCCCTGGACATCCGTTTTCGTTTAATTTTCTTTTCAAGGTCGGCAAACTCGCCGCCCTCTTTGCCTTCCCCCATCTCTTTTTGGATGGCACGCATCTGCTCGTTGAGGTAGTGGCGCTTTTGGAGTTTTTCCATCTGTGCCTTGACCCGTCCCTTGATCTTTTGGGACATGGTAAATACCTCGGTTTCCTTTTGGATCATCTTCAACAGCATGAAAAACCGCTCTTCAATATCTGAGCATTCAAGCAGAGACTGTTTATCGGCCACCTTCAGGGGAAGTTGGGACGCAATGGTGTCTGCCCACCTCGAATGATCCTGGGCCACACTGTCCAGCCCTTTAAAGAAGCTTTTGGAGACCACCCCCGACAGGGCGGCATAATGCTGAAACGCCTCGAATACCGTCCTTAACGCGGCCTCGGCAGTGGCTTCGGACATGGGGGTTTCTGGCACCCCAACAAAGGCCACCGATTGAAACCCGTCTGCGTCCTCCATCTTAACAATATGGCCTCGACCGCATCCTTCCACCAGCGCTTTGACGGTGCCATCAGGCAGCCGCAGTAACTGGGTAATTTTAGCTTCGGTGCCAGTTTGAAAGATATCTTTAATGGAGGGTTTGAGCACCTCAGGATCTTTTTGGGTGGTCAAAAATATCCGCTTATCCTGGGACATGGCCTGGGACAAGGCTTTAATGGATTTTTCCCGCCCCACAAAAACAGAAGTTGTGATATATGGGAAAAGCACCATATCCCTCAGGGGAACCAAAGGAAGGGTTCTTTTCTCCTCAGAACCGTCAGGGTTAAAGAACTTGGCAATCTTGATCATAGATGCAAACTTTCGTTTTTAAGGGTTCCAGAGGAGTTAAATGGGCGGGCACCCATGTTCCAGCTGTTAAAATATGCTGTCCTAAGCCTGTTTTTTAGGCTGTTCATACAAAAGAATGGGGTCTTCGTTTTTCAGCACCACTTCTTCGCCCACCACACACTCAATCACATCCTTTTTGGAAGGAATTTCGTACATGATATCCAGCATGGTCTCTTCCATGATGGCGCGCAAGCCGCGGGCACCGGACTTTCGATTCACTGCTTCCTTAGCCATGGCTTCAAGGGCTTCGTCGGTAAATTGAAGGTCAACCCCTTCCACCCGAAACAGCTCTTTATACTGTTTCACCAGTGCGTTTTTGGGTTCCGTAAGAATTTTCACCAATGAATGTTCATTGAGTTCACCAATGGACGTGATCACCGGCAGGCGACCGAGAAACTCGGGAATCAGGCCGAACTTAATTAAATCCTCAGGCTTTACCTGTCCTAAGAGTTCACCAATGTTGATATCTTTTTTATCGGCAATTTTTGCACCAAACCCCATGCTTTTCTGGGTCAGCCGTCGTTCCACCACCTTTTCAAGGCCGGTGAAGGTGCCGCCGCAAATAAAAAGGATATTGGAGGTATCCACCTTGACATAATCCTGCTGGGGATGCTTTCTGCCCCCCTTGGGCGGGATACTGGCAATGGTGCCTTCAATGATCTTGAGCAATGCCTGCTGCACTCCTTCGCCGGAAACGTCACGGGTAATGGAGGGATTGTCTCCCCGCTGGGAAATCTTGTCGATCTCATCAATATAAATAATGCCTTTCTGGGCTTTCTCTATATCGTAGTCGGCATTCTGTACCAGAGAAAGAACGATATTTTCAACATCCTCACCCACGTAACCCGCTTCGGTCAAGGCCGTTGCATCGGCAATGGCAAAAGGAACATCCAAAAATCTTGCCAGGGTTTGTGCCAGAAGGGTTTTACCGCAACCTGTGGGGCCGATAATCAGAATATTACTTTTCTGAATTTCCACATCATCACTGGATTTTTCAAAGCGAGACGCCAAACGCTTATAGTGATTATAAACCGCCACAGACAAGACTTTTTTGGCCCTGTCCTGCTCAATGACGTAGGAATCCAGCTGGGCTTTGATCTCCTTGGGGACCATAAAAGACTTGGCCGCCCCTTCGGCATCGGCTGCTTTTTCTTTTTCTTCATCCTCAACGATTTCGCTGCACAGATTGATACATTCGTTGCAGATGTAGACACTTGGCCCGGCAATCAGTTTTTTGACCTCTTTCTGGTTTTTTCCGCAAAAAGAGCAGAAGAACTGATCATTGTTATCATCTTTTTTGGCCATATTTTACGACTCCTTTGAAACCTCCTCGTCAATGTCTTGTTCCAACTCGCTTCGATCTGCCACAACCCGGTCCACAATCCCGTACTCTTTGGCTTCCTCACCTGACATAAAATAATCCCGCTCGGTATCGTCAGCCACTTTTTCAACGGCTTGCCCCGTATGGGTGGACAAAATCTGGTTCAGGGTATCTTTCATTCTTAGAATTTCATTGGCCTGGATCTGAATATCCGTGGCCTGTCCCTGGGCGCCCCCCAAAGGCTGATGGATCATAATTCTGGAATTGGGCAGGGCAAACCGTTTGCCGGTGGCCCCGGCAGCCAAGAGCAGGGCGCCCATGCTGGCCGCCTGTCCGATACATACCGTTGCCACATCCGGTTTGATATACTGGATGGTGTCATAAATGGCCATACCGGCAGTCACCACCCCGCCCGGAGAATTGATGTAGAAACTGATATCTTTTTCAGGGTCTTCCGATTCGAGGAAGAGCAGCTGGGCCACAATAAGGTTTGAGATTTCGTCGTTAATGGCCGAGCCCAGGAAAATAATTCTGTCTTTCAACAGCCGAGAATAAATATCATAGGCACGTTCTCCCCTGTTGCTCTGTTCAACAACCATTGGAATAAGAGGCACGATTCAACTCCTTGTCATTATCTTTGTATCACTATCCGCATTCAACGAAATGGATAGTGCATCTATGGGTTTAAATGAAAGAACCAAGTTGCCCGATTCGTTTCTTTCATGATGTGTTGTGGGTAAATCCTTGTGAAAGACCCGGTTGGCCCATGGCCGTTATTCGGACACTTTTTCGGCAGTTTTAGGAGCGACTTCTGTGATTCTGCCTTTGTCTATTATAAGATCAACGGCCTTTTTTTCAAGCTGAGTGTGTTTATAATATTCAAGTTGGCGGGGATCCATGTTAAAATAATTTTTTACCGCATCCACCGTCGCCCCCATGGCCTGGGCCATGTCTTCAAAACTGGCATCCATTTCTTCGTTGGTCAGTGTGAGGTTTTCTTGCGCAATCAGCTTATCCAGGATGAGATGACGCTGGGCCTGCTTTAATGCGACGTCCCGATACTTGACCCTCATTTCATCTTTATCCAGACCGGCCTCTTCCAGACTGGTATTGTTGGCAGTGTATGCCTGCTCCGTTTCTGCGATGATGCCGTCAAGCTCACTGTTAATGAGTGCTTCAGGGACTTCAAAGTCAACTTTTTTCAGCAAGGCCTGGAAAATCTGTTCGCTCAGTTCATGTTTGACACGCTGTTCAATGCCTTTGGAGAGATTTTCCCGGATAGAATCTTTGACCTCTTCCAGGGTTTCAAATTTATTCCCCAGCCCCTTAGCCAGATCATCATTGGCTTCTGGCAGCACTTCTTCATGAATCTCTTTTAAGCGTACCTTATAAACAATGGTCTTGCCTTTGAGGTGTTCATCGTGGAAATCATCGGCATACACCACTTCAACATCCAGATCTTGAACCGGAATAGCGCCAATCAGCTTTTCAGAAAATTCTTTGGGCAATGCCCCCTGATTGATACCCATAGTATAGTCTTCAACTTTGGGCGTGTGCTCATAGGCGTCGCCATCCAAAAAACCCTCGTAATCAATCAGCACAAAGTCAGATGCTTTGACGGGCCGTTCTTCGCTGATGGGCTCTTTTTTGGCCATGGTTTTCTGGATCATGTATATTTGACTGTCAATCTCTTCTTGGGAAACTTCGTACTTGGTCTTTTCAAGCTCGAGCCCTTGAAAATCAATATCTTCCAGCTCAGGCTTCACTTCAACGGTAATATCAAAAACGTAATCAGCGCCAGGGGTCAGTTCAGGGGGGTCTAACTGGGGGCCGCCCACAATGTTGAGGTCATGGGTCTTGACGGCCTCGGTAAATGCGTCCTGGATCAAGCGGGGGGCAACATCAGCGTGCACATCAGTCGAAAATCGGTTTTCAAGGACTTTTCTTGGAATTTTTCCCTTTCTGAAGCCTTTAATATCGACATTTTTTTTCAATTCATTGTAAGCGTTGTTCAGCGCTTTCGTCACTTTGTCTTTTGGAATTTCAAAAGACAGTACCTTTTTGACACTGCTCTGATCTTCGATTTTTACCTGCATGTTTCTGTCCTGTTGTATTCAATTAATTTGGTGTTAGGAATCACACGGCTTCAAAAACTAAAAATTATGACATATCTGCACAAAAATGCAATACATATCCACTTTACACAAAGTTAACTAAAATAATGCTTTTGTATAAGGGTGTCAAGAAAATACCAGAATCAATTGGATGCCGCCACAAAATCAGGCAGTATTTCTAAATTGCAAGGTGTATCCTTTCTATGTCACTGATTTTAAAAATGTAAAAAGACAGGACTCAAATACGGCGGCGAAGCGCAAGGGCCGCCTCATTTTCAGGTTCGATACGCAGGATTTGGGAGATCATGTCATCGGCCTGGAGTATCTGATTATTCCGGCAGTAAATATCGGCAATTTTAAGTTTTGTGTTAACGGGCTCAATCCCCAACCGATCTGCGGCTAAAAATTTTCCCAGGGCAGTTTCTTCTTCTCCTAATGCGTCAAAAACAATGCCGGCCTTGTAGAGCAATTCGAAATTGGCAGGAAACTCTTTGATCATCTGATTCAACAGCGTTTTGGCAAATCTGAATTCACCATTATCCATACACTGATGAAGGATTTCTTCTTTGATGGTCAGATTTTTTCCCACTTTTTTAATCAACGTGGAATACAATGTCACAGCCAATTCATTTTGTCGGTTTATTAACAGGTTCCGCCCCATTTCAAGGGCTGCATCGTTGAACCGGTTGGTCAAAAGCAATGCTTCACAGGCATAGCGTACAGACCGTTGCCATTCTGTTTTGTCCCAATAAAACTCAGATAACAGCTTCCGGGTCACCGCATCCTGGAGATTCGAAGCGGCCGCTTCCAAAAGGCATTTTTCCATGGCATCCAAGGTCCCGGCCTTGCCATAGAGTATCCCTAGATTTCGCTTCAGTCTGGAGGCCTTGGGCTTGGCACCCACGGCTTTTTGCTGAAAAGAAATGGCAAGGTCAAGGTGCCCGGCCTCATCCATGTCCCTAGCTTTGCGGGAAAATAAGACGGCCTCTCCGGGATTGTTGGCGTGGGTTACGGCCTGCCTGATTTTCTGCTCCAGCATGGCGGGTGCCAGCGGTTTAATGAGGTACCCATCCACCTCAAGTTCCGCGACCTCATAGACGATATCCCGTTGGCTCACCTCTGTCATCACAATAATCGGCATATCCCTCAGTTTTTTATCCTTGCGAACGGCATCCAGCATTTGTGCGCCTGTCATCACCGGCATTTGCCAGTCCACGATGGCCAGATCTATCGATTCTTCCTGGAGTTTTTTCAGTCCTGTCAACCCGTTCTCGGCGAAATAAATGTCGCGCGCACCTATATGGATGAGCATTTTTTTAATGATGGATCGCGTGCTTTTCATGTCATCCACCACCAAAATAGACATATTTTGGATATCAATCATTGAATTCCCATAAGACGCTTGCAGTTTTTAGATTTTTTTATAAGAAAGTCCGATGCAAACTCATTCGGTTCTTTCTATATTTGTTGTGGGCGAACCGAGGTGAAAAACCAGGTCCGCCCGTGGCGGTTATATAAAAAAATATTTGATGGATTATAGCCTTGATTTTTGATCCACCCAATGGTAAAAAATATCCTGTTTTTCATTTCGGGGTGTAGCGCAGTCTGGTAGCGCGCTTGCTTTGGGAGCAAGATGTCGGGAGTTCAAATCTCTCCACCCCGACCAACCAATACAGTCAAGGCATTCAGCTTTTTTTGCTGAATGCCTTTTTATGTTTTAGGTCGATGCGGTAATCCCATAAAAGAAAACCATCAACACCATGACCACAGTAATGTAGATCAGGGTCATGCCGGAACCTGCCCGGATGAAGTCTTTGATCTTGTATCCACCAGGCCGCATGACCAGGGCGTTGACCTGATGGGTGGGCAAAATAAAGGTGTTGGAGGCGGCCACTGCCACCAGCAGGGCGGCCATGGCAGGATCCGCGCCGCTTTTTACGGCCATATTCATGGATAGGGGGATCATCAATACCGTGGCCCCGATATTTGATGTCACCAGGGTGAAAAAAGAGGTCAGGCCGCCAATAATAAGAAAGAGCCATACCGGTGTCAGTGCACCGCCAGTGAGGGTCACCATGGCATTGGCCAGGTATCCGGCAGCGCCGGTGGCCACAAAGGCCGTTCCCAGGGGGATCAGCCCGGCAAGGAGAAACACCGTCATCCAGTCCACGGAGCGATAGGCCTCATCCAGATCCATCACCCGGGTGAGCACCATGCTGACCGCGCCAGCCAGCAATGCGATGGATAATTGTACGTTCAGGCCAAGGGCAAGACCTAAGGCCAGTACAAGGCAGGCAATGGCAGTGAGGGCTTTTTCAGGATGCATCACTTCCCCCTGGAGATCCTGGGTAAAGGAGAGGGCCTTTTTGGGTTTGGCCAGGTGAAATTTTTCCCAGTCTCCAAAAAGCAGAAACGCATCGCCAGGCTGGATTTTGATTTCTGAAATATCCTCCAGAATTAATTTCCCCTGACGGTACATGGCCAAAGGATTCAATGATAGTTTTTTTCTAAACCCATATTGGTGGAGGGTTTTGCCCACCAGTTCCGATCGCGGCGGCACAATGGATTCAATGATGCCTGACCGGTCTGCCGACAGAATACCGCTGAGTTTATCCAGATCCGGTGCCAGGTCCCATCCCAATTCCCTGGCCATTCTGAGCGCATGATCCCCATTGGCAACAATGCCAACGGTATCGTTGGGCTCGATGACATCGGCCCGGCCCGGAACGAGCACTTTATACCGCCCCTTGTGTTTTGAAATGCAGACCACGGTGGCATGGAACCGGGCACGCAATTCCAGTTCTTCCAGCCGGCGGGTATAGAAGGTGGCCGGCACGGTTAATTCAAATACCGAACTGACCTCCTGTCCGTAAGTGCATTCCAGATCGTTATCCAGCAGGCAGCCGCTGTCCTCCACCTCATCCACTTTGGGCAGAACGAATTTTCCTAAAAATACAAAATAAAGTATGGCACAGATCACCAGGGCAATGCCCATGGGCGCCACAGAAAAGAGACCAAACGGCGTAAATGCCTGACCGGCCATGACGTCCGTGTTATTGGCCCACCAGGATGCTGCCAGGTCGTTGAGCAGGATCAATGGGCTGGATCCCACCAGGGTGATACAGCCGCCAATCACCGCACAATAACTCATGGGAATCAAGATCTGAGACACGGGCACATTGAGCTGCTTGCACATGCGGTGGGTGGCGGGCAGGAACAGAGCGGCAGCACCGATATTTTGCATAAAGCTGGATAATACCGCCACCGTGCCGGAAATCAGCGCCATGACCCGGGTCCGGCTTTTCCCGGCAAATTTAACAATGCCCTGGGCAAACAGGTTCATGACGCCGGTTTTATCCAGGCCGTGACCAATGATGATGACAGCGATAATGGAGACCACAGCATTGGAGCTCAGCCCGGAAATGGCCTGGGCCGGTGTGATGACACCGGACAGGGGCAGCAACACCATGAGAATGAGACCCACCATATCCACCCGAACAACATCCAGGATAAAGAGGACGGTCACAAAGAGAAGAAAACCAAATACAATCACCATATCAGGTGTCATTGCTGAAAGTGTCATGGGGCTCCTTAGCGGAAAAGCGGTGATGCGCCATAAGCGATGCGTCGTATTTCTTGATGCACTAAGATGGCCTGCTTTTCCTGCATACAGGGTTAACATATAACGGCCATGGGCCGTCCCTGGTCTATTGATACCAGGCACAGCCCACAACAAAAATTGAAAGATCTGAGTAATCTGCACAGACTTTCTTGTAAACTTTATATACAGTGGTTTGACTTATGGGGCAACAATCCGATCCGGGTGGGTAAAAATCGCAAAGTTGGACGGCCGCACAAATCCGGCAATGGTCACCCCCATCTCTTCGGCTAAAAGGACGCTCTGGTGGGTGGGGGCCCCTCTGGAGGCCAGCACTGGAATGGACAGCCGTCGGGCCTTGTGCAGGATTTCCGATGAGATTCGCCCTGTGGTCAAGAGCATGAGGTTGTCCACCTTGGTACCGTCCATGAGCAGGGTCCCGATGATTTTGTCTACGGCATTGTGACGCCCGATATCGTCGATGTGAAATGCCGGCATGGCATTGTCAATGCTGATGGCAGCAGAGTGAACCCCGCCGCTTTTTTTATGGAGCGGTGAGCACCGGGCCAGCCATCCCATGGCGTGGATAATGGCCTGGCCGCTGATCCGGGCATGGGTGTCAATGGGGCGCCGGGCAGACAATTCCGTGATGGAGGTATACATTACCCCTTTGCCGCATCCCGATGTATAGACCCGCTTGCCCAGCAGTTCAGGATCAGTAAAATCCTTAACCGTTACATCCACCCGCCATTTTTTTTTATCACAATCCCAGCCCAGGACATCTTGGGCCGAGTGAATCATGCCCGAGGTAAACAAAAACCCATAAGTAAAGGCCTTCAAGTGAGAAGGGGTACACATCAGCGTGGCGATTTCATGGCCATTGACCCGAAATGTCAGGGGGATTTCTGCCGCCACAACAGTCTCTTCCGCAGTCAACTGCATGTCTCTGTAACGGGTTATGGATCGGGGAATCATTTCTCCAAAGGGGGTATCAGTCGTCACGGGGTTCCTCTTGAAAGCGGTGCGTTCAATTTGTAAAAAAACGGTTGATGGTTTCAGGCAGTTTCCCACGGGCGAACCGTGGCCGTTTAGAGATCAAGCCCCCCAGGGATTATCGATTGCAAATTGCCGATCATCGGGGGCTTCAATGTTAACATAAGATTTCTCAGGAAAGGTCATCCGGCACAAGGTCGTTTTGCCGCTCTGCCTGGGATCGGTAATCGTCACTACTGGATATGTCTTGGCCAGGTGATTTAATACCGGTTCCATGGTGGAATTCATTCATGATGAAAAATATACGCTATTTTTTTGCAAATTGAAATTTATACTTTCAATCAATTTGCAAAATACACCATCAAGGCATTCTTAGAATGTTAGAAACAACTATCTACAAAAGCGGACACATCAACGAATCGTTTTTCAATGTGGTTACCAACTGATGGAATGCCCTGGCATTGAAATCAGGGTTAACGCATGTAGATTTGGCACGAAATTTAATTTTTGTTCATTCAACTAATTAAAAAATCACACAAAGAAAGGATTTCTTTTGGAGAAGCGTAACTATTTGATTTTATAAAACCTGATTTTTACATCCGTTGACCCTGCCATGACGTCGAGGGGAAGGGTATCATGGTGGTATGGGATCCCATATTGGCTAACACTATAAGTTAAGAAATAAATCTTGATAAAGTTTTGATTTTTTGTTATTGGCGTTGTAAGGAATAGGCAGTTTAATTGGTATAGAATAAATACCGAAATTAAAATTAAGAAGGAGATAGACATAAAAAAGTTGTTTTTGTACGCCGCAATGGTTTTATTGATGATGACCGGTGTGGCCCAAGCGACGTTGACGACGATTGGAACAGCCACGTACAATGATGGAACGGGGGCAAAGGACTATAATCTGATCTGGGATGATGATAACAATGGTAATTCAGTGGTGTGGCTGGATTATACGAATGCAAGAGCTTCTTGGCAGGCTCAGAGGAGTTGGGCATTAAGCCTGGGTACAGCACTGAGTGTGACTTTGAATGCCGGGGTCAGTGTAACCTGGGATAGCTCCTGGCGCCTGCCGAACACTGTCGATGGTGTAGGGATAGGGAAATATGGATATGAGGGTCCTGATGAAAATGGGAATTACGACTATACGTATGGCTACAATTTAACTAACTCCGAGATGGGCCATCTGTATTATGAGGAACTGGGGAATCTGGGAAAGGTAGATACCGACGGTAGTTATCCATCAGATTATGGACTGAAGAATACAGGAGATTTTAATAATTTGGTTGCGTCGTGGTATTGTTGGCCGTTCGCAGCGGACAAGTTTCAGTCTCTTCGGTACCGGTACCCGGTGCCATCATACTGTTAGGCGCAGGGCTGCTGTGGGTCGCTGGGTTAGGCAGAAAACGCAGAAGAGACGTTTGATGATTTGAAGTTTTGAATAATTTAATCATTTAAAAGTAACGCGTGGGAAAGTCGCCGATCAGGCTATATCTGCCAAGGTGCTTTCCCACCAGCGGGGTACAGGGGCGCAGCCCCTGTCGAAAATTTTTTGGGAAATGGCCCGTTACGACCATCAATGTGTATCGGCACTATATCCAGTGCCGGAAAAATAAAAGGAATACTATCAATGCCCTGCGTTTTGAGGCACGATTCCTATGCCTGCCGCAAAAATAAAGGCATTCACCGGGGCGTTTTTCGGCTTCAAAAATTTATTCGGCAGATTTTCTGGGGTATATCGTCCGTATGGATTACTGCCTTGTCCGCAGGCAGGTTGTTGGGAACTTAACGGGGATACTCAGGGTATATGCCTTGCTTTCAACGATGCTGCCGTAACTATACGTTGCCTTCCGTAAAGACACCGTCACACATGGTGGTTTGGAACAGCAGATACCGCCCCAGGCAGCTGTCATGCCATTGGGTTTTCCATCTTTGTCATATGTTCCCACAATTAGAACTGGTGTGGGATAAAGGATCGTGTTTGCGCCTATTGATTTTTTCATCATTCCCTCTGTTATGAATTTTGAATGGCTTAAAGAATTCTGAAAAAGAATATCATTTTCCATGTATAAAGTCCTTTTCTTTTTATCATCAATTTTTTGGGGGAGACCACTTCGGTTATCTTGTTGCTCCAGGTCCTGATTATGCGCTGGAATGTCCTTGATTGGCGGACCGTTCATGAGTAAAAACGCCAGGGGGGATACAGCCTTTAACCTCAATGAAGCTATCCGGCAGAAGGCCCATGGGCGCCTTCTGCCGGACTTTTTTAAGGCGTGGTAATGAAAAGCATTTTAAGTGTCTTTATGGCACTGTTTGTTGTCTGTGTTCAAGTGGCCATGGCGGACGATCTCGAGGCGATGTTTGCTTCAATTGAGGCGTTGAATATTCAGCGGGGGGACTATGATATAATGATTTACATTTAACGGATATCATTATATATAATATGTAATAGACTCGTAGTTGATTGGAATTTTTCTATCCTCAGTCTGTTGAAGGCCATTGGCTATAATTGAGTTTTTACGAGAGACCATCAGGGATGATAAGAAATGTTAAATGCAAGCACACACAAGCCCTTTATGAAGGAAAAAGTCCAAAGCAGTTTAAGGCTTTTCAAGCGCAAGCAGAACGCAAGCTTCAAATTCTTGACAATGCTGTTGAACTGCTTGATTTACGATCTCCCCCCGGCAATAAATTTGAAAAACTAGGAGGCGATAGACAAGGGCAATACAGTATAAGAATCAATAAACAATGGCGTGTATGTTTCGCTTGGTCCGATGAGCCATACGATGTAGAGATAACTGACTACCATTAGGAAGAACAAATTATGAATAATATGAGAGCGATCCATCCTGGAGAAATAATCAAAGAAGAGTATTTAAAACCATTAAACATGAGTGTAAGTGCTTTAGCTGTCGCTTTACGAGTGCCTGCCCCTAGAATTAATGATGTGGTAAAACAAAAGAGAGGGGTTAGCATCGATACGGCTCTCAGGTTGGCGAGATACTTCAATACTACCCCACAATTCTGGATGAATTTACAAAATAGTTATGACCTCAAAATGGCTGAACAGAGTATGGTAAGAATTGAAAACGAAATTATCCCCCTGCAAACTATTCCTGCCTAAAAGAGAGTCGCCAATCTTCCAAAATATAAAA
>PDWJ01002806.1_pt1 | contig 21585 bp, 26 predicted proteins | sample 1430881 | NCBI WGS metagenome assembly PDWJ01 (sample SAMN01162460, study PRJNA174530) | Oral metagenome, whole genome shotgun sequencing project. | biome: Marine environment; feature: Marine mammal; material: Swab sample of the gingival sulcus; isolation source: swab sample of gingival sulcus... | reverse complement strand
GTCTAACGTCGACATGGGTAAGGAATTTGTCAGCATGATCACCGTACAACGAGGCTTCCAGGCCAACTCAAAGATCATAACCACCGTTGATGAACTGCTCGGTGAATTGATTAATTTAAAACGGTAGACAATCCTGCAGCATTGTCAAATTTATGACACATACCGACATTGTCGGTATGTGTCATGCATGCCAGCTTTCAACGCATATTTCGCCCGGCCACTCACCTCACTTTTATACGTTTAGTCTTGATTATTCATCAGTTCCGTGTAGCTCCAGGAAAAAGCTATTACATCCCCATTATCCCGATTTCATTTATATATCCGAGCAATATTTTTTTATGGAATATTTTTTGCTCCTTGAGTTTTTAATTTCTACAATCTAAGATTATTTATGATGTATTGAAATATTAAAAGATTACACTCATTGTGACACAACTTCTTTTCTAATCAGCATATCGGAGGAATAATTTTTGGATCTTTCAACGATAATCGGCATCGCTGCAGCTTTTGGCTTGATGTTACTAGGTATTATACAGGGTGGCCCCTTATCAATTTTTATCAATGTTCCCTCCCTGGTAATTGTTTTTGGAGGTACGGCAGGTAACACACTTGTACATTATCCCTTCAGTGATGTGTTCGATGCCTTTAATGTTGCCAAAAAAACGCTGTTATACAAAGAACAATCGATAAATGACCTCATTGTCCAACTAATGGAATTTGCCAACAAGGCCAGAAAAGAGGGTATTCTTGCCCTGCAAGGGGCAATGGATGAGGTGGAAGATGAGTTTTTAGTCAAGGCCATGCAGATGGCAGTGGATGGTCAAGAACCTGACACCCTGCGCAGCATGCTCATGACCGAGGTTGAATATATCCAGCAGCGACATGAAAAGGGCGCAAATATCTTTCTGGCCATCGCCGCCTATGCTCCGGCCATGGGCATGATCGGTACGTTAATTGGTCTTGTGCAGATGCTCCAGACTATGGATGACCCGGCAGCAATCGGCCCTGCCATGGCTGTTGCTCTTTTAACAACCTTTTATGGCGCGGTTATTGCAAACGTCTTCTGTACCCCCATGTCAGGAAAGTTGAAAACCCGATCTGAGTCTGAAATTTTAGTGAAAACTCTTATCATTGAAGGTATGCAATCAATCCTGTCTGGTGAAAATCCACGCATAATGGAACAAAAACTTCATGCATTTATCGCCCCCAAATTACGTGAATCAACCTTCAAGTAATATGCGAGCAAGGAGATAAAAAATATGGCCGAAGAACAACAAAAAAACTCAAAAAAGAAAAAAGATGATGGAGGAGGCGGTGCTCCTGCATGGATGGTTACCTACTCTGACATGGTAACTCTGCTCCTCACCTTTTTCGTCCTCCTGCTCTCAATGGCCAATATGGACCCGGTTAAGTTCACTGAAGCATCAAGCTCTTTAAAGGACGCCTTTGGTGTTCATTCCAGGCCCGCCCATGTTGAATTTGCCATCCCCATTCTGCCATCTCCTCCCGTTTCGAAGTTTACTCCTGTTGCAAGCGAGATGACCCAGAAAATCTATAAAAAAATCAAAACACAGATCGACTCAATCAATCTCACTCAGAGTGTGGACGTAGAACAGAGGGACAATGATACCATTGTACTGCGTATTAAAGACACCATACTTTTCGGAGAAAATGAAACAAAAATCACACCAAAATCATACCCTCTGTTGCGTTTCATAGCTGATATTATCCGCTCCCTTCCCTTTAATCTAACAATTGAGGGACACACGGATACACAGTCAGGTTCCCCCATTGAACTGGAAAAATGGGACACGTCGATTGCCAGGTCAGTTTCAGTATTGCGTTTTTTAACAAAAAGTGACCTGCTACCTCTGGAAAGGATGGCGGCCACAGGATATGGCTCAACAAAACCAGTTGCTGATAACACAACAGAGGAGGGACGAGCACAAAATCGTCGCGTTGATTTTGTATTACGATCCAATAAAAGTCCCGGAGAAGGATCTCATCACACATCCTCCTCTGGAATTCCATTTTAGTCGTAACAACAGTTTCAGGTAGATCTTATGGCAGAAAAAAAAGAAGCAGCCGAATCCGGTGAAGGTGAAAAAAAGAGTAAAAAATTACTCATCATTATTATTGCAGTTGTGCTGGTTCTCCTGCTCATCATAGGAGGAGCAGTTGGTTATTTTATGTTCATGAAAGATGATCCCCCTCCGGAAGAGGGTGAAGAGGTTACTCAGACAGTTCCCGTTCCAAAACTTGAAAATGACACCGAAGTGGGCCCCATGATCGATATTGAAGAGTTCATAGTTAATATCATCAGTGGTGAAAGTAATCATTATGTGAAGGCATCTCTTACACTTGAACTCTCAGATGAAATGGCAAAAGAGGAAGCTAATTCAAGAATGCCGCAAATACGTGACTCCATACTGCTTCTTGTCAGCAATAAAACATTTGATGAACTTCAGGATTTACAAGGGAAAAAGCAGCTTAAGGCAGAACTTCTCAGTAAATTGAACAGAATAATCCACACCGGTCGCATCAAGGCCATATATTTCACAGATTTTGTAGTACAATAACAGGTGACAGAGTGGAACCAATTCTCAACAAGGAAGAAATAGCCGATCTGCTTCAAGCCATTAAAGCAGGTACAGTGTCGCTGGATCTGGAAAAGGATGGTACACATTTCAATAAAGATTGTTCCCCTCTCAACCTCTTCCAGACTAATACGCTGCGCGATGAGGTAAGCAGAATCCCAAACTTTGATATTATTCTGGATAATTTTGCCCAGAATCTCGGTATCTCTTTCACCAATCATCTGCAACGCACCTTTTCTGTGACCAGAACGGGTATGGAATCTGCAAAATTCTTTGATTTTCTGGTGGAAAATAAGGATGTGGGGGCAATTGCAGTTCTTGATGTTTCCCCATTGAAACAGGGAGCACTCCTCCTCGTTGATTCATCCATGTGTTTTACCATGGTGGAAATACTGCTGGGTGCCTCAACCGAATTGGAACCTGTAAAACTGGACCGTAATCTTACCAGTATTGAGCTGCAGATCATACACTCTATTATTGAAAAAGGATGTGATGATCTTAACAGAGCATTCTCACAGCTTTTGGAGTTAAACGCATCTGTTATTAAAATTGAAAACAACTCCCGTCTTGTTTCCATAACAGACGCTGATGCCGAAATCATTGTCGGTACTTTCGAAATCAAGACCGGAGATTTACGGGGTGAAATCAAAGCTGTTTTCCCCGTTGCCACCATAGATCCACTCAAGCAGGGACTGAAAGATCTGCTCAATGTAACAAAATCAACAAAGGGGTTGTGGACTGAAAAGCTGGAACAAGAACTAACTGACATAGAGATTGACCTCATTGCCCAGTCAGGTTGTATAGATATGCCAGTAAAAGATATCCTCTCAATGCGGGCAGGAGACATCCTTTTTGTTGATTACGATCCCAATAAACCTCTCAATGTAATAGTGGGGGATCAAATTAAATTCCATGCAATACCTGGAACTCATAATGGTAAAAAGGCTATCAATATTACCAGTGTCGAAATATAAGGAGCGGTGATGAACACACCTGAATCAAAAAATATGGTACGACCAGAACCGGAAGAAATCAAAGAGCTTTTGGAAAATGATTTACCCCCTTCCCCTGCCGACAGTGGTGAGTTACCGGAGGAAAGCGGGCAGAATACACCGCGTGATCTTGACTTTCTCTATGATATTCCACTGAATATTTCAGTCGAAGTGGGACGTTGTAAAATCCTTTTAAAGGATCTGCTTTCCATGTCTGAAGGATATGTGATAGAGCTTGACAAACTCGCCGGTGAACCCCTTGATCTCTATGTGAATTCCCGTCTCATCGCGAGGGGTGAAGCAGTTCTTGTGGGCGATAAATTTGGTATCAGGCTCTCTGATGTTGTCAGCAAAACTGATAGAATAGAAAAACTTGGTAAAGATCTTCCATGAGACTCCTTTCTTTTAGTATTACGCTGCTTTTTCTTTACAGCTATCCTTCTTATGCAGCAGAAAATCAATCATTTGACCCATTGGACTCGGGCTTGCGAATGCTATGGGGACTGGGAATTGTCTGTGCTATTATCTATGTCATATACCTTATTGCCAAACGTTATTTTTCTCCGCTGCAACAGCAGAAAAAAAGTTTAATCAATGTTCTTGAGACCCGGTATATCATGCCAAAAAAATCCATCTTGCTCATTGAAGTGCGAGGAAAGGAATATCTGGTTGGAACAGGGCACGACTCCATATCGACCATAGTTCCCGTCCAGCCATCTCAATTTTCCTCCTACCTTGACAAGCAGGAAGACGAGGCAGTCTCATGAGAAATCTTCCCCTACTGTTGCTGGCATCTGTGGTATTTCTCCTTGCTGTTCCGGCAACAGTCCAGGCAATAGCACTTCCCACTCTCACCTTTGGCGTGGAAGATGCAAACTCGCCCACCCAGGTAAGCAATGCCCTGCAGATTCTTGTACTTCTTACGGTTCTTTCGGTAGCACCGGCAATTGTACTCATGACCACCTGTTTCACCAGAATTGTAATCGTTTTTGGTTTTGTTCGCCAGGCCATGGGCACCCAGAATATGCCCCCAACCCAGGTAATCATCGGTCTGGCATTGTTTCTTACCTTCTACATTATGTCCCCCACTATCAATGCGGTGAATGAACAGGCACTGCAGCCCTATCTCCTTGAGGAAATAGACCAGGAAGAGGCCCTGGAAAAAGCTGTTGCGCCGATGCGGGAATTCATGTTCTCTCATGTGATGGAAGAAGAGCTCCAGCTACTTGGAGATATCACTTTAAAAGAGGCACCAAACAATAAGGATGACATCCCCACCATGACCCTGATTCCAGCTTTCATGCTCTCAGAGTTGAAAAGGGCCTTTCAAATGGGTTTTATGATCTATATCCCTTTTCTGGTTATTGATATGATCGTTGCCTCTATTCTCATGTCCATGGGGATGATGATGCTGCCGCCGGTGATCATATCAATGCCGTTTAAACTGCTGCTTTTTGTGCTCGTCGACGGCTGGGGACTTGTAACGGGATCACTGATAAAAAGTTTTGGATAGAAATCATGTCACCGGAATTTGCAGTTAATCTTTGTAAAAAAGCGATCCAGACGATTTTAATGTGCGCTGCTCCCATGCTCATTGCCGGAATGATCATTGGGCTCATCGTATCCATTCTTCAGGCCGCAACCCAGGTTAATGAACAAACCCTGACCTTTATTCCCAAGATTGTAGCCGTTTTCATCACCCTGTTGATTTTTGGCCCCTGGATTATCGAAACAATGCTCAGCTTTACCTACGGAATCTTTGATACAATGGCAACCTTCTAGCCAAAATTTCTCATAAACATTCCATGCGATGAAAAGCTATCCGGCAAGAATACAAAAACTCTGATCTGCTCCAAAACTGCTCAACTGAAATCTACGCCTATGGAACTTTCGCTTATACCGGTGGAACAGGTACAAAACTTCATGGTGGTGTTTTCCAGGGTTGGTGGTTTTCTGGCGGCAATACCGGTACTTTTTTCAAGGCAGGCTCCCACCAGAATCAAGGTGGTTCTTGCTCTTTTTATATCCCTCGTCTTTTTTCCCATAATCGAACCTCAACTTACCTCCTTTCCATTCACAACCGGGACTTTTTTTCTTTTGGTAGTCAATGAACTCTTTCTTGGAATGCTCGTCGGTCTTATCGCCAGACTTATTTTTACCTCGGTTGAATACGGTGGTACAGTGATCGGCTATCAGATGGGTTTTGCAGCGGCCAATGTTTTTGACCCTCAAAGTCAACGTCAGACCTCCCTTATCTCCCAGTTTCAAAACGTTTTTGCCATCCTGCTCTTTCTCTCCTTAGATATCCATCACTACTTTATCAAAATTGCAGTACACTCCTATGAAGTTTTACCACCAGGTAATCTTGACTTTTCCGGCGATGCCATTGTTTTCCTCATGGAGCTTTCTTCCAGAATGTTCATGTTAGGGGCCCAATTCAGCATTCCCGTACTGGTCATCTTGCTCTTATCCAGTCTCATATTGGGTGTTCTGGCCCGCTCCTTTCCACAGCTTAATGTCTTTTTACTCTCATTTCCCCTGAACATAGGTATCTCCTTTGTTGTCATAAGTTTGACATTAGGATTATTAAAAATCGTAGTCAGTCGGGAATTTGACAGTCTGCCAGATCGCATTATGACGATTCTCCAGCTTCTTCGCTAACTGGAAGAAATGCTTTTATTACCGGTATATTTTTTGCTTACCAGACAGAGCAATACCAGGAAACCTTGATATTCAAGCACCAGCATCATATACAAAAAAAGCATAAAAAATGGCAGAAGAATCAACCTCCGGCGAGCGAACCGAAGAAGCGACCGCAAAACGCAGGGAAGATTTCCGCAACAAAGGGCAGGTGGCTCAAAGTAAAGAGGTACAGACGGCTGCGATCCTGACAATACTGTTACTTTTCTGGTTCTTCTATCTTCCCTATTTTTTCACTGAATTCACTCATATAATAAGCTTTCTCTTTGCTAACAGCGGTAAGACAGCTATAACACCGCAGTCCACAATGCTTCTTTTCAGTTCTCTGATCAGGAAAATAAGCGTACTGCTGGCACCACTTCTTTTTCTTGTTACTGTTATAGGTCTGTTCTCTTCCTACTTCCAAATTGGCTGGCTGTTTACCGCCAAACCTCTCCAGCCTGATCTGGCAAAACTCAATCCCATCAGTGGAATGGCCCGTATGGTATCAAAGAAATCGCTTATGGAAATGGTAAAATCCATTTTCAAGGTCAGCCTTATTGCCTATGTAGCCTACTCCACTGTATTTAATTCTTTTGAAGAAGCACTGATTCTTGTTGATACCACTATACTCGATGCATTTACCTTTCTTGCCAGAACTGCAGCGATAATACTCGCCAAGATCTCTGCTATTCTCATCTTCCTGGCCTTCATCGATTATCTTTTCGTCCGCTATGAAATGGAAGAGAAAATGAAAATGACCAAACAGGAGGTAAAGGAAGAATTCAAAGAGACAGAGGGTGACCCGCTGGTAAAACAGCAGATACGCTCGATACAGCACCAGATGGCCAGAAGAAGGATGATGTCTGAGGTTCCCGATTCCGATGTGGTGATAACCAATCCCACCCATATCTCAGTGGCCATTAAATATGACGCAGAAAAAATGGATGCACCTACAGTCGTAGCAAAAGGAAGTGGAGTCATCGCCTTGAATATACGTAAGATTGCCCGTAATAACAATGTCCCTGTAATGGAGAACCCTCCTGTGGCGCGGTTATTGCATAAAATCGATCTAGGAATGGCTATTCCTGAAGAGCTGTTCAAGGCAGTAGCTGAAATACTGGCCCACGTATACTCATTACAGAAAGAAGAGAGATAATGGAAATAGCACAACTGCAATCACAATTCAATCGTGACCAGTTCAAGGCAATGCTTGGAAGAAGCGATGTGATGGCATCATTTGGCCTTGTAGCCATTCTGCTGATCATGATCATTCCTCTTCCCTCTCTGATACTTGACTTCTTTCTTGCAACCAATATCACCCTGGCTCTACTAATCCTTGTGATCACCCTCTATACGGTACGGGCTGTTGAATTCTCCATTTTCCCCTCCATCCTCCTTACCACCACCCTTTTCCGCCTGGCCTTAAATGTTGCCTCTACAAGGCTTATTCTGCTAAACGGAGATACTGGCCCGGGAGCTGCCGGTGCTGTCATTCAATCCTTTGGACAGTTTGTGGTAGGAGGTAATTACGTAGTCGGAATTGTTATTTTCATTATCCTCGTTCTTATCAACTTCATGGTTATCACCAAAGGTGCCGGCAGGGTTGCTGAGGTTGCAGCCAGGTTCACCCTGGATGGAATGCCCGGTAAACAGATGGCCATTGATGCCGATCTCAATGCCGGCTTGATCGATGAAGATGAGGCAAGAACCAGGCGGGAAAGCATTGCTGATGAGGCAGCCTTTCATGGCGCAATGGATGGCGCCTCAAAATTTGTGAAAGGCGATGCCATAGCAGGCATTATCATAACACTGATCAATATAGGCGCAGGTTTTGTTATCGGTGTCGTACAAAAAGGCATGCCCATGGCAGAAGCTGCCCAGAACTACACCATCCTCACAGTTGGTGATGGCCTTGTCGGGCAAATTCCAGCACTTATTATCTCAACATCAGCCGGTCTTCTGGTTACACGCTCCACAGGTAAGGATGATTTCGGCTCTGACCTGAAAAGACAATTTTCCACCAACTCCATTGCCATATGGAGTGTTGCAGTGATACTCTTTTTCTTTGCCCTTATCCCGGGTCTGCCTTTTCTGCCGTTTGTTGCACTTTCCTTATCACTTGCAGCGCTTGGATATTTGCTGGAAAAAGATAGAAAAAAAGAGGTGGATCAGGTTGAGGAGATACCCGAAGAAGTAACACCGCAGGAACAGGACAACTATGAGGAAATGCTCAATGTCGATCTGCTTGAACTGGAAGTGGGCTATGGCCTCATTCCCTTCGTTGATTCTAATCAGGACGGCAAGCTTCTTGCTCGTATCCAGTCCATTCGTAAACAGTTTGCACTGGCAAATGGTTTTATTGTTCCCCCCATTCATATCCGGGACAATCTCCAACTCAACCCCAACCAGTATACCTTTTCCCTGAAAGGCGTTCACGTTGCCCAGGGTGAAATTCTCCCGGGCCATCTGATGGCAATGGATCCTGGTATCGTTACGGAAACAATCCAGGGCATCCCCACAGTAGAACCGGCCTTTGGCCTGCCTGCCCTGTGGATAAATGAAGAGAAAAAAGAAAGAGCGCAGATATCCGGTTATACAGTTGTTGATCCCACCACTGTTATTGCAACCCATATAACAGAGATTATCAAGAAACATGCCTATGAACTCATAGGCAGACAGGAAGTCCAGAACCTCCTGGATAACCTGCATAAATCATATCCCAAACTCGTTGAAGAGCTTGTACCTGCGGTACTGTCACTTGGCACCATCATGCGGGTGTTGCAGAATCTGCTCAAAGAACATGTTTCCATCAGGGATTTGCGTACAATTATTGAGACCATGGCAGACTGGGCTCCTGTCACCCAGGATACAGATATCTTAACCGAATATGTACGCCATGCACTTGCCCGCTCCATTTGTTCAGAGCTGGCGAGAGACGGCGTTATTCCTCTTATAACCCTGACAGGCAATATTGAAAACACCATTAAAGATTCCATACAGCATCGTGAGCAGGGCAGCTATCTGGCAATTGACCCTGCAATTGCTCAGAAAATCCTTGACTCAATTGGCCATGAAATTGAAAAATTTCAGGGTGGTCAACAGCCTACCCTGCTTGTCAACCCTCAGATACGACCTCATGTGAGAAGCTTGACCGAAAGATACTATCCATCATTGACCGTGCTTTCTCATAATGAAATTGCCGCTACACTTAAAATTAAATCCATTGGTACCGTAACCGTCAATGCAAGTTAAAGTTTTTGAAGCCCCCGATATGGCAACTGGTTTACGAATGGTGAGAAAAGAACTGGGACCTGATGCCCTTATTCTCTCAACAAAAACGATCAGGGATAAGAGACGCAAGCTTTTAGGAAAACCAATACTGGAGATCACCGCAGCCCGCGACAATGATTTTTCAGAATCCTCCCCGTTGCAATCCCACACGATTTCAAAACCAACAACACCAGCCCCTGCAGCCCGGGATAGGGCTTTCTATCAATATCAACAAAACAGTATGCAAAAACAGGAGCACAGTGATGATACCATCGCTCTTCAAGATCTGCTCTCTTACGAAAACGGTAACGCAAAAATCCATACCAAAGAACCACAACTCACGAAAGGAAAGAAAAACTCACAACTTGAGGAGCAGGTTAACGATCTAAAAAATATCGTCTTGTCCCTCCATGAGGAAATATCCAGGATTAAAGATAATACTCAGACAGTATCACACTCCCAGCAAGGCAAGCAGCAATCGTTCACATCATCCCTTGATTCTCTCGCAGAATCAATTGAGAATGCAAATCCGGTTGCAACTCTGCTCCAACGAAATGGCATCAACAGAGAAGCCGTTCAGGTAATTTCATCATTTGCAAACGAACACCTCTCTGAACACGAAAGAGAACAGGAAGAGCTGGTGATTCCCTTTCTTCATTCAACTCTCTCAAAACTTCTTACTGTATCCCCTATTGATTTTCAGCAAACAGGGCAAAAACGCATAGCCCTCATTGGCCCGACAGGTGTTGGAAAAACAACAACCATTGCCAAGCTTGCAGCAAAACACATGGCAAATGTCTCAAAATCCATTGCCCTCATCACCCTGGATACGTACCGCATTGCCGCTGTTGAACAATTAAAGGTATATGGTGAAATTATGCATCTTCCTGTTGAAGTGGTTATCACTGCAGAACAGCTGGAAGAAGCCATCAGCAAACATGGCGACAAGGATTGCATCTTGATAGACACCGCAGGCAGGAGTCATTTTGACGATGCAGGAATTGAGCAGCTTATCTCCTGTTTCCACCCTTCACTGCAGATTGAAAACCACCTTGTCCTCTCGGCCACAACAAAAGATGAAGAAATAGAAAACATCATAGATAAATTCAGTATTATGAATATAGCAAGTACACTTTTTACTAAAACTGATGAATGTGCTACACTGGGAGTAATACTGAACACCCAGATAAAAAAGGGATTGCCGATTTCATACATTACCAATGGCCAGCGAGTTCCAGAAGATATTCTCGATATTGACAGAAATGATCTGGCACGACTTATTATTCCGTACGCACAGGGAATGAATATATGAACTCTTCTTCTAAAACAACATCTCCAGACCAGGCAGAATTACTGCGTAACCTACATGATAACAATGGTGAAAACAGATGTATGCCGGACGTTGAAGGCATTACACGGGTGCTTTCCGTTACCAGTGGTAAGGGGGGCGTGGGTAAAACTGCAGTTACCGCTAACATCGCAGTCAGTCTGGCAAGGCTGGGCAAAAAGGTGCTTATTCTTGATGCCGATCTCGGTCTTGCCAATATTGATGTGGTCTTTGGACTCACCCCCCAATATAACCTGAACCATTTTTTTTCCGGAAGGCAAACTCTGGAAGAAATTCTTATCACAGGGCCCTATGATATCAAGATATTGCCGGCAGGTTCAGGTGTTCAGAATTTCACCAGACTTGAAAGCCACCATAAAATGAACCTGCTTGAGAGTCTCGATAATATGCATAACAGCTTCGATGTAGTACTCATTGATACAGAAGCCGGAATCTCTGAAAATGTCACATATTTCAATACTGCGGTACAGGACATTCTTGTCGTTACAACTCCTGAACCCACGGCAATAACCGATGCCTATGCATTGATGAAACTTCTTTCCACACAGTATCACGAAAAGCACTTTTCATTAATTGTCAATCAGGCACGATCGGATGACGAGGCGTTGGAAGTCTATCGGAAGATCACTATGGTTGCTAACAGATACCTTGATATCTCCATAGATTATTTTGGTTCTGTACCTGCTGACCGACAAATGATAGACTCGATAAAGAGGCAGAAGGTTATTGTGGAATCTTTTCCAGACTCAGCAACAGCAGCGGCATTCGTTACCCTGGCAAACAGAATCATGAATAAAAACAATCATTTGGAACCAAAGGGCAATCTCCAGTTTTTTTGGAAAAAACTCTTTCATCAGGGAAATTAGGAATCAGCAATAGATAATGGTCTATCAACAAACGCTCCATAAGGAAGATAAATCAAAACTGATCAGGGAAAACCTTGGTCTTGTCGATATTCTCGTGGGAAGAATGACCACCCAGGTACCTTCATTCATGAACCGTGATGATATGCGAAGTGCCGGAATGATGGGACTTATTGATGCTGCGAATAAATTCGATACTACAAAAAATATTCTTTTTAAAACCTTCGCAGAATATCGGATACGTGGTGCTATTTTTGATGAGATGCGTAAACTCGACTGGTTTTCCAGAACCCTTCGTGACAAATATAACAAACTTTCCCGAACAATGGCCACCCTGGAAAAAAAACTGGGCAGACCGCCCGGTGAAGAGGAAATGGCCCGCGAAATGGAAATGAGCCTTTCTGAGTATCAGGACACACTCGCTCAGGTAAGTCATCTGGGTTGCGTAAGTTTAAACGAAACACTTGATGCCAGCGATGAGGGACGCAGTTTCATCGATGCCCTTGCAGATGACAGAGAGGACAGCTCACCAGCCCACCTGTTTGAAAATAGTGAAGTCACGCATATATTAGCAGATATTCTCTCCAAACTGCCTGAAAAAGAACGGTATGTTATCTCGCTCTACTATTACGAAGAATTGACACAAAAAGAGATCGCCGAAGTCCTGGGTGTCTCCGAGGGCAGGGTCTCACAATTACACAGTCAGGCTCTTATCCATTTAAAAAACAAGGTACGCCAACGCCTTCATTAAAACAGTACAATGATATCCACCTACTACCTCACATTCTTTTTCGTACTTCTCCTTATCGCTATCCTGCAGTTGTTTTATGGTATAAAGCTGCGAAAAAGGATTGAAAAGACACAAAAAAACCTGAGTGATGTTCACAGAGAACATGACCACACCCTGAAAAGATTAAACAAACTCCAGGGAATCGAAAAACAGTTTTCAGCCTTTCAGGACGAGCTAAAAAAAGCTGATACCGTTACCCATCTGCAAAAATCTCGGATGATGGCCCAATACTCTCCGGAAAAACTCTCCATTCCTGACAGATACAAGTACGTTCATCCTCTTTCACACCAGAATATATCCTCTTCTGATATTGCATCTATCCTCGCCATTTCTTCTCAGGAGGCAAAACAGCTGATTACACTTGCTAACCTGGCCAAGCAGTAGCTGAGAAAACCACACGTTTTAATTATCACTGCAATCACAAACTGTATCTTTTTTTATGCCTTTGTCTTCTTTTTCCCGAAGAAACGGGAACACCCGTTTATGCAAATATTTCGTTCAGCGGGACAACTTGTAAAAAATGTAAGAACGGCTCAAAACACCAGTTTTTCCTAAAGCTAGAGAAGTAATATGCCGATAAAAACGTATCAAAAACCATTACCACCAAGGGAGAGTTGATATGGTCTCTGGAAAATACAGCGCACTTTCTGCTGCCATTGCACGTGAACAAAATATTGCCAACATTTCTGCCAATCTCGCGAATGTTACCACTACAGGTTACAAGAAACATGGCATGAGTTTTGAATCCATGCTTCGAGAGGAAAAGCAGATGCTTGATAGCAAGGGGATCAACTATAACCGGGTAGCAAAAAACTATGTGGATTTTTCCCAGGGAGCACTGCAGCAAACAGATAATCCATTAAACTTTGCTATTGTAGGCAACGGTTTTTTTAAGGTTCGCGGTCTCGGAGAAGATCTTCTCACCCGTAATGGAAATTTCACTGTCGATCAGCATGGTACGCTGGTAACTGATACCGGCAGACCGGTACTTGATACGGGTAACGGGGAAATAGTAATCCCCAATGCTCAGGCTGTACGGGTAACAGTTGACAGAGAGGGCCGTATTTTTACCATCGATGCAGCGGGAAACAGTGGAGAAATCGCCCAGCTTGCTGTGGTGGATGTAGAAGAGCGAGGCGAACTCATTCGACGGGAAGACACCACCTTTGCGCTCCCCGAAACAGCAGGAGAGATACCGGCTGAAAGGTTCACCATATCCCAGGGCAGCCTGGAAGTTTCAAACGTAAACATGATCGAGGAAATGGCCGAGATGATAAAGGAAAACAGATTGTATGCCACCTATCATAATGTATTGAAAGGATATTCCACCCTGGGAGAAAAAATTGACGAGCTTGGTTCAATCTCATAACGCTCATGGTGTACGTAACAATCATGAGAATATTACACAGCGTTACTCTGTATTTCGCCAAGTAAACAGTATTGGCACAAAAGATATATAAAGGAAAAGAAAACAGAATGATACGATCACTGTACACCGGTACTACCGGAATGAATTCGCAACAGCTCAACATCGATATTATTGCCAACAACCTTGCCAACGTCAGCACCACCGGTTTTAAAAAGAGCATCAATAATTTTCAGGATCTTCTCTATGAAACATTGAAAGTACCAGGTTCCCCCACATCAGCGGACACTGAATCTCCCACAGGTATTCTCGTGGGACTTGGCGTTCGTCCATCAGCTGTTACAAAGATTTTCAGTCAGGGTGAGCTTATTCAAACAGAAAACGAGCTGGACGTGGCAATCGAGGGAGACGGATTCTTCCAGATTCAACTCCCCAATGGAGACATTTCCTACACGAGAGAGGGCGCATTCAAGCTTGACTCCACAGGCAGAATAACCAACTCAAACGGATACCCTGTCCTCCCCTCTCTCACTATCCCAACAGGTGCCTCGCGTGTTGTCATCAGCGAAACAGGAGTTGTCAGTGCTGTACTCGCAGGGGAAAGTCAAAGTACAGAGATCGGTACCCTGGAACTTGCTATTTTTACAAATGCGGCAGGTCTTGAAGCCACAGGCAATAATCAGTTCCTTGAAACAGGTGCCTCAGGAACACCGTCCATAGGTGCTCCTGGCGATGACGGCTTCGGTCAACTTATCCAGACCTTTCTGGAGGGATCAAATGTGAACATTGTTCAGGAGATGGCCAATATGATCACGGCACAGAGGGCCTATGAGATTAACTCGAAATCCATTCAGACCTCTGATGAGATGATGCAGACAACCAACAGACTGGTATAATCATGCGATATTTCATCACACATTTTCTTCTATGTTTCATTGTTTGTTGTGCAAATGTATCCTTTGGCCTTGATATAACTTTCAAAAAAGAGGCACAGGTAGCAGATAATTTCGTCGTACTTGGTAATATAGCTGATTTCAGTGAAAATTCGCCGCTCGCCGAAGCACTCACCGAAATGGTTGTGGCACAGGCACCGGAACCGGGCAGCACTGCTCAGCTCGTTGCCAGGACAGTTATACGCGATATACTTAGAAAGAATCCGCTGCCCAGATCGACCAGATGGTTCGGTTCTGCCACGATTATCCTTCACCGTGCCGGGATGGAGATCACCGCAGCAGATATTTTCAAGGAAATTGACACCTATCTTGCTTCTAAAAAAGACATACTTCCTGAAGCTGAACTCACCTTCACAGCTGGTAAAAAACCCCTTCCATTTTTTCTGCCAGAAGGAAAAATTGACTGGGAGATTCGCCCCTCAGATCCAGATATCATAGGAAGCTCCCATTTTTCTGTAATCATCAAGGTGGATAACCGTGTCCGAAAAAATTTGCGGGTAGCTGGCAAAGTCAAGGCAGTCACCAGAATAGTTGTGGCAAAGGATGATCTGCAAAGAGGCGCTATGATAACACCTGATATGATAACCATGGCCACTGCTGATATAAGCAGAATGTCTCATCCCTTCTTCACCATGCGCGATGTTATTGGGAAAAAGCTCAAGCGCACAATCTACAAGGGTGCAGCCATTGAAAGATCACTGGTGGAATATCCCCCTGTTATTGTAAAAAATCAACTTGTCAAGATTGTGGTTCAAAAGGGTAACCTCTTTATATCGGCATCGGGTGTCGCCCGCATGAACGGAAAGATGAATGAGGTCATACGCGTACAGAATCTAAGCTCCAGAAAGCTTATTTTCTGCAAGGTTGCAGCACCGGGTATCGTGGAGGTGATAATTTAATCATGAAAAATACAGCGTTTTTTATTATTTTTGCCTGTTGTCTCCTTATCCTCTCTTCCTGTGCCAGAAACACTATCCCTGAGGTTCAAAAGATTCCGGAACCACTCGAAGAAATCCATGACAACAATCTGAAAAAGAGATCACAGGGCTCACTCTGGTCAGCAAACAACGATTCGATGTTTGCTGATCATAAGGCCAGAAATGTCGGTGATATCGTCACCGTCACTATCGCTGAGAAGGCAAGTGCCACAAAGGCGGCCAAAACAACGGCTGGAAGATCCAGTAACTGGGCGGCAGGCATTCCCAATCTTTTTGGCCTTGAAAAAGCTGATGTAATTCTCAAACAAAATGATCATGCGGAACTTTCCAATCTCATCAGTGCCAATTTTTCAAACACCTTCGACGGCAATGGTACCACAGTACGCACAGACAACCTTACTGCTTCACTGACCACCCAGGTAATTGGCACCTACTCTAACGGTAATCTAAAGATCAGGGGAGGCAAGGAAGTTACCGTTAACAATGAAATACAGGTTATCTATATCACTGGAATCATCAGACCCGTGGATATAACTTCGCTGAACACAGTTGATTCCAGCAAGATTTTGAATGCCCGGATCACCTATACTGGTAAAGGCATACTCAGTGATAAACAAAGAGCAGGCTGGCTGGGCCGTGCCGTTGATTACGTCTGGCCATTTTAACCCCAATTTACCATCAGCTTTTTCTAACACAAACGGAACTATGAAAAAAGTATACCTTAGCATCTGGCTGGCAGCCACCCTGATCATTGCCCTCCCTCTGACAGGAAACAGTGCGCGGATCAAGGACATAGCAAAACTGAGCGGAGTCAGGACAAACCAGCTCATTGGCTACGGTCTTATTACCGGTCTCAATGGCAGCGGTGATGATATGAAGAAATCGGGTTTCACCCGGCAGGCCATCTACAACATGATGCTTAGAAACGGCATAACCCTGTCCACCTCAGAGCTTGATTCAATCAAGATGAAAAATATCGCAGCAGTGATGGTCACTGCATCTCTACCGCCATTTGCCAAGCCAGGCTCAACAATTGATGTCCAGGTCTCATCTGTTGGTGATGCCAGCTCTCTTGCCGGGGGAACGCTGCTTATGACCCCACTGCGTGGTGCTGATGGTAATGTCTACGCTGTTGCTCAAGGCTCTCTTGCTATCGGAGCCTTCTCCTATGGCGGCAAGGCTGCTCAAGCCCAAAAAAATCATCCTACCGTAGGCAGGATAGCAAACGGAGCCATAATTGAAAATTCCGTACCCGTCGCCCTCGGGGAAAATGGCAGGATCAGCTACCAGCTGGCACAAGCAGATTTTACCACAGCAACGAGAATGAGTGATTCTATAAATAGGGCATATGGTGAAAAAATTGCCTTCCCTGCAGACTCAGGCACTGTTGATATAACCATCCCTGAAGATAAACGCGGTAATCTGGTTTCTTTTATCGCTGATATTGAAAGTATCCCTGTAGATGCTGACCATGTTGCCCGTGTTGTGGTGAATGAACGTACCGGCACTATTGTAATGGGCAAAGATGTACGTTTGAAGACAGTAGCCGTCTCTCACGGCAATCTCAATCTCGTGGTAAAGGATACTCAGAACATAGTACAACCAAATCCGCTTTCACTTGGAGAAACAGCAGTAGAGCAATCCACGAGTATCGATTAAGGCATCAGGTTCCCTGCAGGGAGAACTCGTTATCCTGTAGAATAACAGATAGAAACTCGTATGAATATTTACTCAGATCCTCGAATTACCCACTCGGCAACACTCACCAGAGCAATACCAGAACCAAATTCGGCAAAAGACAAAGCTCAGCTCCGCGAATCCGCTCGTGAAATGGAGGCCATGTACATTTTCCAAATGTATGCGGCCATGCGCAAAAATGTGCCGGATAACGGTTTACTCCCCCAATCTTCCACGTCAAAAACCTTTCAGGAAATGCTGGATATGGAACTGGCACGCGACATGGCCAGTGGCAACGGCATAGGAATTGGCGAAGCCATCTACAATCAACTGAAAGACAAAATATAAATCTTCCATTTTTCTGTAAAGAAAACCATATTTCCTGTCGATATAACAAACAGGAAAGCTCATCGCAGAGCAGGTCATGCAGGGAAGCATGAATGAAGACGGCATGGAGGCAGAAAAATGACATATCCGATTAGTTCAGCATTACAACCCGTTAGCTCTTACACAAATGTGTCGCCAGCAGGGAACATACCCCGTGTAAACGAAAGAGGGCCAGCTGGTTCCACCTTTCAGGACACAGTCAGTCTAACGCAGAGGTATGAGGCAAAAAGTTCCTGTCCTGATACCTGTTCCATTCGGGAAATAGCTGAGGAAAGCTACGATCGGCTACGCAACAAGGTTGCAGATGTACTACAGCAGCAAGGCATAGATACACGGTTAAAGCAAGGTGATCAAACCATTGATCTCTATCAGATCACCCCTGAAAAAGCCCAGGAATTAATTGCAGACGATGGTTATTTCGGTGTTGAACAAACATCTGATCGTATAGTAGACTTTGCAATAGAAATTGCGGGTGGAGATATTGGCAGACTTGATGCAATAAAAACAGGTGTAGAAAAAGGATTCAATGAAGCAAAGGCGGCCTTTGGTGACTGGCTGCCGGACATCTCCTATGAAACATACGATAGTGTAATGGAAAAACTGGATGCATGGGCTGCAGAAAAAGAAGTGTAGAAAAGACCAGGTGATATCATGAGCGTAGATTTTATCGGCATTGGCGGTCCCGGACAGATTGGCGACCTTAAAAAATCACAGCCAAATAAGGCCACAAGTAAAAGTGATACGGTACAGGGCAAAGACCAGGTACAATTTTCTTCGGTACTACAGGATGTGAACAAGGCAAACAGTACCGGATCAACACAGGATGCAGAACGAGCCGCTCGGGTTGCCGAACTGAAGGCACAGATAGCAGAAGGTTCCTACCAGCCCAATCTGAACAAGGTGGCTTCTTCACTGTTGAAGTTTATTGTCGAGGAATAAAATATAATGGCCACGAAGACCACCAGGGATCATCTACTGGCATTACTGGATGCCATACGTCAGGAGAGGCAGGCAGCCATTGCCTTGAACATATCTGCTATGCATACCGCCACGCAGAAAAAGGAGGAAATTCTTCAATTTCTTGCTCATCTTACAGAAATTGATGAGGCTGACCGACCAATTGCCAGACAGGTAAGTCATGAGAACAAGCGCAATGCCTTCCTTTTTAAATCAACCCTGGGCTGGATTCGTGAAACAATGGAATTTTTGGGGAAAAGGACGTCCTTATCTACATATTCTGCCAATGCACAGACAGTGAGGTCCGGTGCACAAGGCAGACTGCTCTCTGGAAAAATATGATATGGGCGGAGGACTATTCTCGGCAATTAATGCCGCACGTACCTCGTTAGAGGTAAACCAGAAATCCATAGAAATTGTCGGAAATAATATTTCCAATGTCAATACCGAAGGGTATTCCCGCCAAACTGCGGAACTTTCCACCTACCCTTCCCTCAATTTCGGCGATTTTTTCGTCGGCCAGGGTGTTAAAATTTCTGACGTACAGCGGGCGCATGATGTCTTTGTGACAGAACAGCTCACCAGGAAAATGGTGGACTTAGGGTTTCACAACGGACAGACAAACTCGCTATCCGAAATTGAAGGCGTTTTCAGTATAACAGAACACAATCTCGCCACTGAAATAGACCAGTTTTTTGATGCCTGGCAGGAGCTTTCCACAAGCCCAAGTGACTTGGTGCTGCGTGATACTGTAATACAGCAGGGCAAGGTACTCTCCACCACCTTTAACAACATGGTGGATAAGCTACAAACAATCCAGAGCAACATCAATGATGCCATAGTTTCAGGTGTCGAAGATATAAATTCCAAACTCGAACAGATAGCTGAGCTGAACTCCAACATCTATCAGATTGAAGCACGAGGCCAAAGCGCCAACACTGCAAGAGATCAACGTGAAGCCATTGCCCGGGAACTTGCTGAGGCCATTGGAGCTGAAAGCTATGAAAATCAAAACACCACGCTCTCTGTACAGCTGCCGGGAGGTCTTCCACTGGTAACAGGTTTTGAAGCCATGACCATAGAGGCAGAGACCACTGGCCTTGACCTTAATCTGGTACTTGATACTGGCAGTATCCGCAGAGATATGGACTTAAAGCAATTTGGCGGTAAGTTTGCCGGCCAGCTAGAAATACGTGATAGATTCATTCCCTCCCTGCTCGACGGCCTTGACCGTCTGGCCTATGAGCTCAGCAGTCAGGTGAATTACCAGCATGCTCAGGGTGTTGGCCTTGATAATTCAACAGGCCTCAATTTCTTTTCAGGTCCGGCAGCAACCTCAACCACTCCCGGTACACCACCTGCAGCCACCTATGCTGATGCTGCCCGGAATATGTCCGTTATAATTACAAACTCCAATCAGGTTGCAGCTGGCTTGACACCAGATGCCACAGGTGATAACAGAAACGCCCTAACTATCGCCAACATCGGAGAGAACTATCTTATTGACGGTTCAGATGATTTCAACAGTTATTACGGCATGATGACTTCGCAAACAGGTATTCGTGCCAATCAAAACGCCCTGAACCTTGAAGGCGCCCGGGATGCCGTTGTCCAACTGGAAAATCTGCGTGACGGCTATTCCGGGGTATCACTTGAGGAAGAAATGGTGGATCTCATTGTCTACCAGAGAGGGTTTGAATCTTCTGCCAAGTTTCTCTCTACCGTGGATGAGATGATGAACACACTCATCGGCTTAAAACAATAGCGTGATTTATAAATTTAATTCGTTCTCGCAGTTTGGAAAGGAAGGTACGGTAAAATAATGAAAGTCACTGAAAATTCAACCTACCGGTTAATGCAGACAAACCTGAACAATATCACTACAGAGCTGCAAGATCTTCGAATAAAAGGCTCGTCAGGACTCAAGCTGATAGCCCCTTCCGACGACCCTGCCTCAATCAGCCCGGTACTCAATACACGCACCCAGATTCGCGCAACAGAACGCTACCTCGAAACCATGGAGGTAAGCCTTGACAAGATGCAGTCCACTGACGGTCACCTGGGACATGTTGAAAAGATCATGGAAGATGCCAAGAAAATTGCATTAAATGCTGTAAACTCCTCTCTCTCGCAACCGGATCTCAACGTGCTTGCTGACTCCATCTCAAATCTGCGTGATGAGCTGCTGGATTCAGCCAATGCAACGATCGATGGCAAATATATTTTTTCAGGGTACCAGGAAAACACCATTCCCTTTGTAAAAAAGACCAACTATGATCCCAAATTATGGAATGCAGACAACCCCAATACCTGGCCATATCTTTATCAGGGAGATGCCTTTGCCACCGAACTTGAGATAACACCGGGTGAATATGTGGAAGTGAATCTCACGGGCATTGAGCTCTTCATGGGCGTTTCAAACGACACTGTCATATCAGGCAATGCCACCCAGCCGCCCCTTACAGGCATGCAGCAGGGCGGGCCATTGGTACTTCCAGCAACCGGAGATATCACCATCAACGCGGCTGGGCCACCGGCCATAGCAGAAACCATTACCGCGGCAGAAATCAACACCGCAACTGATAATTATGCAGCTCAATTGGCAGGACTCCTCAATGGTTCAACAAATGGTGTTTCAACAGGAATTTCAGCTACTGTTACAGCGAGCAGTTCGACAAGCTCCGGCAGTTTTGTACCAACCACCGGTTCAGGAAACTCCTTTGAGGTAAATGGCAGGACACTGGTATCTGGACCAATCGATTCAG
>PDWJ01004967.1_pt1 | contig 21603 bp, 20 predicted proteins | sample 1430881 | NCBI WGS metagenome assembly PDWJ01 (sample SAMN01162460, study PRJNA174530) | Oral metagenome, whole genome shotgun sequencing project. | biome: Marine environment; feature: Marine mammal; material: Swab sample of the gingival sulcus; isolation source: swab sample of gingival sulcus... | reverse complement strand
TTGCTATAGGGGCATTGCCCTCACCGGACATCACTTGTGAAGACACCGACAACACATCAACCGTTCTTGGGCTGGCAACAGTAACATGATAATCAGCCTCAAAGCCTTCAAAACCACGCTCATCAACAGCCCGCACGGCCAATCTGAAATCACCTGCGTTCAATTCAGGTACAGAAAACTCATTGGATGTAACGCCTTTTTCCATCGCTAAACTTTCAAAGAAAATGCCTTTTTTATACACCTGCACCCGGTAGGAAGCTGCTCCGCTAACCTTTTGCCAATGCAGTTTCCAAGGGAAAGCACGGATAGTTTCAGGAAGCAGAGCGGGAAAAACAGGCGCTGGTAACAGCTTTATGGGTTCAGAGGGTTTTTTGCCAGCCACTGCTTTTAAGGCATAACCAGCAGCCAACGATTGCTCTCCGCCATCGTTGGCAACACCCACATTACCTTCAAGCACTTCGGTACGCATTTGTGGTGGCTGAACATCTTCACTGACTACTCTGAATTCAGTTCCCCTTACCGCAGCTACCGCTGCCGGGGTAAGAATTTTATATCGTGATCCTGGCCCCTTCGCTGGTTTGACTTTCGCTTTAGCACGACCCCTGTTAAGCCGCACTCTTGTATCAACCATACCACTTTCGCCATACATGGAAAGCGTATCAAATATCACTTCCGAGTCAGGCACCACAATCAAGATGGATTCATCAGCAAACTGCAAAGTAACACTGCCATCAGCGGTGATAATTTTATCACCTACCAGAATCTGAGCGCTTTTCTCTAACTGAACAGGTTCATTGCTGCCTGCTTTGATGTATTGAGTATCACCGCGCACTGATAGCACCTTGACGGAGGCGGGTAACACTTTTAGCCAGGAAATAGGTAAATACAAACGGGTGCCTGGCCTGATATGCTTGGGCTGACTTACCTTGTTACGTTTTGCTATCTTTTGCCAGCAGTCAGGAGCCGCGATATACCTGGCACACAGATCCCATAAAGTATCCCCCGGTCGAAAGGTGTACTGCCATTCTTCAGCATAAAGGTTGGGTGAGGCTAAACAGACAATCAATGCCAACAATGTTTTTTTTAATAAAGACATGACAAGGCTTTCCAGAAATATTATTCACTATCTATGGTTTCCAGCCGATAACCGTGCTGATAAACCGTTTTGATTCTATAACCATTATCGGGATTGATTTTTAAAGATTTGCGAATACGGCTGATGTGTACATCAACCGTTCTGGTATTCACATCAGCAGTCACACCCCAAATGGTAACCAGAAGATGTTTGCGGGATAGCACTCGCCCTACATTAGTAAACAAACAGACAGCAAGATCAAAGTCTTTTTCAGTCAGATTGATCAATTCTTCATCGAAAAAAGCTTCACGTGCCGATAGATCGAAGCGGTACGGGCCTGATTCAAATACCTCCTTCTTATAGCCTGATATGCCGGCCCGACGAGCCAATGCGGAAACCCTGGCATTCAGTTCTGCCTGACGAACCGGTTTCACCATATAATCATCAGCACCAGCTTCTAACGCTTTTACGACGTCTTCTTCAGCATCTCGCTGGGTACAGAAAAGAACCGGAATATCCAGATTAATAGAAAGGCGCAGTGATTGGAGTACTTCCAAACCTGTAATATCAGGTAATTCCCAGTCAAGCAGCAATAAATCGAAAGCACCCGACTTAACTTCCTGAATAAATTCGGCACCCCTGTCAAAGTGACTGCACTGGTACCCGCCTTCTTCAAGCCATTGTTTCACCATAGCGGCTTGTTGTGGATCGTCTTCCAAATACCCTATGTGCACCATTTACCCCCAACTCTTCGTTCAAACACCTTAGAGTTTAACCGGAACCCATAGATAAACAAACCCCTTAAGCCGTTAAGGTTTTATCAAACCCGAAAAGCCAACCATTCAATACGGATACTGACAGCTCTTGCTGTTCGCTCCAACTCAAACAGCTCGCCCTGATGGGTATTAAGCGCTTTTTTTAATGCCAGCATCTCGCTTTTCAGGTCGGGAGGCATGTTACTGGCACTATCAGATTGACGTCGGTTACCAGCACAGATATCCAACCATACACAGTGATCAGATATAAAAGGACCAGGAAATATCTCTAACCCTACATATTCGAAGGATTCAAACAACGATAACATCAGTACCATTAATGCTTTTTTCGTCTCCGCCCAGTTCAAAAGCACTTTATAGTCACTGTCGTTTTTTTGCCAATGAAGATACACACCCTGGTTTCTGGCTATAGTTTGCAAGCTGCCAACTATATCAGATACCACTTTATTGGCATCATGCGCTTCCACGCTGACAACTGTTGACTGATACAGGCTACCAACACTGTGCAGATTATTCTGTCTTTGATACAAGTGCTGCGCCTTTTTCACTGTTTTATCAAAATGAATTGATGTGATTTCGGAAGGTAAAACAACCTCTGAACAAATATTTTCCAATACTATATCGTGAACATTTTCTGTCTGTGTTAACCCTATAAGCGGTATGTATTCGGAAAGTTTTTTGATAAGCAGTTTATCTGCCGCATCGACAAATTCTGCCCCTACCAAAATACAAGCGCTGTAATCTTTTAGCAGGCCGACACGAGCGAGCACTTCTATTTGCTCAATAAGATAGTAACTGGCGAAGTAATCTGTTTCACTGGCGGCTAACAAATTCAGACCCCACTGCCAGTCGTTCGGGCATTGAGCCAACACCAGCACATTGGGCGGCTGCTGTTGTTTTTGTAAAAATGATTTAAAATTGCCCAAGATAATCACCCTGTTTCTCAGAATCATGCCCTGTTGTTCAGGAGCGATTGTATGGCAATAATTTGGAATTGATAGCGCCAGCCAAAGGGTTTTACGCTGTTTTTACAAAGCGTCCATCAAATGTAAAAACAGCGTAAAATTCAGGGATGTCAGGCCGTATAAGGAAATACTGTGTTTTAGGCGGTTCTTTCTATATCATCAACAACCCTGCCAGTATCAGGGCCATTAACTGTCTGTAATGCAAGAGAACCTTTCATGTACAAATTGAAATTCAAAACTCCCCAGGGCTGGGTTGATACCGTGATGGCTGATTTTGATCGCTTCCTGCTGGATCACGCTTCCTGCGAAAAAAAAGCCTCGGCAATGGCCATGACGTTAATATCTCACTACCCTGACCGAACAGCACTTGTACAAGCCTTGGCCGAACTTGCAGTTGAAGAACTTGTACACTTCAAAGAAGTGGTCAAACACATTATGGCGCGAAACTTAACCTTAGCGGCTGACGAAAAAGACCCATATGTCACTCAGTTGTTAAAAGCCCAGCGCAAAGGCTCGGATTGGTATTTTTTAGATCGCTTGCTGATAGCCAGTATTGTGGAATCCCGCGGCCATGAACGTTTTGGCCTGGTAGCCGAAGCATTGGAACCAGGGCCGCTGAAAAAGTTTTACAAAGCCATTACAGCTTCAGAAGGCCGGCATCTGGATCTGTTTGAAAATCTGGCAAAAACTTATTTTTCAGAAGAACAAGTCTCTCAGCGCCTGGAAGAATTGCTGGATCTGGAAGCAGAAATCGTTGCGAACCTGCCTTTTAGAGCTGCGCTTCATTAAGGCATTAGCCAACATTAAAAACAGTGAGTCCGAACAGCAAAGCCGTTACAAAATATATAAAAGGTTACAGCTCGCTATCGTTGGCAGCGTATCAGCAGCTCGGTGATACGTTATCGGCACAGCGTTATCAGCAAGCCGTTGTCATTCCGGTGTTTAACGAAACACCGGAATTTATTGATCGCTTGCAAAAGCTGCCCGCTACGGGAAAAACACTGCTGATTCTGGTAGTCAACTGCCCAGCTTATAGCGATCCTGCAGCCAGAACCCATACACAGTTTTTTATTAATCACCTGCACCAGCAACTTACCACACAACGTATATTTAAGGGCGCTGCTTTTGGCCAGGCCCACAGCATGTTAGATGTGTTATTACTGGATATCACTATACCCACGCCACCACTGCTCAACAGTGCCATAAAAAGTGGAGTTGGCTTTGCCCGTAAAGTGGGTATGGATGTGTCGCTACACCTGTGGCATCAGGGCATGATAACCAGCCCCTGGATTTACAACACCGATGCCGATGCATTCTGGACATCTCAATACCTTACTTTCAGCAAACAAACGTTTACTAGCGAAGGGGCTATTGTGCTGCCCTTCAGCCATCAACAAACTGAACACAGCCCGCTGCTGTCAGAGGCCGCAGCTTGCTATGATGCATCGTTACGCTATTACGTGCTCGGTTTGCGCTGGGCAAAATCTCCCTGGGCCTATCACACCATTGGCAGCACCCTGTTGATTCATGCCGAAAGTTACGCACAAACGCGGGGCTTTCCTGTTCGTGAAGCCGGTGAAGACTTTTATTTATTGAATAAAGTCGCTAAAACCGGCCGCATCTATTGCCCGCAAGAGCCCCATTTACAACTAAGTGATCGCGCCAGTAATCGCGTTCCATTTGGTACCGGCCCTGCTGTTCGCAACATTGCAAACCAGACAAATAACGAGCAGCAGTTTTTATTGTATCACCCTGACTGTTTTACCTTGCTCAAACACTGGCATTGCATGATTCCGGCACTGTTTAATAACGAGCTATCGGCAGTGCGCAGCAATCCGGTTAAAACATTGATAAACAACCCGCAGGAAATTATTTTCAGAGACTATCTATGGCAAGGGTTAAGCGCCCTTGGGCTGAACAAGGCGCTGCTGCATGCCAAAAAGCAAAGCAAATCAACCGCACAGTTTTCACAGCACCTGTGGCAATGGTTCGACGGATTCCGCACTTTAAAGCTCATTCACTGGCTGCGGGAACACTGCCTGGCATCTATCAGCTATCAACAATGGAAAAGTTGTTTTCAACAACAACAGATTCCCTTTCTTAACGCTGCAAGCAGCGACTTAAGCTCCCCCGTTGACGTCTGCCGGCATTTACAACAACTGGAAAACAGTACCCTGCCTTTTAAAGGTGGCTTACTTTAACGGGGCGGCGCGTGTAAACACCCATTGATTGCCTTCCGACATGGCATTGTTAAACTGATAACCTTCCAGATCAAACTGTTTCAGATCATCAACATCAGTTATTTTATTCATAGCTGCATACGCTACCATTAAACCTCGGGCCTTTTTCGCATAAAAGCTGATGATTTTATACTGGCCATTTTTTTCATCTTTAAAAACAGGCGTCACAATGCGAGCATTTAAATCTTTCGGTTTAACGGATTTAAAATATTCATTTGATGCCAGATTTACCAATATAGCCTCGCCTTTTTGTTTTTTTAGCTGGGCGTTTAATTCAGCCGTTATTTTATTGCCCCAGAATTGGTACAGATCTTTACCTTGAGGATTTTTTAATCCGGTACCCATTTCTAAACGATAGGGTTGAATCAAATCCAAAGGACGCAGCAAGCCATACAACCCTGATAAAATACGCAGGTGTTTTTGCACATAGGTGAATTCCGGGCGACTGAAAGATTCAGCATCAATACCTGTATACACATCACCTTTGAATGCCAGCAACGCCTGTTTAGCATTGCTCGTATCAAATGGCTGTTGCCAATCCTGATAACGGGCCACATTCAACCCGGCCAGTTTATCACTGAGTTTCATCAACTTTGCCATTTGTTGAGGCGAATACTCCCGCAATACTTCAACAAGCTGCCCGGCTTCTTCGAGAAAATCCGGTTGAGTGTTGGTTTGGGTTTTGCTCGGGGTTTCAAAATCAAGAGTTTTAGCAGGCGATATCACCATTAACATGAAAAAAGTAACTCCTCAGTAACTGTGCCCGGATAATGGCTGTCTATTTTGTCACAGCATCATAGTAAACGTACAGACCATTGATTAAGATGCAATAGTTTAAAAACAACCGGCAAACCCGACCCGTTAAAGAGAAGTGAATGGAAGAAACCGTTCCTATTGAACCAGCATCCACCCTGGTGCTCATTCGAGACAGCAAGCAGGGGCCACAGGTACTAATGCAACAACGTAGTCACCATGCGGTGTTTGTTGGTGGTGCCTGGGTGTTTCCTGGCGGCAAGCTGGATGCCGATGACAGCCTGGAAGATTGGCAACCTTTAATACCCGCTCTTTCCGAGACTACTGCCCACGCTATTTTGCACCTGGAAAATGCCAGCAGCCCCTGTAATATTGATCAGATTCACCCCCACGAAGCAGCCCATACGGCAAATGTTTCAGCGTTGGCTTACTGGGTTGCCGTGCTGCGAGAAGCCTATGAAGAAGCCGGGCTGCTGCTCACCGAGCAGCCGGTAGCTCAAACCCAGCGGGATCTTTGGCGAGCGGCACTGCTGGCAGATAAACTTTCCTGGTTGCAACTGATCAAAGATAACAACCTGTCGTTAGCAATTAACGGGATTCACTATCTAAGCCGCTGGGTAACGCCCCCGGGAAATCCACGCCGCTACGATACCCGCTTTTTTATTGGTGTAGCCCCTGCTGATCAAACACCCAGCCATGAAAATCATGAAGCAATCCAGACTCAATGGATCACGCCGGAAGAGGCACTGGCAGCGCACGCCAGAAGCGAAAAAGTGCTAATATTCCCAACCATTGTTACCTTACAGGCAATGTGTGGGCATGATTGCTGCGATGCTTTGATTGCTGATGTGCTGAATCACTTTCACCGCACTTAATACGTTGTATTTGAACAAGAGTATTGGTTAATGTCTCAATTTGAACCTGGCAAACTTATCAAACTGTCGCGCCTGACCCATCGCATTGTGGCACCCAATGCCGGCCCCATGACCGGCCCGGGTACCAACACTTATCTGGTTGGCCACAAACAACTGGCAGTTATTGATCCCGGTCCGAATAACGCCAGCCATATTGAGGCTATTCTAAAAGGGGCTGATGCCATTAAGGGTTCTATCCAATGGATTTTATGCACCCACACTCACCCCGATCACTCCCCGGGCTGCATTGCACTGCAAGCGGAAACCGGGGCAAGTACCTATGGGCAACCCGCGCCTGCAGGGCAAAGTCAGGACCGCGACTTTAAACCACAAAACATCTGGCAAGACCACGAAAAGCTCCGGTGTGATGAGTTTTCCCTGCGAGCCCTGCACACCCCCGGCCATGCATCTAATCATTGGTGCTACCTGCTGGAAGACGAAAACCTGCTATTTAGCGGCGACCACATCATGAACGGCTCAACCGTGGTGATTGCACCGCCGGATGGCAACATGATGGATTACTTAAACTCGCTGCATAAACTGAAACCGGAGGCTATCGACCATATCGCCCCTGGCCACGGTGATATAATGAATAATCCGCAAGATGTTATTGAAGAAACTATTCAGCATCGCCTGATGCGGGAAAACAAAACCCTGGAAAAACTGGAAAAGCTGCAAGCCGCTGATTTAGACGAACTGGTGACCGAAGTGTACGATGAAGTGCCCGTTTTTCTGCATCCACTGGCGAAGCGCTCACTTGCCGCACACCTGGAAAAACTGCAAGCCGAAGGCCGTATCCGACAAACCCATCTGCAATGGAGCATTACTTAACAATGAAAGCGGTATTTTTAGATGCCCTGAGCATGGGTAACGATTTAGACCTTGCCACACTGGAGCAATCTGTCGAACAGATATGCTGTTATGATCACTCCTCACCGCAGCAGGTGGTGGAACGGATCGGTAACGCCGATGTGGTTATTGTAAATAAAGTCGTGATCGACGATAACATCATGGCCCAATGCCCCAATCTGAAGCTTATTGCAGTAACTGCAACAGGCACTAACAATATTGATCTGGATGCTGCAAAAACACGCAATATACGGGTCTGCAATGCTATTCGCTATGGCCGGTCTGCCCTGATGCAGCACAATTTCGCGCTGTTGCTTTCACTGGCCAGCAATTTGTTCGCCTATGTAGAGGATGTTCGCAGCGGCAAGTGGCAATCAGCTCAGCAATTTTGCCTGATGGATCACCCCATTATGGAGCTTGCAGGTAAAACCATAGGCATTATCGGCTACGGCGATTTAGGCCAGGGTATGGCTGAAATGGCCCGCGCTTTCGACATGAAAGTACTGATTGCTGCCAGACCAGGCACCCACCCAGACAGCACCGACCGTGTTCCGTTGCAAACACTACTGCCACAAGTGGATGTGCTCTCTATTCACTGCCTGTTAAGCCCTGAAAGCAAAAACCTGATTACTAAAACAGAATTGCAACAAATGAAAAACAGCGCACTGTTGTTGAATACTGCCCGCGGGGGAATCGTAAACGAAACAGATTTATTAACCGCTGTTAAAGAAGGGGTTATTGCTGGCGCAGGCATTGATGTGCTTTCAGAAGAACCACCCAGAAATGGCAACCCGTTACTCGACGAAGCACTGCCTAACCTGCTGGTTACGCCCCACTGTGCCTGGGCCAGCCGCGAAGCCAGACAACGCATTCTGGACATAACTGCTGCCAGCATTACCGGGTTTGGCAACGGCCAGCTGGAGCGCTGGGTGGTTTAACACTAAACAGCTTAACCTTTAGGGGAACCTGCCAATCTTGGCGACCAGGCTATTTTCTCCCCCGTGGTTTAGGCCCTTTGCTGCCCGGTGGCTTTTTCTTTGGGCGGGCTTTTTTCCAGCCCATGGCTTTTTTAAACTGTTTTTCCAATGCCTTTTCCCGCTGATCTTTGCGCTTTTGCACCACCCGGGCTTTTGCTTTGGAAAAATCTACCACGTCTTTATCTGACATATTTACCCCACGATTTAACCTAGTATCAATAGAACCCTTAGATACGCTTTCAGTCAAGGAAAGGCCGTGAGAAATACCACAATTTAGGGTAAGATTGCGCCCTTAAAGCCGGACTAAAAAGTGGCTCAACGGATTCACTTTCCGTTCTTCGGAGGAAAACAGCAAACCTAAATACGTTTGGCTTGCTGTTCTGGTCAAGCTGCCCGGCTGACTTCGAGAGGGAATTAACTATGGATGCAGGTGTTATCTCGATGACGGATGAACAATCATCAAATCAACCAAAGAAAACCCTGAAGCGCGTTAAAACCGGCTCATTTGAACGCCGCTTCAGCATGGCAAAGGCTGGCTTTGTAGCCTCTACCCGATTGGCGGCTAAATCGGCCGGCAATATGTTTACTGCCAAAGAAAAGCGCGAAGCACGCCAAAAAGAGATCCTTTCACAACAGGCCCATTACCTGGCAGAAGAAATTGGCAAATTAAAAGGCAGTATCGTTAAAATAGGCCAGATGATGGCGCTGTACGGTGAACATTTTTTACCCGTAGAAGTCACCGATGCGCTGCATACCCTTGAAGATGATACCGGCGCCCTTGCCTGGACACCTATATACGAAGCCCTTGAAGATGAGTTGGGGCCAGAGAAACTGGCTGAGCTGATCATCGAAGAAGATCCTATAGGCTGTGCCTCCATTGGGCAGGTACATCGCGCCACCATCAAAAAAACCGGCGAACAGATCTGTTTAAAAATCCAATACCCTGGCGTTGCTGACGCCGTTGACAGCGATTTGAATGCGGTGGAAACCTTAATTCGTGTTGCCAAAATTGTTCCGATTACGGAAGAGTTTTCCCAATGGTTCGATGAAATTCGTGAAATGATGTACCGCGAAGTGGATTACGTGCACGAGCTGGAAAAAACTCATGAATTCTACCTGCGCCTGCAAGACGATCCACGCTATATCGTACCTAAGGTATATCCTGAATTTTCTAGCGCCAAAGTTATTGCCACCAAATATGAACCAGGCGTTAACATTGACTCAAAAACCACCATAGGGCTTTCACAGGCACGTCGTAACGCAATCTGTGAAGCTGCACTGGATCTTTGCTGGCGGGAAGTATTTGAGTGGGGTGAAATGCAAACAGACCCTAACTTTGGTAACTATTTTGTTCGTCTGGGAGACGGGATAAACATACCAGACAAAATCGTGTTACTGGATTTTGGAGCTGTTCGCGCCTTTTCGAGAGAAACCATTGGCCCAGGCCGCCGTATAGTGGCAGCCTCATTCCACCATGATGAAGACAAACTGTTTGATACACTGGAAGAAATGCGCTTTTTCCGGGACCCAAACACCTCTTTGGAAGCCAAACGCGGCCTGTCCAAGTTATGTTTCATGGCGATTGAACCGTTTACAGATATCGAGAAACATCCACCACCTGCATTCCTGTTAAATACGCAGGGCGAATATCTGTGGGGTGACAGCGATTTGCCTGCCCGTTTGAGTTTGCAGGCCGGACTATCGGCAGCCAACCGCTATTTTACAGTGCCACCGCGCGAAATGATGTTTCTGGTACGTAAAATCATGGGCGCTTATACCTTTATGTCAACACCTGTCAGACCAACAATTAATCCTGCTGGTCAATAAAAGCGAAATTCTGAAGTTAAAGAAAGGCGATCAGCTGATCAAAGCCGGTGAAAACGACGACGATGAGTTCTTTCTACTGGCAGGTGAGCTGGATATTAAAGATCCCAATAAAAAAGTGGGCGGTGTTCGCACTCTTCAAGCGAATACCTCAGAAGGCCTTAATGCGATCACTCGCGAGCGCCCCCGCCCCTATCAGGTTTCAGCCCATTCGTCAGCCGCAGTGCTGAAAATCAAATTAGATTTACTCAGAGCAATTCTCAGCGAAGCCCCCATTAATAGCTACGAAGTAAAGCAGATTCTTCGTGAAGACCAACCAGCAGACAAGCAGCTTTTTTTCGATATCTATTCCGACCTGCGCAACAATAAACTGGCACTGCCAAGCCTGCCGGATGTGGCATTAAAGGTTCGCAAAATGATCGACGATGGTGACAATGTGAAAACCATCGCCCATGCGGTCAACACCGACCCAGCCATTACGGTTAAGCTTATTAAGGCGGCCAACAGCCCTCTGTTCAGAGGCACCAAAGAGTTTGAAACCAGTGCTCAGGCGATTGTACGCCTGGGCCTGGAAACCACAAAACAGCTAATTACCAGTTTTACACTGCGTGAGGTGTTTAAAACCAAAGATTCAGTTATTAAAAAACGCCTGGATGAAATCTGGAGTCACTCCATACAAATTGCAGCTATCTGTCATGCTCTGGCAAAACAGGTTCCCGGGCTGGATCCTGAGCAAGGCTTACTGGCAGGATTACTGCACGAGATCGGCTGCGTGCCACTGCTCATTTATGCTGGCGAATATCCGGCGTTGATTGCAGATACAGATCTGCTGGAGCATGCCTTGCGGGAATATGGCCCTAATCTTGGTAGTGTTATTTTAAAACGATGGAACTTTACCGACGAACTGGTTGCTGTGGCCCAGCACGCTCATCATTGGCAACGGACACACGATGGGCCGGCTGACTATTGCGATTTGGTGCAAGTGGCCCTGTTGCATGCCCAATTAGGCGAAACAACTGAACAGAACCCACCCATGGAGGAAGTGCCGGCCTTTGAGAAAATTTCACAAGGCCGCTTTACGCCGGAAACAAGCAGGCAAGTCATGCAAGATGCACAACAGGATATTGAAGAAACCCGCAAAATACTGGCGGGCTAACATAACCCGGAGTTACCTGCCGCCTTTTAACAATACAAACTCACCGGCTTGCACAACCCGGCTTTCACCCGATGCCCGGTTGCCATTACGATAGCCGGTAAACTGAAACGTCCCTTTCATTACTTTATCTGTGTCTTCGGTAATCACAACTTTACCCGGCTGAGATGACGTTGTTTGATACGAGGCAACACCTGGCCTGCTGACTGAGCCTTTAAAATACTTAAGCTGATACTCGCCCGGACCGAAATATTCATCAATCATAAGTACCACTACAAAATCACCTTCCGCCGTGATTTTAAGATCCCCAACCTGGTTTACATCATGCTTAACCCATGCTTTGCTTAAGTTTGAAGATTCAGTTCCAGTCCAGTTATGCTGAAATGAAAACCGGCTGCCCGCTGCTGCCTTAGCCGTTAAGCTGGCATGGCGAAAGCCTGACGGCATAGAATTTTTAAGGGATGCGGCAGGTTTTACCGATCTGGTAACTGGCGCAGTGCGGGTTTGAGGAACAGCTGCCAATTTAACCACAGGTTTCGGTGTTGATTTGGGTTTTGGTACTGGCTTGGGTTTTGGCGCAGTTTTAGCGATAACTTTAGGCTTTGGTGCAGACCTGGGTGCTGGTTTGGTCTTGGGCTTATATTTTGCCTTTTTAGCAGTTTTTAAAATACCTGCCTTGTATTCACAAGGAAACAGGCGGTCTGCCTTCTTACAAACACCTTTACCATGAGGCCTGTTCGCTTTTACCGGGCCTGTATAACGAATACCATTTGCAAAACTGACAATGGCATCACCAACCACTTTGCCTTCTTTCCAGGCACCGGCAATCACTGTGCCATCTTTGCTGGTCAGGGTGCCCTGGCCACTTTGCCTATCTGCCTGCCAATAACCTTGATAACTGGAACCATCAGCCCAGGTCATGGTACCGGTGCCATGACGTTTGCCACCGGCCCACTGGCCGGTATATTCATCTTTATTCGCCCAGGTCATGGTTCCCTGACCATTCTGACGGTTCTCTGACCACTCGCCTTCATAGCGATTTCCATTTGTCCAAATTTGTACACCATTGCCGCTTTTACGACCATCTTTCCACTCGCCGGTGTAGACATTGCCATTGGCGTATTTGTAGGTGCCCTGACCATGAAAGCGATTGAAAGCATTTCTTTCACCGTCATACACACCCGCTGCAAACACAGCGCTGCTACCAAGAACTACAGTGGATAACAACAGACATCTAAAAATATGCTTCATAAGAATAATTTCATAACAGTGGCTTCATTTAACCGATAAATTTCGAGCGAGGAGTATCAACGCTGCCTTCATGAATGTAAACCATAATCAAGTCAGGCCGACAAGCAGATCAATAATTATACAGCAGAAATTCAATAAAGGCTCGCTATTAGCATTCACCAACTCAGATTAGAGCAGCACTTTTTCTAATCGCCTGACCGCTTCCTGCAAGCGCTCCATACTGGTAGTGTAAGCAAACCGCACGTATTCATTGGCACGGTAATGCCCAAAATCAACACCCGGTGTAATCGCCACCCCATGCTGTTCTAACATATCCATACAAAACTGCTGGCTATTGTTTGAGAATTTACTGATCCCCGCATACAGATATAAAGCCCCGGCTGGAGTATGCGGAATATCAAACCCTAAGCGACGCAGCTCTGGCAATAAATAGTCCCTCCTTCGGGCAAACTCTTCGCGGCGACTATCCAGCATTTTTCGAGTTTCAGGTTTAAACGCTTCCAAAGCGGCATACTGGCTCATGGTTGACATCGAGATAAACAGGTTCTGCGCCAGCTTTTCCAGTTGCGGGATAGCTTCTTCAGGGGCCACCAGCCAGCCAAGACGCCAGCCGGTCATGCCAAAATACTTCGAGAAACTGTTGATCACATAAACATTATCGGTAATGGATAATACCGTCGGAGCATCAGACCCGTAGGTCAGGCCATGATAAATTTCATCGACAATCAAATGAGCATTTTTTTGCTGGCAAAGATCACTCAGCCCGGTCAGATCATCTTTTGTTAAAATCTCACCGGTGGGGTTTGCCGGAGAAGCCACCAGCACGCCTACTGTATTATCATCCCAATGCTCGCTGGCGATTCTGGCGTTTAATTGAAAGCGATCTTCCGCCCCAACAGGAATCAACTTACCCTCTCCTTCAACCAACCGTAAAAAGTTACGGTTACAGGGGTAGCCCGGATCAGCCATCAGCATGTTATTACCGGGATTAACCAGTAAGGCAGAGATCAACAGCAAGGCTCCAGAAGCACCCGGCGTGATCATGATACGCCCCGGAGGAATATCCAGGCCATAATCAACCTTATAGTGGTTAGAAACCGCTTCACGTAATTGCGGTATACCGGCAGCCTGGCTGTAATAGGTTTCGCCCCGCGCCAATGCCGCCTGGGCTGCTTCGATGATAGGCTGGGCGCTGGTGAAATCAGGCTCACCCGCCTCCAGATGAACAATGTCCCGGCCCGCAGCTTCCAGCTCTTTTGCCCGCGTCAATACCTCCACCACGCGAAACGGTTCTATATCATTTAAACGATCAGCAAATGCTTTGTTCACGGATTACCTCACCGAGTTAATAAATGCAGGGATAGTAACAGGTAGTTGGCACTCAACCCATTGCGTTGATTGTAACGATTATTCAGTTGAATAGAACGGGGTTTGAAAAGCATCCCGGTAAACCAGCCGTTGCTTTTGCTTGCGCTTTTCCCATTGCAAGTTTTCCAGCTCCGGGGTTTCGGCAAATTCGGTCACGTGACCAACACACAGATAAGCCACCATGCGCCGGTTTGTCGGCATACCCAGTAGTTGATTCACTTTAACGGGGTCTAAAATACTCACCCAGCCCACACCAATATTCATGGCGCGAGCCATTAGCCAGATATTCTGCACCGCACACACCACACTGTACAACCCCATTTCTTTCATGGAAGTCTGCCCCAGAACCGGCTTTTGTGCGGGGTTATAATAGACCGCCAGATTAACCGGCGCTTCGGAAATACCTTCCAGTTTCAAGCGAGCATATTGTTGCTGCTTTTGATCAGAAAATTCGTGGGCGGCTTTGGCATTTTCTTCAGCAAAAATAGCTTGCACTGATTTTTTAATAGCCGGATCACGCACAACAACAAATTCCCACGGCTGAGAATAACCAACCGATGGACTGTACAATGCCGCATCAATCAGTTTATCAATATCATTATCGGTAATCGGATCTGACAAAAACCGATTGCCACGAACATCACGACGGTTTTTTAGAACAGATTCCAGCAAGGCCGCGTCATCAGGCGCAAACAATCTTCCAGGCACATCAAACCCCTGCTCACTACCACATTAAATCATCGGGAATCTGATATTCCGCATAAGGATCATCTTCATCAACCTGATTGCTCTCAGGCGTATTCAACAACACAATTTTGTGCTCATCCCGTTGCGCGATTTTTTCCGCGACCGGTGCCGGTACCAACTCGTAGCCGTCTTGAAACTCAACAATGGCAATTCGACCACGGGTTAACAATAACTGCTGTTGCTCGGTGACATACATTTTTTTAATAGCTTTTCCATGACTGAACTGGTACGAAACTTCACCGCCTGCGCGATCAATGCGGTTCATTTCAACCAGCTGTTTCAGTTGTGCCTGAATGGCTTTCTGCTCTGCCGCCTCTTTTAACTTACGGTTTTTTTCTTTGTCTTTCTCCAGTTTTTCCTGGCGGGCTTTCTCAGCCAATCGCCTGGCTTCGCTATCCTGCTGCTGCCCTTTCGGTGCCTGCTTGGCGCTACGATGCTTGTCTTTTTTTATTTTTTGGGCTTTACCCTTGTCAACCACACCTGCTTTAAGTAATTGATCCTGTAATGATGCCATTTAAAATACCCTGAACGGTTTCAACTGTATGCCAGTGGGATTTTACCCCAAAAACACATCATTTTCGCTACCTGTGAAACCGGCCAATTTTCAACGTTTTTGATCAGATACCATGCTCTACCGTTGGCAGCTTGGAACCCCACCCGCCACCTTGACCGCCTGCCATCACCGTCGTTATACTCGCCGCTGGAAAATGGTCATAACCCTGTTAGCCAGGCTATTCACCGAGCCACATCGCTTCAGCCCAGCCATGGTGTTCGCTAATTCCAACTCTCGACTGGCCGATAATCAACAAATTAGGAGTAAGCTTTTGTCTAAGCAAAAAAGCGAATATGGAACCTTTGAAGCAACGGTAGATAGAAGCCAGAAACTGGAGGCTGATCTGATTGCCAACCCCGGAAAATACCGGGTACTGACCGGGGACCGACCAACCGGCAAACTGCATATCGGCCACTTATTCGGTTCGCTGCAAAATCGTGTGCGCCTGCAACAACTCGGTGTACCTACTTTTATTGTTATCGCTGATTATCAGGTACTAACCGACCGCGATAACTTCGAAAGCATTTCCGAGAACGTACAGCAGCTGACACTCGATTACCTGGCGGCCGGCCTTGACCCTGCCAACAACCAGACGATTATCTTCCCTCACAGCCATGTGCCTGAATTAAATCAACTGCTATTGCCCTTCTTAACGCTTGTTACCAGTGCCGAGCTGGATAGAAACCCAACGGTAAAAGAAGAAATTCAGGCATCAGGACAAAAACGAATCAACGCCGGTATGTATATTTACCCGGTACATCAGGCAGCCGATATATTGTTTTGCAAAGGCAATGTTGTGCCGGTTGGCAAGGATCAACTACCACACCTTGAGCTGACGCGAACCATCGCTCGCCGCTTTAATGACAGGTTCGCAAAAAATGAGCCGGTATTTCCCGAACCCCAGGCGCTACTCAGTACTGCCCCTGTAATATTGGGGCTTGATGGCTCCCAGAAAATGAGCAAAAGCCGGAACAATGCGATTATGCTCAGCGCAAGCGAAGATGAAACCGCCAAGCTGATCAAACGGGCTAAAACCGATTCCGATAGAAATATTTTCTATGATCCTGATGCAAGGCCAGAAGTCTCTAATTTATTACTGCTTCTTTCGTTAATAGAAGGCGGCGACCCGACAGAAATTGGCAAAGAAATTGGTGACGGTGGCAGCGGCAAATTAAAAGCACGATTAACCGAAGGCTTGAATGAGCATTTACGCCCGCTAAGACAGCGACGCACTGAGCTCGAATCAAACATGGATTATGTGGTTGAGGTATTAAAGGGCGGCGTGGAAAACGCCCGGTCAGTGGCACAGGAAACGCTTTCTGAAGTACGTAAAGTCATGAATATGGAGCTATAGCTGAAAAAAGCAGTCAACAGCAGAATTATTGATATAAAAAGACTCGGTGTTGGCTGCTGTTTATATTTCAGCTAAAGGCTTTATTTTTCAGCTAAAGGCTCTCGATAAAATCCAGTTCGTGAACAATCTGTAAAGGTATACCACTTTTTCTATACTCAATAGCCTTCTCAATTTTGCGGCCGTAGCAGGCATATGCCCAGCAGGGATTGCCACCTGAACCAACCACCAAATAATCAGTGTTTTCATCGGGGTCATCGACAATGGTGGCCCCTTGTTCTTTTAAGCGCGTAACCAGTTTATAGTAATCAATTTCCGTGAACTGCCCGGTAAAGCTGAAGGTTTTATCTGAAAACTTAATGTCAGGGTTAGTCGCACAAATGCCGGTGAGTGAAAATGGCACATCATCAACAGCATCTGATACAGGCTCATCGTCGGCCAAGCCCAAAAAACTGGAGAAGAAATTCTGTAAAATATACACCTCTTCATCACTGACCTCACCATCCTGCAAAACAGTTTCAAGCAGGCTATCGACTTCATCATAGGGCCAAATAGTTCGCAAATGTTTGTTTTTATCAAGCCACTTTCTTAAACCAAATACTTCGTTTTCTTTCACTTCGCCATCTAACAGTATACCGGCCAGCACTCCCTGCATTTCCTGCAACGAACCCGCAACCCGATCCTGAAAGCCGCTTTCTTTCGCCAGGCGACTGCATAACCACAGAATATCGGCCTTTTCAAACTTATCAATTCGCCCATCTTCCAACGCCTTTTCCAAGGTAGGTAACAGCTCGTTAAAAGGGTGCATGTCTTTGTAAGGCTGATACAAAGATACCCAGCCATTCAGGCCATCAATTTCTTCACATTCAATGGCACCATCCAGATCCAAACCCTGAATCACACCTTTAAGTGTATAAATGGCATTCTGTATTTCTTCTGAACTGGCAAATTGGTTAGCGTTTGACATAGGATTTTCGCGAAGCCCCTTTTTAATTATTTTCCTGAAAGATACCACGGTTAGGGGGTCAACAAAACGACCTCTATCTTATTGTGAGGCATTACTCTAGAATGAATACCCCTTCTGGTATTGAACTGCAGATATTGAGTAGCTGAATTGGCAGATATTTACCTTCTCATTGTCACCCTACTGGCCGCAACCGGCTGGATCTTCTCGAAAGAAGCGTTAGTCGGGCTGCCACCACTGCTGTTTATTGCTACCCGCTTTTTTTTGGCGGGCGTGATTGTGGCAATATTTTGTATACCCGCACTACGCAGATTATCCCGCCAGGAATGCCTGGTATCGCTGAAAGCAGGTTTTTTGCTGGCCGCTGGAATGGCTTGCTGGATTCATGGGTTGCACCATAATCACCACGTTGGTGAAGGCGCTTTTCTTACCAGCATGGCAGTGGTTCTGATCCCCCTTGTTGCCCGCTTTTGGTTCAATGAAACACCATCAAGAGGGACTTGGCTTGCCTTACCGGTATCGCTTATTGGATTAGGATTTCTTTCGCTAAACAATGGCTTTCAGTTTGAGCCCGGGCAGGTTTACTTTTTGATCGCCGCGATATTATTTGCCATTCAGTTCAACGTGAACACTCAGGCAGTAGCAAAGGTGGGCGTATTACCACTCACAGCCATACAACTGATGGTGGTTGGTGTGTGTTCTTTTATTCTTTCTTGTCTAACAGAAACCTGGCCGAGTTCAATCAGTGCGCCAATCTGGGGCTGGTTGCTGGCAAGCGCCATGATTGCCACCAGCGTGCGTTTTTTACTGCAAACCTATGCCCAGGGCATGGCGCCTGCCAGCCATGCTGCAGTGATTCTTACCATTGAACCGATATGGGCTGCGCTATTAGCAGGGTTTTGGTTTGGAGAAAAGATGACTCTGTATCAATTCATTGGCTGTGGCTGTATTTTCACTGCACTTATCATCAGCCGTTGGCGATGGGTGGTGATGCTGCTAAAAGCACCTACCCCCAAATCCCATTAGGTTTGATCATGCAATTAGGCACTGGCTCGACCAGGAACAATCACCGTTGGTATTGAAGAGACACTCATCACCCCTTCCACGGTGCTCCCTACCAGTAAATCATAGAGCGCACCATGGCCATGAGAACCAAGCACGATCCAACTCGCATCAATCGCATTTGATATTTCCAAAATAGATTCCACTGTCGGGCCCTGCTGCACCACAATCGACACCGCCACACCACCGGCATCAGCTGTTTCAGCATAGCTGATAATTTCATCGCCCGGTTTCGACAAGTCCACTTCACGCCAGCGTTTCCCCTGATCCAGGTCGCACCCTTTAAAACCCGGATGCGGCGGCGTGACAAACATTAACACCAGCTCAGAGCCAAACGCTTTACATAGCTTTATCGCCTGGGCGATCACTTCGTCTGTTACTGATGAAAAATCAATGGGGGCAAGTACTTTATTCATCCCTAATTCCATAAAATAAAATTGATGTCGGCATTACTCGCCCAATAAGATACCACAAAAAAAAGCGGCAACCATTCACGGTATGCCGCTTTACTGCGATTAACGCTCTATTGTGATAAGCCACTAACTGATGATATAGCCGCGCTCTTCGTGAAGTACGATATCAAGACCTTCTGTTTCTTGTTCTTCGTCCACTCTCAGGCCAACCATTACATCAACCACTTTCAAAATGATCCAGGTGACAATCGCCGTATAAACTGCGGTGGCAACAACACCGATCAACTGTACTTTAAACTGCCCGCCGATACTGGTGATACCCTCGCTAAAGCCATTACCGCTGAAAATGCCCAGCTCTTGAGAGCAAAAAACACCCGCCAGTAAAGTGCCTAAAATACCACCGACACCATGCACCGGCATAACATCCAACGAGTCATCAATTTTAAGCTTCTGCTTAACAGCCAGCGTACAATAGAAACACACCACACCAGCCGTTAAACCGATCACTACCGCCGCTGCGGGCCCCACTGAACCAGCCGCAGGAGTAATCGTACCTAAACCAGCGACCATCCCCGTAACGATACCCAGCACCGAAGGCTTACCGTATTTAACCCATTCGACCGCCATCCAGGCCAACGAACCGGACGCAGCAGATAAATGCGTAACCAGCATTGCCATTGCCGCACTGTTATCCGCAGCTACTGCACTGCCAGCATTAAAGCCAAACCAGCCAACCCACAACATACCTGCACCAGTTATCGTCATCGTCAGGTTATGCGGCAGCATCGGTGTGGTAGGGAAGCCTTTACGCTTGCCAATCACCAGCGCCGCCACCAAGGCAGCAATACCAGCCGTGACATGAACAACGGTACCACCGGCAAAGTCCTGAAGACCCATGCTACCTAACCAGCCACCGCCCCACACCCAGTGACACACCGGCGCATACACAACCAGCAACCACACACCACTGAAAATCATCATGGCAGAGAACTTCATCCGTTCGGCAAACGCGCCCACCACCAGCGCCGGCGTGATAATGGCGAATGTCATCTGAAAGATTGCGAATAGTGAAGCAGGGATATCACCATTTAAGGAATCAATATTTATAGCGGCAAAAAACAGATTCCCAAAATCACCGATAAAGCGACCTTGTTCCACCCCGTCGCTGCCAAACGCAATGGTGTAACCAATACCAAACCATAACAAAGAGGCCATACAGGTAATGGCGAAACATTGCATAAGCACCGACAGCACGTTTTTAGAGCGCACCAATCCCGCGTAAAACAAAGACAGGCCCGGAATTGTCATAAACAGAACCAACGCTGTGGCTGTCAGTATCCATGCGGTATTGGCACCATTGAGCTCACTCGCCCAACTCACCGATGGCAACACAGATAAAACGGTTATTGCCAGTAACGCTGATAGCTTTTTACTCATTTTCTTATCCCCAAACAGTTAAAAACAGAAGAAATCATTAAAATTCAAATGGCATCAGGGCCGGTTTCACCCGTACGAATACGAACCACCTGCTCCAGGTCAGTCACAAATATTTTTCCGTCACCTATTTTATTGGTGTTCGCAGCATCGGATACAGCCTCTACCACCTGCTCCAGCAGATCGTCTTTAACTGCCAGTTGAAGCTTTATTTTTGGAATAAAATCAACAACATACTCTGCTCCACGATAGAGCTCCGTATGCCCTTTCTGACGCCCAAACCCCTTCACTTCTTCAATCGTCAGGCCGTGAATCCCCATATCAGATAAAGCTTCTCTTACATCATCGAGCTTAAAAGGCTTGATGATTGCCGTAATCATTTTCATAATTGCCGCCCCCAAACGGATCTATAGTGTCTTTTGCAGGCTGACTGGTTAAGTTACAATCACTTCCGAGCCAGAGTGACCTGCATTGGTGTACTTGCACTACGACACCTTATGCACCATTTGGGCCAACCTATAATTTCTTTTTGAAATCAGGTAGTTAGAAAACTGACTCATGAGAGGGCGGCTATCTTTGCACAATTTTAGAACCGTGCCATTTTGCACAGCACTATTTTGGTGCAGCTATAGCAGCTGAATGTTCTCCAAACACTAGGTAATCACTTGATGTGCATCAAGACGGATACACACGAGCTGTCTATACTCCTAGTCGGGCTTGGAATCTTGCCAAAGTTCGCCTGTGTGGAGAGCACAGGAGTCGTCAGTGAAACTCAATCAACAGATAGGAATCTTACTCAATGAGTAATAGTGACCTTTCAACGCCACAGTATAACTACAAAGTAGTTAAGCAATTTGCGGTTATGACCGTTATCTGGGGTATTGTCGGCATGGCAGTGGGCGTATTAATCGCAGCACAGCTAGCTTGGCCTGCC
>PDWJ01002183.1_pt1 | contig 21613 bp, 21 predicted proteins | sample 1430881 | NCBI WGS metagenome assembly PDWJ01 (sample SAMN01162460, study PRJNA174530) | Oral metagenome, whole genome shotgun sequencing project. | biome: Marine environment; feature: Marine mammal; material: Swab sample of the gingival sulcus; isolation source: swab sample of gingival sulcus... | reverse complement strand
ATGTTTTATGGGTATCCAATCCTGCCCATTTTATGGTATGTTTGCCGGCGGGCTGTCTTCCTTGTTGTGGCTCTCTCGATTATGAACCCCATAGCACTGTGTATTTTAAAGTTCACGACTGTACAATTTACGTTGAGAGGAACGACAGGTCTTTTTCAGACAGAATAATGGCAACTCACATAAACATCATAGCCAACACCGTTAATCCTGACAGAATATACAAGTATCACAATGAGTAACAAAGAAATCCTCAACCGTTTATATACGGTCATAAAGCCCTACCGGGCCAAACTATGTATCGCCATGCTCTCCATGATATGTGTTGCCGGTTTTACCGGGGTACAGGCATATCTGGTAAAAGATCTGCTTGATAAAATTTTTATGGAAAAAAATATTTTTTATCTCAAGATGCTGCCCCTGGCGATTTTGCTTATCTTTTTTCTGAAAGGCATTGTCTATTATCTTTACAGTATTCTCCTTGAGCAAGTTGGTCAATCTGTCATCAGGGATTTTCGGGTACAGATATTTAATCATATTCATCAACAATCCCTCTCCTTTTTTTATAAACTCCCCACAGGCACTCTGATATCACGGGTTATTTCCGATGTTACCCTGCTGCAGCAGGCGGTATCCAACACCCTTGTGGGAGTGGTCAGGGATTTCTTTCAGGTGATTATTCTGCTTGGTGTTGTTTTTTATATGAACTGGAAACTCGCAACGATCTCCTTTATCGTTCTTCCGGCAGCAGCCTACCCTATTGTCAAGTTTGGAAGAATGTTTCGCAAGCTCAGTACATCCACCCAGGAAGAGACAGCCAACATATCAAATATCCTCCATGAGACTATCACCGGAAACAGGATCGTGAAGACATTTTCCAGGGAAAGCTACGAGGGCCGCCGATTCGCGGCACAGGTACGGATCCTTTTTGATTTAACGATGCAGAATGCCAAATATCGCTGTCTCCAGCACCCACTGATGGAATTCATTGGTGGATGTGCCATCGCCATGATCATATGGTTTGGCGGCATTCAGGTTATTGGTGGAACAACCACACCAGGAACCTTCTTTGCATTCTTGACAGCCCTGATTGCCGCCTATGAGCCGGTTAAGGGGGTAACCAAGGTTAACGCAATAATTCAGCAGGGTCTTGCCGCAGCCACTCGTGTTTTTGAGATACTTGATATTGAGCCCGATATTCAAGACAAGAAAGGAGCTATTCAGCTTCCGCCTTTTACATCAAAGATCGAATTCAAAAATCTCAATTTTTCCTATGACAAGGAAACAGAAGTACTGAAAGACATCAATCTCTCCGTCCCTTCGGGGGAAGTCCTCGCCATAGTGGGGCCAAGTGGAGGTGGAAAAACCACCCTGACCAACCTGATCCCGCGCTTTCTTGATGTGGAAGATGGCGAAATTCTGATAGACTCCTATAATTTGCGGGATATTACCCTGCGATCTCTGCGGGACCAGATCTCAATGGTCAGTCAACAGACCATTCTTTTTAACGATACGGTACGTAACAATATTGCTTACGGAAACCTGGAAGCAACATCCACCCAGATTGAAGAGGCGGCAAAAGCTGCCCATGCCTTTGGTTTTATTCAGGAGCTTCCTCAGGGTTTTGACACCATAATTGGCGAAGGGGGCGCCCGGCTCTCAGGCGGAGAGAAACAAAGAGTATCCATTGCCAGGGCCTTGCTGAAGGATGCTCCTGTTTTGATTCTCGATGAGGCAACCTCTGCTCTTGACACCGAATCAGAGAGGGAGGTACAAAGGGCTCTGGAGAATTTGATGAAAAACAGAACAACCTTCGTCATAGCTCACAGACTCTCAACCATAAAAAATGCGGATAGAATCATCGTTATCAAAGATGGCCGTATCGTTGAAGAAGGCACCCACGACAGCTTGCTTGCGCTACAGGGTGAATATGAACAGCTATACAACATGCAGTACAAATAGAGAAACAGAAGTCTATAGGACGCGGCCAATGAACTATCAGGACTTTGCGCAAAAATCACACACAACAGGTATAGTTTTTCTTTGCATCTGCTGCTTTTCGATGACTTTTTCATCATCTGTTATGGGGGCAAGTGCGGTATTGTTTTCTCTGTGCTGGTTGTTTTCGGGAAACTTCAAGGAACTGCCAGCAGTTATTTCTTCAAACCGGGCAGGCCTTTTCGCCCTGCTTCTTCTCATACTTTTATGTGTCGGCCTTAGCTATACGCCGGCTCCCATAGACGATGCATTGTCCTGTTTCAAAAAATACAGGGAACTGCTTTTTTTTCTGATAGTACTCTGCCTGCTGCAAACCCGCCCAAAGGCAGCAAGATACGCGGAAATATCTTTTACCCTGGGCGCCATCCTGCTGCTGACAATATCCTACGCCATTTTTTTTAAGCTGCTGCCCTTCGAAAAATATGGGTACTCCACCGTGTACCATATCACCCACAGCTTTTTTATGGCCTTGCTGGCGTTCTGGTGTTTCCACAATCTGTTTAGAGGAGACTTTGCAAAAAGAGTACTCTGGTTCGTTACACTTTGTCTGACAGTTGTCAATCTCTTCTATATAGCTCCGGGAAGAACTGGAATGCTGGTCTTTGCCGCACTCATGGGGCTCGGATTATTACAGCGGCTGAAACTCATATATTCATTTATTGGTATTGTATGCTGTATGGCCCTGTTAATTAGCACCTATTATAATTCGACAAATTTCAAAACCCGGGTCAACCAGGCAGTCCACGAAATAGAGACCTACCAACCAGGACAATCAAGAACCTCTCTTGGGATGCGTTTTGACTGGTGGCAAAACAGTATTGAACTTATAAAGCAAAAGCCTCTTTTAGGACATGGTACCGGCTCTTTTGCTTACAGACAGGGAGAACTGATAAAAGGCACAGAAACAAAAAATTCTGATAACCCCCATAACGAATATCTGCTTATAGGGGTGCAGACAGGACTGATCGGAACCGCCTTTTTTATTCTTATGCTTGCAAGCCTTTTTATCCGATCCTTTACATTGCCACAGCGTGAGAAATATTTGCTGCAGGGATGTGTAATCGCGATGGGATGCGGTTGTCTTATGAACTCTTTTCTGCTGGATTCCCATCAGGGACATTTCTTTGGAATTATGACTGCGGTACTCTCGTCCTGCACATCAGAAGAACAAGAACCCCAAGCCTGAAAACAAGGTACAGCTATACTTTTTTACAGAGCAAGAAACTCCTCAAGGCGCGAAATCAACTCGCTCCTGCCTTTTCCTGATTTTGAGGAAAACAGTATCCGCTCGGATGCCTTGATTTTATGCCCCTTATCAAGAATACCTGCATGTTTTGACAAGGCACTACCTGATAATTTATCAATCTTGGTGTATACAGGAAGAAAGGGAATACCCAACGAACGCAGCCAGTCAATCAATTGTGTATCATTGGCCTTGGCTTCATGACGGATATCAACAATAACCACCACACATTTGAGTGTCTGACGGTTTCCAAGATACGATGAAATCAAGGATTGCCAGGCGTTCTGCATGGCCTTGGGCACCTTTGCAAAACCATAACCGGGCAAATCCACCAAATGAAAGGAATCTCCTACTTGAAAAAAATTTATACCCTGAGTCTTCCCCGGTGTTGCACTGACTTTAACAAGTTTTTTTCGCCCCAGCATTTTGTTGATAAGGCTGGATTTACCAACATTTGATCGTCCGGCAAAGGCAATCTCCGGCAAAATCGGCTCAGGCAACTGTTTCAAATTGTGCACACTGAGGAGAAACTCCACTTTTGAAAAATCCATTCAATCTCCTTCAGGCAATATTGATTATAGCTTCAAATAATTTTATTCAACGGATACTCAATGATACCCTCAGCACCCAGTTTTTTAATTTTAGGGATCAGTTCACGAACAACATCCCTGGAAACCACCGTCTCAACGGAATACCAGTCCTGATTATACAGATTAGCAACAGTCGGAGCGTTAAGCGATGGAAGTCCATCAACGATAGCCTCAAGTTTATCGCCGGCAACGTTCATTTTCAGGCCGACAACCCTGTCTGCGTTGAGAGAGCCCTGAAGCATAAGAGCGATATTTTCAATTTTTTCTCTTTTCCATTTATTGTTCCAGGCATCCTTATTGGCGATAAACTGGGTGTTGGACTCCATCAGCTCATGGATAATACGCAGGCCGTGGGCACGAATAGTGCTTTCGGTCTCAGTTACCTCAACAATGGCATCAGCCAGCCCGGAAACAACCTTGGCCTCGGTTGCTCCCCAGGAGAATTCAATATCCACATTGATATTTTTTTCAGCAAAAAAACGCTTTGTGACCTCAACAAGTTCGGTTGAAATTTTCTTCCCTTCAAGATCTTCCAGACAGGTAATATCAGAATCTCCAGCAACAGCAATAATCCACCGGGTGGGCCGCTTGCTTACCTTGGAGTACACCAGATCGCAAACGAGAACAGTATCGGACATATTTTCAAGAGTCCAATCCTTCCCGGTAATTCCCGCATCAAGCATACCGCTCTCAACATAGCGGGACATTTCCTGAGGACGGCAAATAGAACAATCCAGTTCCTCATCATCAATTTTGGGGAAATAGTTTCTGGCGGCAGGTTTAATCTTCCATCCTGCTTTCTCAAACAATTCAATTGTTGACTTCTCCAAACTTCCTTTCGGCAGACCCAGTTTCAGCTGATTCATTGTATAACTCCTTATTATATCTTGTTTTTGTAAACTTTCTCCGGGTCAAATACCTTTTTCCCCTCTACAACAAGCCTCTCCCCTTTAACCTTTCGAAAAAAACATGTGCTGTACCCTGTATGACAAGCAGCGCCTCCAATTTGCTCCACCTTGTACACAACAGTGTCATCATCACAGTCAACCAGTATTTCATGAATCATCTGCACATGTCCGGAACTCTCTCCCTTGAGCCATAATTTTTGCCGGGATCTGCTCCAGTAGTGAGCCTTACCAGTTTTCAGGGTTTCCTCCCATGCCAGTTTGTTAATATAAGCCAGCATGAGAACTTCATTTGTTTTGTAGTCCTGAACAATAGCCGGGATCAATCCATCCGCTGATTTTGCAAAATTCAGTTCAATCATGGTTCACAAAAAGGTATAATACCGCATGCATTCTTACTTTGATAAATATCGTAAAACCTGCCTCCAGAAAGCCAAAGAATTCCAGACTAGAGTGCCGATTGATTTTTGTCAAGAATATGTCGGAAAACAATAATGAAAACTCAAGCTTTTTAAGCTATATTGGGCATTATGTTTATTACAATCTCCAACAAGGCTATAACAATGATCTAAAGAAGAAATTACTTATTCTAAAGAGAGAAACCCGCAGCCCATGTGTCCGCTCTATTTTCCTGTTTTTTATGGCAAAACTGAGAAGTGAACACAACACGAACAATATTCTGCTTTTCAAGCACAACTTTTACCACCACAATTTTCTATGGCTTCTGTACTTGTTGTTGATGACGAACGCAGTATGCGTGACTTTTTGAATATCCTCCTGAAAAAGGAAGGGCATACGGTAAAAACGGCAAGTCGTGGTTCCGAGGCCCTGGAAATACTGACAACTGCCCAGATAGATGTTGTTGTAAGTGATATAAAAATGGCAGGGATGTCCGGCATTGAACTGCTTGAAAATATAAAAATCCAGAACCCGGAACTTCCCGTTATAATGATTACTGCATTTGCCTCTCCAGACGATGCCGTAATGGCCATGAAAAACGGCGCTTTTGATTATATCAGCAAGCCATTTAATGTTGATGAAATAAAATCTGTTATTGCATCTGCTACCAGTAAAAACGGTTCGAAATCCAGAACAACTCCAGCGGGAACCACCTTTCCCGGCATTATCGGTGAAAGCCGGGAAATGCTCAAGATCTTTGATATGATCAGACGGGTTGCTCCAACTCCAGCCAACGTCCTCATTTATGGGGAATCAGGCACAGGGAAAGAACTTGTAGCCCAGGCAATACACGCCCATAGCAAGGTCGCAGATCAAAATTTTGTTCCTATAACCTGCAGTGCCATCCCGGAAGACCTTATGGAGAGTGAGCTCTTCGGCCATATAAAGGGTTCTTTTACCGGTGCCATTGGAGACAAACCCGGACTCTTCCATGAAGCCGACAAAGGTACGGCCTTCCTTGATGAAATTGGCGAACTCACCCCAATAATCCAGACCAAACTGCTGCGGGTTCTTCAGGAAAGGGAAATAAAACCGGTGGGCGGAACGAAGGCAAAAAAAATCAATGTCCGCATCATCGCAGCCACAAATAAAATTCTGGAAGATGAAATTCAGCAAAACAGATTCAGGGAAGATCTCTTTTACAGACTGGCCGTTGTACCCATACGGGTTCCCCCTCTACGAGAGAGAAAAGGCGATGTCCCCCTGCTGGTAAAACATTTTCTGAAAAAATATTCCAAACTTCTGGGAAAAGAGATTCAGGAGATATCCTCCTATGCCATGCAGGTATTAATGAGTTATGATTTTCCAGGAAACGTAAGGGAACTGGAAAATATAATTGAAAGAGGCGTCGCCCTCGAAAACTCAAACATTATATTGCCGGAAAGCCTCACTTTCAGTGGTAAGTTAAGTAATGCAATTGACAAAAAAGAGCAGGTTACCAGCAATCCGCTGCTCGTGGCGGCATCAAGCGAAGAAGAACTTTATGACCTCGGAATTGAAAAAGTTATTGCCAATATGGAAAAACGTTTTATTTCCCATGCTCTGGAGGCCACCAAAGGCTCCAAAATGAAAGCTGCAGATCTGCTGAAAATCAGCTTTCGCTCATTTCGTTATAAGGTGAAAAAATACGGCTTGGATTGACTATGGGCGTTACTACATTTTTACAAAATTTTCGGGGAGAACACTACGATAGCACAACTGATGTTGACAATTTGCTGAGGAATCAGCTTTTCTGGCTGCTTTCCCTCAGGGTGATCCTGTATACCCTGTTGCTGGCTATCAATTATGTCTTTCAGGATTCCCGATTCGATATAACCATCGTCCCGTCAAATCTGCTTTTTTTGTTTCTGGCAGCGGTTTACATCTCGGCAATTGTATCCGTTGTTTATCTGCGAAAAGTTAACAATAATCTTAGAAAATTCGGATTTATACAGACCCTTCTGGATGTCTGTTTTGTCTCTCTTATTGTTTTTTTCTCAGGAACATCCAAATCAAACTTTGCCACAGCTTATTTTTTTCCGATAATAGCAGGCGGCCTGCTTCTTCCCAGAAAAGGCGGAATGGTAGCCGCTGCAGCAGCATCGCTGCAATACGGAGGATTACTCATCCTCGAATCGTATAACTTTTATCCGCCCTATCTCAAGAGCTATCAGTTCTTCACACCGGGGAATATCATGGTGAACATAAACCAGTTTGCCGTGCATGGGATTATCTTTTTCCTTGCAGCATTGCTCAGTGCGCTCTTTGGCCTGCGACTCAAAAGAACAGAGACGGCTCTCACCGATTCTCTTGAAAAATTTGATCAACTTTCTCTCTTATACAAGCAGATATTTGATAATATCACCACGGGGATAATCACCATTGACAATAACAACAAGATAACCTCCGCGAATAACGCTATTGAAGAAATAACAGGTCATCAAACAAAAAATCTTATTGGAAAGAATCTGGAAAAAACTATCCCCAATCTCACCCTGAAGGACGAAAATCACCGTCAAACTACTGATTTTTACCGCAATGATGGCAAAAAACTGCGTCTGGGCTATTCTCATATGCTCATAAAACAGGGAGTAAACAACGGGCCTGACCTGGGTAGTCATAAAATTATTACCTTGCGGGATATTACCGAACTGGAACAGTTGGAACGACAAGTACGGCAGAGCGAAAAGCTGGCCGCAATAGGGATGATGAGCGCCTCAATCGCCCATGATTTTCGTAATCCATTGACCGCCATTTCCGGGTCGGCACAGGTGCTTTCCAATGAATTTGCCGCCGGGGAAAAAAGTGACTCAATAAATTATGAACTGGCAACTATTATATTACGCGAATCCAACCGCCTTATAAACACTATTGGAGAGTTCCTGAAATTCTCCCGCCCGGAAAGTGTCAAGCCCGACTGGTTCTCCCTTCAGAGCTGCTTTGATGAGGTGCTGCAAGTGCTGCGAGCCGGAAACGAATTTCCAGCAACCACAATTGTTGACCTTCAGTTTGACCCAGCTATTGATGTCTGGGGAGATGAGAAACAAATGTTTACTGTCTTTAGTCATTTGCTGCAAAACAGCATTTCCTTTTGCCCGGCAGGCAAGGAAAAATTGCGAATTACAGCAGAGGAAATAAGTGCAGCCGACGGGGAGGAACTCGTCATTACCATCAGTGATAACGGCACCGGCATCACCGAAACGGAACCCGAGCAAATTTTTGAACCTTTTTACACCAACCGTGCAGACGGCACCGGGCTGGGTCTTGCTATCGTCAAACAGATTGTAACAGAGCACCAGGGCAGCATCGCAGTGGCAAACAAAGGCTTACACAATAACAGCGGACAAAAAGGCGCTCAGTTTACCATTACCATGAAGGTCCCACGGCAATGAGATGTCATTTGGTTGTATTTTTTGAACCTTGCTCCCCTCTTTGTCCAATCGCACCAGATGCCCCGAGGATACTGTCACCAGTTAGATCAACATGCTGAATATCTATATGGACAACGCCGGTTCCAGAAAGCTCTACTCCGCTGATAGTCCCGCCGATCCAGACTTTTTGCCCATTTTCAAGCTCCAGTAATTCAGGATATTCCTGAAAATCTGCTTTGCCAACAACCTCAACACCAAAGCCATTTTCCAAAACATCAAAAACAACACGTTTTTCCCCATTATCCACAGAGATTTCAAAAAAATACAAAGGCCAGATAACAGGAAGTCGTATCAGTTTTTTCTGCGCAACATCCTCTTTCAAATTTTGCATTTCCTGCAACTGTCCAAGAAGCTCTTCCGGGGATGGTTTGAGATAAAATGCCGCAGGTCGCTGCAGTCGTTCACCGTCTCTCCCTCCTTTCCCTTGCCCCGAAGAGTTCAGATCGAAGTTTTCAGGCTGAGAAATTTCCACCCTGTCTGGATTCTTAACAACCCGAGCTTCACTATTTTGACTCTTTCTTTTTTGAAGATAAAGACCTCCTCCAACAAAAGAAACGATTGCGAATCCCAAGCCAATTAACACAATCTTCTCTTTATGTTTTTTTAAAAAATGAATCAACTCTTCACCTCAAACAAAATCATGAGAAACTGGGACTAGCAGAATAATCGCAGAACAAAGATTGAACACAAAAATTTTACTCAGCTTCTTTCCATACTCTGGCACCGAGTCCGGTCAATTTTTCGATTAAATTCTCATAACCTCTCTCAAGATGATAAATCCTGGAAATCTCGGTTCGTCCGCGGGCTGCCAAACCGGCAATAACCAGAGAGGAACTGGCACGTAAATCCGTTGCCATAACCTGAGCACCATCCAGGCTGTTCAACCCCAGTCCGGAAACCAGTGCAGTTCTGCCATCTATCTTAATCTGTGCCCCCATCCTATGGAGTTCGGCAACATGCATAAACCTATTTTCAAAAATAGTTTCCTTAATTACACTGTTTCCCCCACTTAAAGTCATCAATGCCATGAACTGCGCTTGCAGATCAGTCGGATAACCAGGATAAGGTGCTGTTTTTATATCCACTCCAGAAATATGCCGCTCAATATCACCCTCTTTATCAGGAAAACCAATAGTAATACTGTCCTCAGTCTCTGTTACAAGAAGACCGGCATGGCGGAGTTTTTCCAGTAATGAGGGCAAATGTCCAGGATTACAATGAGTTACCGTACCGCATCCACCGGATGCGGCAATAGCGATCAGATATGTTCCAGCCTCAATTCTGTCAGGGATTATCGTTGCATCAGCCGGAGTAAGTGATTCCACGCCGTCTATAATCAGCTTATCGCTCCCTCTCCCTGATATTTTTGCCCCCATGGAATTCAGCATATCAATGAGATTCTCAATTTCCGGCTCACGGGCGGCATTTTTCAAAACTGTCTGCCCCTTGGCAAGAACAGCCGCCATCAGAAGATTTTCGGTACCAGTAACAGAAGGGATATCAAAATACACAACGTTTCCGGTTAACTCCGAGTCAACAACGGCATCAACATACCCATCTTCCAGAGTGCAGCGCACCCCCAGATGCTCCAACCCCATAATATGAAAATCAATAGGTCTGGCACCAATAGCACAACCACCAGGACGAGAGACCCGCGCCCTGCCAAGTCGGGCAACAAGGGGTCCAAGAACCAGGACAGAGGCCCTCATCGTTTTTACAAGTTCGTAAGGTGCTTCAGCATGTTCAAGATTTGTTGAGTCAATATACAGGACATCGTCTTCCCGCCTGCTTTTTACCCCCATATTGCCCATAAGCCGAAGGAGGGTTCTCGTATCCCGAAGATCCGGTACATTTCGCAAAACATGTTCACCAGGAGCAAGCAAAGTAGCCGCCATTAATGGCAAAGCTGCATTTTTTGCCCCACTGATTCGAACATTGCCTTTCAGGGGAACGCCCCCTTCGATGACTAATTTTTCCATAATTTTCTATATCTTTTTTCTCATAGCATGCAGCACCCGATCTCTTCCTGCATAATCCTTAAATATTTCGGTCAGTTCCCAGAAATCCAAACCAAACAAATCTAACACAGCGCCCCCCTGTTCCGCCCCAAACTCCATAAAAAACTGTCCGCCTGGAAGCAAAAAGTCATGCAGGGCCTCCTCTATACGAGCTATAAGCTCAAGGCCATCTCTGCCTCCATCAAGAGCCAGACGTGGTTCATATTCAGCCACCTCAGGATCCAGATTTTGTTCAATATCAAAAGTGGAAACATAAGGAGGGTTGGAAACGACAAGGGAAAACTGGTGATTCTCTGGAGCCAGTGCTGAAAACAAATCCGAATGCACAATTGTGACTAATTGAGCAACATTATTTTTTTCTGCATTCTGCTTTGTAACAGACAGAGCAGCTTCAGAAATATCCAGTGCTGTAACGGCTTTTTTATGTTCTTTGGCAAGAACAACAGAAATAACCCCGCTACCACAGCAAAGATCAAGAATTGCTCCTTGTGAATAATTTTCCTCCCTGGTTAAGGCAAACACCTTTTCCAGCAGAAATTCTGTTTCTGGACGAGGAATCAAGACATCTGAGGAAACAGCAAAAGGCAGGGACCAGAATTCCTGCTCTCCAAGGATATAGGCTACCGGCTCCCGCTGACTTCGTCTTTCAATATACTGAAGAAATTGCTTCTGAGCATCTTTTGCAACATGCTCGGCGCCACCCATATAAATTTCAGTACGCCCCTTTCCCGTCGCAGCCTCAAGCAGCAGGCGTGCATCCAGTTCAGATTCGGCTATCCCCACATCAGCAAGACAGTTACGGCCATACGCCAGCAATCCCGCCAGCTGGAATTTCTCATCATTTTTCTGTTTTATATTGAACTCCATGATTTACAAAAACGTTACCACAACATGCTACTCAATACTTTTCAGTTTTTCTGCCTGATCATGGGCAATGAGAGGATAAATAACTTCGTCAAGTTTTCCGCCAACGACTGCATCAAGTTTGTAAAGAGTAAGATTGATCCTGTGGTCAGTAACGCGCCCCTGAGGGTAATTGTACGTTCGGATACGCTCACTGCGATCCCCGCTGCCAACCTGACTTTTTCTCTCCTGACTCATCTTGTCGTGACGTTCCTGTTCTATCTTGTCCATGAGCCGCGCACGAAGAACGGTAAGGGCTTTGGCCTTGTTTTTATGTTGAGATTTTTCATCCTGGCAAATTACTACCAGTCCGGTTGGCAGGTGGGTAACACGTACAGCAGAGTCAGTAGTATTAACAGATTGTCCACCGGGACCAGAAGATCTGAAAACGTCAAATTTCAGCTCGCTCATGTCAATATTCAAATCCACTTCATCTGCCTCCGGCAAAATGGCTACGGTAACAGCAGAAGTGTGAATACGCCCCTGAGTTTCAGTCTCAGGTACACGCTGAACCCGATGAACGCCACTCTCATATTTCAGTTTCGAATAGACCTTTTCTCCACTGATAAGCCCAATAATCTCCTTAAAGCCGCCAATCCCCAACGGACTGGAACTCATAATCTCAACCTTCCATCCCATGGACTCCGCAAACCGGGAATACATGCGAAAGAGATCCCCGGCAAACAAGGCAGCCTCATCACCACCAGTTCCGGCACGGATCTCCAACATGATATTTTTTTCATCATTGGGATCCCGGGGAAGAAGAATAATTTTCATCTCCTGCTCAAGAGTCTTTGCCTGCGCCTCAAGCTCGGCAAGCTCTTCTCTCGCAAGTTCTCTTAATTCGACATCTTCTGACTCATCACGAAGAAGAGACCTGTTTTCTTCAATATCTTCCTGAACGCTTCTGATCTCGGCAAGTTTATTATTTATTTTTGTGAAATGGGCATGCTCCTGAACAACTTTCTGGTACTCTTTCTGTTTAGTAACCAATTCAGGGTCAGAAAGACGACCTTCCAGATGGGCTATTTTATCATCAAGATCAGCAAATTTTTCAAACATTGTCATCTTATTGTCGTGTCTATTTGGAACAGTCAAGAATAGGCTGGATATGAAAAACGTCACGCGTAAAGAAAAAAGCCCACAACCATGCTCAGCATCGTTGTGGACTTTTCCAGAATCGGTGCCAGCTATAACCGGCAAAAAATCAGGTGAAAGAAACTATTTCTTCTGTGCCTCCTTCTCGGCATAATGCTTCGCATAACGCTGCTTAAACTTCTCAATACGTCCAGCGGTATCAATGAGCTTCTGCTTTCCCGTAAAGAATGGGTGACAGGCAGAACAAATTTCCACTTTCATTTCGGGTAAAACCGAACCCAATTCCACTTCATGGCCACAAGCACAAACAGCCTTAAACCTGTGATATTCCGGATGAATTCCTTCTTTCATAATGTACGCTCCTTTAACGTGCGCAGAGCCTGCGCCGCTTTTTTACATAAAATGCTTGCAGATATCAAAATTGAAAAAGAAAGATAATACCTCAAAATCCCATTTTTTCAATATAAATTAATAAAACAGACTACGGTTTTTCCTGTTTAGCCATTCATCGAATCAAGAAAACAAGAGTTTGTTTTCTGATTTTTCAGTTTATCAATGAGAAAATCCATACAATCGGCAGGATTCATTGAACTTAACAATTTTCTGAGTATCCAGATACGGTTCAAGGCATCAGTCTTGATCAACAGATCTTCCTTTCTCGTACCACTTCGCTTTAAGTCAATAGCGGGAAAAATTCGTTTCTCAGCCATCTTTCTGTCAAGAACCAGTTCCATATTGCCAGTTCCCTTAAACTCTTCAAAAATAACCTCATCCATTTTACTGCCTGTCTCAATCAATGCAGTAGCAAGGATCGTCAGACTTCCACCCTCTTCAATGTTACGGGCTGCACCAAAGAATCTCTTCGGTCTATGCAGAGCATTGGCCTCAACACCACCGGAAAGGATCTTGCCACTGGCAGGAGTTACTGTGTTATAGGCCCTTGCCAGTCTTGTTATACTGTCAAGGAGAATAACAACATCCTTTTTATGTTCAACAAGACGTTTTGCCTTCTCTATAACCATCTCGGCTACCTGGATATGGCGCTGTGGAGGCTCATCGAAGGTTGAACTGACAACTTCTGCAGCCTTTACAGTTCTTGCCATCTCGGTAACCTCCTCAGGCCTCTCGTCAATGAGCAGAACGATGAGATACACCTCCTTGTGATTTCTCACAATAGAATTGGCAATTTTCTGCATGAGAACAGTTTTACCAGTCCTGGGAGGAGCAACAATCAACCCGCGCTGTCCCTTTCCAATAGGGGCAAACATGTCCATAATCCGCATGGACATATTATCCGGTTGCCATTCCAGAGTGAACGCATCGTTTGGATGCAAAGGAGTGAGGTTTCCAAACAAGGTTTTAGACTTTGCCGCCTCCGGCGGATCGAAATTAACGCTGTCAACCTTGAGAAGAGCAAAATAACGTTCACCGTCTTTAGGTGCTCGCACAAGACCTTCAATGGTGTCTCCGGTTCGCAAATTCAAGCGCCTGATCTGGGAGGGAGACACATAAATATCATCAGGACCTGGGAGATAATTATAATCTGGTGCTCGTAAAAAACCGAATCCATCGGGCAGGATTTCCAGTACCCCGCTCCCTCTCATCTTGCCATCTTTGACCGATTGGGCCTTTAAAATAGCAAAAATGAGTTCCTGCTTTCGCAGGGAGCTATATCCCTCTACTTTCAGTTTTCTTGCAAGTTGAACCAACTCACCGATTTTCTTCAGTTTAAGTTCCGCCAGATTCATTAATTAACTTCTCCTTTCAGGGTTTTCGGCAATAAAAAAGACCTTGCAATCCATCAGCACGATCATAAGCAAGGCGTTATGAACCGATCACTCCAGTTTAATACATGTGTACGAGCCATCTTCTCGTATTTAAGGAAATTATTTTGCCATATAACAGCAGTAATTGTAATACCATCAGAATGGGATACAAAAACACGCCCCATAAAAGAACACGAACTCAGTTACCTGTCTGTAACCTCAAAATTAACGCTATATTTCTTATGCAATTATTAATAAAAACAGAGTGTAGATGTATTTTGTGCGAAAATATTTAATCAGGACAGGATTTTCAAGATCACCTCATTCTATATGCGTACATCCCGAGGTGTCAAGAAAATTGGAACGGAAATACTTTCCAGGATATTTCACAAAAAATCTTTCCCGAGTAATTGCCTTGTTAACCAGCCAATTTGCAGGATACTACTAGCATATGTGCCAGAGTTGTCAATACAAAAATCAGCTTGAGCAATTTTATTTTTTAAACTCATCTGATTTTCCATAATTGCAACAATCTGCAAGCGACTTAGACCATCACGAATCCGTGTCCTCTGGATAGCACGTTCTTTGGTGGTCTTTACAACAACAACAGCATCGAAATCCCCTGCCCAACCGACTTCAAAAAGTAAGGGAACTTCCGCAACAACATACCCGCCGTTCTGAGCTGCGCACTCCTTTAAATACCGTAACCGCTCACGAACAACAGGATGCAGAATAGACTCTACCTGTTTTTTTATTTCACGATCACTAAAGAGAGCTTCTCGTAATGCCTCCTTGTCAAGAGAACCATCATCGAGAGTAAATCGGCGGCCAAAAGTTTTTATCAGCGCTTCCATCCCGGGAGCTCCCGGCGATAATTGCAGGCGACACAGCTCATCACTATCCACACGTTCTGCCTGTAGAGAGAGGGCTAGCAGTTTACTCACTGTTGACTTACCTGTTCCAAGACCTCCAGTCACTCCGATCAACATTGCTTTGCCTCTTCCTGCTTCCTCAAACAATTCAGGATTTTCTGGAAATCACCCCAAAGCTCGGCTTCCTCAGCGACCACTCGATTTTTCTCAGGATGGGGAAACTTCAGCCTCCAGGCATGGAGCATCTGACGAGGGAAATTCACAGAAGAAGTTTTTTTGCCATAGACAGAATCTCCGGCAACAGGCATGCCCAGATACGCCATGTGCACCCTGATTTGATGGGTTCTTCCTGTTTCAATCAAAACCCTGAGTAACGAATACCGGCCCTGAAAGGTTTCAAGTAATTCCCAGTTTGTCACCGCAAATTTACCACCAACATCTCTTACCGCCATCTTTTGTCGGTTAACAGGGTGCCGGCCAATATTGGTTGCAATCCGGCCATGATTTTCAGCAGGAACTCCATCAACAAGAGCAAGATACACTTTTTCAAGATCATGGTTCTTAAATATGCTTACCAAAGCTCTGTGAGCAGCAGCATTTTTGGCAACAACCATAATCCCTGAAGTATCCTTGTCCAGCCTGTGTACAATTCCAGGACGAAGCTGATCTTCGCCAATTCCTTTAAGAGCATCACAATAATGAAGCAGTCCGTTTGCCAGGGTACCGCTGGAGTTCCCATTCCCCGGATGTACAACCAGCCCCGGAGGTTTTGAAATCAGAAGAATCGAATCATCCTCAAAAAGAATTCTGAAATCAACCTTCTCCGCTTTCAGCGTAATTTCTGTCTGATTAAGAACAGAACCAGATATCTGCTCTCCTCCTTTTAATCTGTAACTACTCTTTTTATGACTTCCATCGATCAGAATCAATTTATCTCTGATAGAAGAAATAATCTGACTTCTCGACAGTTCAGGCAAATTAATCACCAGGAATTGATCAAGTCGAAGACCCTTATGTTGTGATTCAGCGACGAGGTTAACAATCAAACCGGATTGCCTTCAAGAATAATTGGAAAGGAATAAATATGATGAGCTGGACACTAAAAAATAAAGCGCAACGTCAAGGAAAAAGCAGACCAAACAGAAGATAAAAGGATCAACAACAATCAGGAAAAAATTGCTTCAATTGTTTTACTCACTTCCTCTTCATTGCTGTTTTTTGCAAGTGAGATTTCCTTGACAAGCAGAGCTTTCGCCGTATCAAGCATTTTACGTTCACCATAACTAAGATCCTTATCAACACTAAGAAGAAAAAGATCTCTCAAGACAACAGCTACTTCATGAACAGAACCGGTTTTAATCTTCTCCATGTAATCGCGGTAGCGCCTGTTCCAGGTCTGTGCCCCTAACTCGACATCCCTCTCTGCAAGGATCTCCAGAATATCGTCAACGTCATCCTCTCCAACGATAGCACGCAATCCTACATTTTCGCTGCTGTCTATAGGGATCATGATGCGCATATTGTTTTCCAGGATTTCAAGGACATAGAATGACTGATCAATACCTCCAACAGTTTTTGTTTCAACTGCTTTAATAACCCCAACACCATGAGCTGGATATACAGCCATATCACCTTCAGAAAACACAGATTTCTCCTTTGATACAGAGCGCCCTATACAAGGCAGAAAATGAAGTCACACAAGACACACGCAATAAATTGCCGTCCAGGAGCACCGGTAAAACCAGTTAAAATAGAATTATGCAACGACAGAAGGACCTACAAGCTCTTACTAACACCTGCCCTCACCTATCCATTCACAGGCAGCAGCAAACAGCACGATTCAAACGCGGATATTCAATAAACCACGTCTCATGAGCAGTAAGAACTATTATAACACAAAAGAGATTTAATTGCCTTATAAATTATGATTTACAATGCACAAGATTGAACTTGATTATCGATTCTCAAAAAACTTTCATTAATACAGAGGATTTTTGCAACACTTGACATGCTTTTTGGAAATATTCAGGTTACCCTGAATCCGTGAGCGTTCAAAAGCAGTGCAGATGCAAGGCGGTAACATAATTGATCATACATCTGGTATATCAATATGTTACCAACATAGCAGCTGGCTGTTTCTGGACGCCCCGTGGGGCTGTTGGGTGAGCCTGATATGTTGACCTTGTTTGATTTTTTCTCCCCTCGGAACAACACGTTATGAATAATCAGGCTTTAAACCGTCACGGATTCAGGGTTATTTTAAACTGTTTAGTATCCCGGTTGCCCGTGACACATCACCTGCGAAATAAAATTCTAAACCCTCACAAATTTTTTCAATACGGCTTTCTACCAATTCCATCTCCAAATCTGAGAACCTGGAAAGCACATATTTTTCCACAGGAAAATTCTTGTGAACATCGCCCTGGCCAGGGCGACCAATACCTATCTTTAACCTGTAAAAACTTTTATACGCCAAACACTGTACAAGGGATTTAATCCCGTTATGACCTCCATGTCCTCCCCCTTGAACGAGCTTTATGCGGGCAGTGGCCATATCCAGATCATCGTGAACGACAAGGATCTGACTAAGAGGCGCTTTAAAAAAATTAGTGAAAAGTACAACACTCTCCCCGCTGCGGTTCATATAAGTCTGCGGTTTTACAAAATGGAGTTTAACGCCCTTATAACCTCCAACAGAATATATACCTTTCCACTTCGTTTTCTCAGACGAAGCTCCGAAGTAGTCGGCCAAAGCATCGACTATAATGAAACCAGCATTATGTCGGGTTAATTCGTACTCCACTCCTGGATTGCCCAAACCAACTATTACAAAATCTCTGTTACTCATTCCAGCTCATTAAATACAACCTGAATCCTTGACCGTTTAGATAAAAAAAAGGCCCGGAAATATTTCCAGACCTTCTCCATCTCACATAAGCACTCTACCTTCAACAAGGCAGGTAAAACAACTACTCTTCGTCTTCGTCGTCTTCTTCAACAATCTTAACACCCGCCTTAACAACAGAAACAGCAGTTTCCTTGCCAGGAGTGATCATTTTCACGGATTCAGGAACAGCAAGTGCTTTACACTTGATTTTGCCGCCGATATCGACATTTTTAATATCTACGACAATTTCATCTGGAATATCAAGAGGTTTACCTTCAAGAACAACAGTCTCTTTACCAATTACAAGATTTCCACCAAGCTCCACACCCTTGGCAGGACCTTCATACTTGACAGGTACATCAAACTGCCGATTCTTCTCAAGATCAATCTCGCAAAAATCAACATGAACCAAAGTGTCTTTAACCGGATCAGTCTGAACCTCACCAATTACCACACTCTTTTCGACAGAATCGTCAATCTTCAGAGTAACAATGGTGTTACGGCGATAGTACTTCAGGAGTTTCGCCATGAGACTCTTGGTTTCCATCTGAAGATTTTGAGCTTCCTTGCCCGAGCCGTAAACAACGGCTGGAGTAATTCCCTGCATACGCAGCTGTCTCATGGGCCCTTTCCCTGTCACTGTCCTCACAGAAGCGGACATATCTACCTGAAGCATCTTTCCTCCTTCGTCAAAAAACCACTACTTCCATTACCTGGCCATCGTGATCTGACGGAATAGTCTAAGTTTCCTATGTTTTACAGAACCTGCAGTCTACACAAACAGTGAACTTACAGAGTCCTCATTATGTATTCTATTAATTGCGTCAGCCAGCAAACTGGACACAGACAACACCGTAATCTTCTTACAGCCAAGGGCATTCTCCCTCAACGGAATCGAGTTAGTCACCACAAGAGACTTTAACTGCGACTTACTCAACCGTTCAATAGCCGGACCGGAAAGGACAGGATGCGAACAACACGCATGAACCTCTCTGGCGCCATTTGCAAGCAATGTATCAGCACCAGCACAAAGAGTCCCCGCTGTATCAACCATATCATCCATAAGGATAGCCGTCTTACCCCGAACATCCCCAATGACATGCAAGGCTTCACACTCATTGGGCTTATCCCGGCGTTTATCAATAATTGCCAGCCCGGAATTCAATCTCTTCGCGAACGCCCTGGTTCTTTCAACACCACCGGCATCAGGAGAAACCATCACAACATCTTCACCAAATGTTTTCTGGATGTATTTAAGAACAACTGGCGCCGCATAAAGATGATCAACAGGAATATTAAAAAAGCCCTGAATCTGCCCCGCATGCAAATCCATACAGAGAACCCGCCTGACACCGACAGCCATAAACATTTCTGCAACAACCTTTGCAGAAATAGGCACCCTGGGAGCATTTTTCCTATCCTGACGGGCATACCCGTAATAGGGCACAACTGCGGTTATCCTTCTTGCGGAGGCGCGTCTCAAGGCATCAACCATAATGACCAGTTCCATAAGATGATCATTAACCGGAGTACAGGTTGGCTGCACGACAAAAACATCCGCGCCACGGACGTTTTCCTTTACCTCAACAAATATTTCACCATCACTGAACTTCCTTACATCAGCTCGACTGAGAGGCATGCCCAAATGATCAGCAATCTCCTGCGCCATAACTCTGTGAGCATTACCAGAGAAAATCTTTAGATCTCGCATAGTCCTATCTATATTTGGGGAAATTCAACATGTTTTACTGATGGCTGGGGCGGCAGGATTCGAACCTACGAATGCCGGGATCAAAACCCGGTGCCTTACCGCTTGGCGACGCCCCAGTACATGCTTTTGACAAAAAAACTTTTTCACCGTATTCCTGACGAAGACCATCAACAATACGCCTGAGATATGATTCGCTACAAGCCTCGCTCGACTTAAACAATCCAAACACCGTCGGGCCACTGCCTGACATCAAAACCCTGCCAGCCCCGACAGCAACAAGCGAATCTTTCATTCTGTCAATCTCGGGATACATGGAACCCGTCACAATCTCAAGATCATTGTGCATCGCCTCGACTGTGAATGACTTCTCGCTCCGAACTCGAGAGAGCGCTACTGTAGAGGTTTTCAATTGAGTTGTCAACGATAATTTTCGAAAAATTTCCGCTGTTGACACGAAAAAACCTGGATTGATCAAAATCACCCAAAAATCGGTTAAAGAATCAACGGGATACATGATCTCGCCAATCCCCTCTGCCAAAACAGCATTATGCTCAACAGCAAAAAACGGGACATCTGCCCCCAGAGGTTTTGCCATTCCTGCCAGTTCTTTTTCAGAAAACTCGCCATTGCTTAAATAATTCAGGCCACGTAAAACCGCTCCTGCATCAGAACTTCCGCCCCCAAGCCCTGCGGCAACGGGTATGTTTTTTTCCAGGTGAATGCTAAGTCCCGCTCCGCTCAACACGCGACTCTGGGCAAGATAACTTTTCCCGGCACGAACAGCCAGATTTCCTTCATCCAGGGGAAGCGAAGAGTCAGTACAAGTCGACGTAACAACACCACTGTCATTTACTTCCACAGTGACATAATCGTACAAATCCAGTTTCTGCATCCTGGTAACAAGATCATGATACCCATCTTCCCGTTTACCAACAACATGGAGAAACAGATTAACCTTCGCAGGGGCTTTGACGTAGGCCTTTTTCATCAACGTATCTTTTCAAAGAACACTGTTCAACAACTATTTTTTGGCAGCATTGACAAATTTCAACTTTATATCGTACAAAATATTCTTTAAGAGTTGTTCTTCATCCGCCGAAAGATTTCCCTTGGTTTTCTCTTCCATAAGAACAAGGGTATCAATGGCGTGGCGTGCCAGATCAAGATCAACAACGCTTTTACCTGTCTTCGGATCAGCGATTTCACCAAGATGGTAGAGAGCGGACGTATTCATGGACATTACAAATGCTGAAAAAGTCACCTCAGGCATAACACAAGATCCATTTTTATCAGGCACCTTACCTTCGCCACAACTGCACCCCTGATTTTCCTGTCCACTCATTCTCTCACTCCCTGATTTGTTGTTGATATCTTAAGTATGGTTACAAACAATACTCCCTGTTCCGCACTCCACTATATGCAATTTATTATCGAGATCAAGAAAGTTTATAAGATTATCCCTCAAAAAGGCCCTCTTTTCATGACAAAACCATTGGCAGATAACTTCTGAAACACAAGAACCATGAAATCTTGTTGCTCTTCATAATAATTAACGATATAAACCGCTCACAATTTCAACCAGACAGCAATAACCGCTTGCTTAATACCTGCACAGGGCTTACCCTCAACAGATCATAACCAACCCGGATATTTCGTGGTTAGCAGTGAAACAACCAATATAGAAATAAAGAACGAAATGGTAAGATTAGGAACAAAAAAAAGACCAATAGTGGCTCGTGTACAATCCAATGAAACA
>PDWJ01002612.1_pt1 | contig 21617 bp, 25 predicted proteins | sample 1430881 | NCBI WGS metagenome assembly PDWJ01 (sample SAMN01162460, study PRJNA174530) | Oral metagenome, whole genome shotgun sequencing project. | biome: Marine environment; feature: Marine mammal; material: Swab sample of the gingival sulcus; isolation source: swab sample of gingival sulcus... | reverse complement strand
TCTTTACATCATATCCCCAACTTCCGTCGAATTTGGAAGCAAAACTTTGTTTTGAAAGCACCCATACCGACCATGCACGAGTGATATTGTCAAAGAACTCTCCATAGTTATAGACAATAGTTGCAAATTCATGCTCTGTTCTACTATGCAATGTCTCTTCTATTTTCTCTTTAAGTTCATTAAAACGGTGTTTTAATACCTTATAAAAATTGATTAAGTCGCCATTCAGGTCATTTATCACTTCAACATCAGCAGGCTGTTTGGCAAAAAATACGGCTAATCCACCTGCAAAGGCTTCTGTGTAAGTTTTGTGTTCCGGAATTAAAGGCAAAATATATTTCAACATTCTTTGTTTGCCTCCGTAATAAGTAATTGGTGTTTTTAGATTCATATTTTTTTATTTGTTTATAATATTTATATTTGCATTCCCCACAAAAAAATAGGTGATAAGGCACCACTGAGGATATTTGTCCTCGGCGTAGGTGCCTTATCACCTTTTATGAATAAGATGTGGGGTCTTATTCAAGTCGAGGGCGTTTTTTTTGCCCTCTGACATTAATAAAATGATTAAATTGTAATTTGGGATTCTTTAACGTACTTGCTTTATTTGTGTTTAAGTGTCCAACCTCGCGCTTTCAACTTTAGAGCTGCTTGTGTTGCCTTTTCCGAAAAGGGGTGGTATGAAGAGCCAATGAATTTGAGATCTCCGTGTTTTCCTAAAACACCGTTTGATTTTTTACAACACCTTTCCGCCATGATTATAATATCTTCTATATGTTTTTTAGATAGGGGATTGAATATAATACAGCTTAGATTTGTCGTGTTAGGATTTATATTCCAATTGAGTAATGACTGATCGAATTTAAAGGTGTATATAAACATATCTCCTACATCTGAGATGTTAGTAACATTCCATTTGTCTAAGGGCTGGTTGAATTCTTTAGCGTGCGAGAACATACCGCTCGCCTTAATAACATTGCTTACATCCCAGCCATTCAGGGGCTGATTGAACTTGTGTGTGTGAGCAAACATCGCACGCATATTTTTAATGTTGCTAACATTCCATTTTGAAACATTAGGATCATTAAACTCCCTACACCCATTAAACATGAAAGACATATTTACCAAAGTCTCCGGAATGTAATCCGGCACTTTTTGTATTTTTGTCTCTAAGCACTTACACCGAATAAGGTAGTTCCATTCTATAATTTCAATTACTTTAGATCTTACTAATGATACCTTATAATTTTTTGGGTACTCTAAATTAGGTTTCTTAATAGTTACCGTGTATTCCCCCGCTTTCTCGTATTTGTGCTTTATGCGAACAACCAAGTTTGAGGTTATTTCAGGCGTTCCGTCTCCGAAATCAATTTTGCATTTATTATCTACTCTGGTTATCACCTCCTTCAAATTCCCATTCGTTATTTTTACTTTATATTTAAGAATAACGTCGGTTTTAGGTTTAGGAGCCTCTCCAAGATATTTCAATATAAATTTATGTCCCTTTTTTTCATCCATTACCGATCTCCTTTGTCATGTTTATAATTTGATAAGTTTCTTCATTGTAATCAAAAGTATAAACTTCTTCAGGATCGGTGCCGAAAACATGTTTTTTGCCGGTAACGTTATCAATGTCGAACACAAACACACCATCCACGATGCCACACTTCGTAGCTGTATCTTTGATGTACATGGTTGCGGTTTCGCCTTCGCTTCCTTTAAAATCAATGTGAACAACCTTTCTCTCAGGGATAAATACAAGAGAAGATTCGGGAAGAAGACTATAATAAACAGGAGCAACATATCTGATGTGTATCAATGCCGCACCTTTAGTTCCTTCACTAAACCCTAAATTTAAATTTACATCTAAGGTGTCCCGTAAGATGAAAAATGATTCGTATTCTTGCAATGCGTCTACTGCATCTTCGGAAAACATCTCCTGAAAAGCTTCAAGAAGAATGTCTTCATCACCAATTGCAATAGAAGCCTCGTCCTGCAAAACGCCGTCGAACTCTTCGACAATCTGAACAGTAATGGATTCGATGATCGTGCCGGGTTTTAGCATGGAGTTGGTAAAGTTTGAAATATTTGAGCCGTCTTTGTTGAGACAAAAAACAAGCTTATTCAGCGAGCCTTTCGGGCTGTTATCACTTATAAGCATTTTGAGTTGATCAAGACGGACGGCATCTTCATTTTCAACAGCTTTGTCAATTTTTAGCCGCGCGAAATCATCATCATCGCTATTTCTCAAAGCAAAATGATTTGACACCCAAGCCATAATACCGCCATCACGAGCAAACTGCACAGCATCGGATACCCCGTGCAATAATCTTTTAAACGTTTTCATTAGAAAAAGAATTTAAAGTGCCTAAAAAAATAGGCACTTAGATTAATAAATGTGTTTTAATTTAGTCTTGTGAAGTTTTTTGTTCCGGCAAGGAATAAACAAGCTCAACATACCCGTCAGCAAAAGAGCCGTCAGTTAAACCGTTCGTATTTAAAGAACAAGAAACTGTGTCGGTAACTTCTTTTCGAGGTACATCGTAACTGTTAAAGCTGTCAGATTCAACACCTGCCCAACCTTCAATTGTGTTACTTCCCAAAGAGACATTCGCAGTTAAGAACTTATCAAATTCATCTGAGCCATTCTCAACATAAATGTTAAGTTCTTTCACCAACGCACCAACAGGGATAGCCTCAAATACTTCGGGGTCGATGGCATAACCATCATCATGTTTGAAAGGACAAGCCACAGAATACACAGCAAAACTTCCGAGTTCCTGCTTAAGCGCTTCAAGCTGACTTAACGTAAAAATTAATAAAAAATAATCGCGCAATTATGTTAATTAAATGTACATATGTTTGTTTACAATATAGTTATGACGTGCTTTTTGAAATAAACACGCGCATCTTCAGGGGCGGTTATTCTTAAAACTAAATATATTTCAGATAAAGCACATTCAAGTTGAATATGATGCCTGCTTTCACCATTATATTCATCGTCTGTGATAGTAGGAATTTTGAAATCATTTATAATTCTAAGAGAACCACTATATCTTAAAATTTTTTGTTGTTCTGTTCCATCATCGTCCTGTTCTGTTCCATCATCGTCCTGTTCTGTTCCGTCATCGCCTTGTTCTGTTTCTTCATCGTCTTGTTCTGTTCCGTCATCGTCCTGTTCTGTTCCGTCATCGTCCTGTTCTGTTCCGGAAGATGTTATCTTATATTCTTTAAAAAAATAATTTACGAATACGGCTTCAGCAGAATCCGAAGCGATTTTAACCTCAACGCTTTCTCCCGGTTCAATGATAACTTCATTACTTCCGGCTTCGGGATACGTCAATTCTGTATTTTCATCGCCGGTGTCGTTGTGTTGATTTATGGGCATTGACTCAAATGCCGATGCTATTTGTCTGTTGCGAAGTGCATATTCGGTTCGTAACTTCAGTTCCATACCTGCATAAAGCAGACTTGCAATACCATCGTGTAATAATTCCTTGTTGTCAATTATTATTTGATTAAGCACTTCTATATAGTCTGTTCCATATTCCTGAAGTGCAATATCATTGAGACTTTGCCCCGCTTCAACTTTTATGTAATACCAAAAATCCACTCCTTATTAAAACTTAATAACGACTGTACTGTATTGGCAGCAACAAACGTTCGTTACCGGTATTATCATAGTCAATATCCAAAAAACTACCCGAATTATTTTCTGTAATCGTTATTTGTCCTTTGCTATCTGAAAACAAAACTGTTTTTCCATAAGGAGCAATACCTTTTGGACAATCCATTGTTAATTTGATTTTTTCAGACGCATACAAGATTATACGTCCGAACATGAACGACGATCCTCGCTTTTTAATAGATACGGCACATTTTTGAGGAATATATTTTTGAAATACCTCGTCCGCATACTTCAATTTACGGACATCACTTTGCATTTTCAAAAATTCTTTATTAATCCATCGTGCAAATTTTATGGTATCATCATCATCAAACTCTTCCGCAGATACCCACTTAGCTTTTTTAAATTCCCAGACGGCATGATTCTTTTCCCCGGAACTGTCGGCAAATTCAAAAGTTCGCTCCTCTTTTTCTTCCTTGAGTATTTTAACGGCACCCCAGTTCGGAATATCTCCATCCAACTCTTGCTCCGGAGAATAAACAAGTTCTCCATTCACAAACAACCAGCCTTCTGAAATTTTCGTTTTATTGCCGCTTTCTGAAAAATTACATCCGGACAATACATAATTGTTTCCAAAATCACTGTTGTCTCCGAATATACTCGCAACTGCATTGATAGCAGCAGAAAGTGAGTTTTGTAAAAATTCAATATCCTCAAGTAAAAAAGGCATCAAGCCCAGATGTCTCGTAACTATTTTATTCATCTCTAATTATTTTGAAATTAAATCCTGCACTGTTATATAAATCAATCACGGCATACATGCGTTCAATGGTTTCGTCATCAACCGAAGACGGAACATTTACCGTATAATCAACCGTAAGCATTTCATTCATTGTTCCGAGCAAACATTTTTTGGAATCATTTTTTCTCCCTATAAACAAAGTATATATATCCATTTCCGATTTTGTACCTACAAATACTTCGTTATTTTCCGTACCGTCATTAATTGTTATATCAATATCAAATTCGCTTTTAATGAGTTTTGTTAAAGCTATAACACTTCCGTCGCAAAGCCTTCGCCTAATATTGTTGTGTCGTTTCTTTAAAAAGCGCATGAAATAAATCTGCATAGGTTTTACAACAGACATCACAAAACCAAGCCATTTCGGAAGCCGTCTGATTTCCGCAAACTTAATCTTTACAAAGCGCAAAAAATTAATTTTAAACATCATTTTCTTTTGAGATTTAGTGTTATATTTTGGTATTTCATATAACCGGAATAACTGCTGTAATACTGCTTTACTTCAACAGCATCAGCAGGTGAATCAAAAGCTCTTTTTGCGGTTGCAGAAATTAAAAAAGGATCAATAATTCCTTTTGTTTTTTGCAATTCGTCAGTCAATTCAGCAGTGTTAAAAACACCGTTAAAAAGAATATTGGCGAGATATTTACGCATGGTGCTTTCTGCTGCTTGTCGCACATCTGTTTCTTTCAATTGTCCGTTAAAATATATATCATACTCAATTGAAATAAGGTCTGCATCAAAATTGTATATTGATATAGGGGTACCGGGACGTTTTATTTTTTCAATATAACTGCGAAAGGCATTTGCAACTGTGTCGCTGAGTTTTGTCAATTCGCCGTTTAATTCTCCGGCAATTTTCATAACCATACGCTTTCCCGTAAATGAAACAGCAGCTTGTTTTATTACTTTAGATTCATCAATGCTTGCTTGCGAACCTCCGTTTTTTAAGTATTCCGTATTATCATAATTATACCTTGTATATTCATCTGCAATAAGTTCAAATCCGTATTGAAATTCTTTTGCTTTATTCACGTACCAAGCCGGAGTTGCCCAACGTTCTGTTAATACTAAATTTTCAATCTCCCTTTGATGCAAATCCATTCTATTAAAAATCAACTCACAAACAGCAGCAAACATTTGACTCAAATATTGCATTACCCCGACCGAATGCGGATTGTTTATTTGACTCAAAACAGGATGTATATTCTGTTCCGTATTAATTATTTCTAAAATCTCAGTTCGCTTCATAAGGAATATTATTTATTAGCATTTCAAAATCAGAACTGCTTACTTTCATATTTGCGAGTACGAAACTTTTTTTCAGTTGCCCGCGTAATCCGTTTATATCATTCGTGTTTATATATTGTATCAAATTAGCCCCGACCAATGGCGCAAAAAAAATACTGCCTTGCGTAAGTCGTAATACCTGACTTATGTCCTGCGGCAAGCAATCGCCAATCGCCACACCTTTGTCAGGAAATAAATCTCCGTTTTCATCCAGCAATATGTCGTAATATATTTTTTTAGCCATCAGTGCTTTATTGTTTTGTTTTCCAATTCGCTTCGTTTTGTTAATTGTAGTGTTTTACCTGCAAAACTGCTCAATATTGTTTTAAGTGATGCACCTCCGTCTTGCGGAACAGTAACCCATGTTTTAAATAAATTTTTAAGTGTGTTAAACTCCGTTTCAAGGGCATTTAATTTGTCTTTAAGTTCTTTCACCTTGACTATTCCCTCATTTTCCCCTCCTGCATGAATAATTTCCTGAAATTCATCGGCAAACACTAAAAAGCCTCCAAAATCAGTCTCAGGAACTATACAAGCAACTGCCATACTTCCTATTTGGGGAATTATCGTAATGCCTTTTGATAGTATTATATTTTCATAAACAACTTCACTGTCTTCATCTCGAATTGAACATGTTTTTTTATTTACACTTTCAATATAACCGAAGACAAAAGTCTTCTCTTTACGCCCTGCAATTGTTCTTATATACTCAGCTATTTGTTCTTTCATTTTACGGCTTTTCCTGTTTTGATTGTTCTGCGAAATCCGCCCGAATCAAAATTTACCTTCACGGCATCAATATAAAAAGTGCCGTTTCTGTCCAATTCATTATCGCTTATTTCAACTTTGTCTCCATGCACGGCAAAGGGAAAACCAAAACTCGTAACATCTCCCGATAGTTTTTCTTTTTTCAGCATTTCAAGTTTTCCGTTTGCCATTTTTTTCAATGCCTGAAGACTTGCTCCTTTTCTTTTTATCCTTACAATACGTCCTCCTTTTTCTCCTGCTGTTGCTTTCAATTTTTTTCCGTTTGTTATTGAGCTTGCTTCTACAATAATTTTGTCTTCACCTCCATATTTTAAAGAACTTTCAATAATATTTTTACCAAAACTTAAATGTATTCGTTCATCTTTGTTGTCACTGTAAATTTTACCGCACACAAGCGTGTTGCCTGAAAAATAAGAGTAAAGTCCCGTTTGCCGTTTTATATCCTCCAAAATTTCCGCAACACCCATGTTTTCTGCATCATAATTACCAAATTCAACATCAACAACATCTGTGTGAAATTCAAGCGGAACAATTTGTCGTATCAACTCTCGCAAATTCACCTTACGAAATAACTTGTTGATTGTTATTTGTTTTAACAAAAACATATTATCCTCGCACTTAATTTCAACGGGAGTATCATTTCCGACTTCTGTAACAAAGCCTGTAAATTCGTTGTAATTCCGATTATTATATCCCAGTCGAATAACAATTCTGTCATTCCGCCATATATGCTCTTTTAATTTTTGATACCGGTAACGATAAGATCGCGGGAATACCACTTTTGCCGTGTCCGTGAGATTTCGCCAACTGCTTTCGATTTCAACACCTACACAACCGTAGAAATTAAGTTCCTTTCGACGTTCATTTTTCGGAAAAATCACATGAGCCGTCATCGCACCAATCATAATATCACTCCATTAACCACAAATCTAAACTATCACTTACTGCTCTTATCTCGAAAGGCTGCACTTTTGGAAATGCTTTCAATTGAGGCAGAGACAATTCTTCAATAAATATCCCGTAAATGCCTTTTTCCGTAAATGCTTTGCCCTCTTTAATTTTTATGGTATCGGCAAGGCTTTCATAGATTAATAATTCCTGTTTTATTTCCGATACGCTTTTATTGTTTTGTTCTAATATTACGCCTTGTATATCAATTTGCCAGTCATCTGCCCCAAATGTTTCTTTCACGCTTCCGCAATAACCGCTTATATGTGTTTTCACGACATGTTTAGCGCGTGAAAATTTAATTACGGAAGTGTACGGCAATACAAAATCATCAGTTTGTACCTGAACAATTAAACCTTCATCATATTTATTGTAAGTCTGACCTTTGAACACTATCGCATCTTCAACATAAGTTCCCAAATCGCTGTATCTGCCTTCCGTTTTCTTTGATAGTTCGGCAAGTGTATTATAAGCAAGCCGATTGCTTTCAGATGTATCCTCATTCAGTTCGTATTGCATCAATGAAAATACTTGTTTTACCAAATTAGATACACTCAAGCCCGTTATACTATATTCCTTAGCCATCTTTTTAAGCACTTTGTATAACGACATCATCTGCGGCAGAACGTAAAACATCCACAACCGCTTTTTTTATTTTATCCAAAGACATTTTTACATTCTCATCAATCGTAAAAGTTTGATTGATCGTAAAATTTAATTTTATGTTTCGCGCTGCGGAACTGCTGTTTGAATTGCCTGCAAAAGCACTTCCCGTGCTGCCGGCAGAACCGGAACGATTTCCGTATAAATTCGTTTTTTTGTCAAAAAGATTTGTTTTTTTCAACAAACTGTCCGAAGCCGTTTTTGTCGGTTCTTTCGTATAATTTCCTGCCGTTTTTTCTTTTCCCGCACTTTCTTTGCTCTTTCTGAAATCTTTAATGCCTTCCTCGCTCCCCTTTGCATATGCCTCCCCGACACTTTTGCCCATTCCTGAAAAAGCTGACATTTTTTGAGCAAGCCCTGCTTTTATTGTGTCTATATCCAAAGTAAATACACCAAGTAATATATTTCCTATACCGCCAAGAAAATTCCAAATACGCGAACCAATGTCTTTTACGGCTTCCCAAAGTCCCCACAAAAAACCGCGAAATTTTTCGCTTGTACTGTAAAAATATACACCCAAGCCGATAAGAGCTGAAATTGCAGCAGCAATCCAGCCGATTATTGGAATATTCATAATGGCAATACCAATTGTTTTAGCCCCTGTAATAATAGACGGAACAAGCGTACTTAGTGTTACCGTTTTTAAAGAAAGCAATGCCGGAATAACTTTTCCCGCAATGCTTTTAACAAAACCTAACATTTTGCCTGTCGTTTTTTTAAGCGCACCGCCAAGTTTTATTTGTTTTAAGGAAGCTACTCCGGTTACTACGCCTCCTAACTGTCCGAGAGTTTGTATTGATTGTGTCCCGAATTGGATAAAAGGAGTAAAAGAGCCGATTGCCCCGAATACTGAAATTTTCAAATCATCAAACCACGCCCCGATGCGGGCAAGTCCCTCTTTTCGGCTTTTCATAATTTGTTTAGCCATTGCTTCACTTGTTCCGCTTGCATTCAATGACGCTTTTGTATGTTTCTCAAGTTCTTCTGTATTTTTCATTAAAGAAATGGCAGAATCTTTGGTGTATGAATCAAAAATTTTAAGCATCAAATTCGTATCTCCGCCTGCTTTTTTCAGTTCCTTTAAGCGTTCAATCCAATCAACGGTCGGGTCTGTTACTTTGGCAATGTTTACGCCGTAATCTTCGGTCAATGATTTAATGATTTTCGGACTTTTTATTGCCAGAGAGTTCATTGCATTAAGTACATTACGAATTACCGTACCACCTTCAGAACCTTTTTTTGAAGCAAATTTATCGACAACTTGTATCGCCGCATTCAACTGACCAAAACTCAATCCGGATTCTTTTGCTGTTCCTCCGACGACTTCAATGGCATTTTTAATTTGTGGCAATTCCGCAGAACCGTCTTGTGCGGCTTTGGACATGATGTCCATCATACGCGCCATTTCCTCTTGTGCTTTCATCGGATCTTTTGTTGAAATACCAAATTGATTCATTGCAGTGGTAAGCAAAGTCATTGCTCCGGCAGTATCTCCGTCGAGTTGTTTGCTTAGAACGGCAGCATGCTTACCCATCAGTTTCAAGGCTTCCGGTTGCTTTGCAATTTCAGGAGTTAATTGTGATAAAACAAGTTTAAAACTTTCAACGCTTTGAGCTGCATCCAGTCCGTATGTTTTTGCCAATTTTCTTGCATTGCTGCCGATTGCATCAGCCTCTTGGTCAGATTGTCCTGCAATTGCCTGAAGTTCTTTCATGCTATGTTCAAACTGTAAGCCCGTTTGCATGCTTTCCATATAAGAACGCCCAAGCTCGCCTGCCATATCTGAAAAATGCCGCATTGCAGTAATTTTATCTTGCAAATTTCCTGATTTTTTCAGGTTTTGGTGTGAATCAGTCAGGCTCTCAATTTGCCCCTTCACATGTTCTATCATTTTGCCGTATTTTCGTATATGGTCTGTCCGAAATGAAGCATCGCGGGCGCGTTCTAATTGTTGCAAGCGTTGTCGCAGATCATTAACCGAGCCGGGTAAAATTTTAAATTGATTATTGGCAGATTGGGTGACGGAAGTAAGGGTCTTGATTTGTCCCCTGACTCCTTTTAATCGACTTGCTATGTTGCCGGCTAAATTCAGTATCCAATTTGTTTGTACATCTGCCATTTTTCTATATACTTGAGGTAAACTTTTAAACTATGTATAAAATATCAGCCATAGCCGGCATCTCCTGTAAACATCGCGATAACGATTGTAATCATGACGTTTATTGGTGAAACTCTTTCATAAGCCAAAGCACTCCTGTTGCTATTTCGCAATATTCGTCTTCGCCCAAACGCATCGGTTCTGTGTGAGCATAGTAACGTATCAAAGCATTGAGCTTGCGCAATTCGTCTTGACCGTCCTTATCCGAAATTTTGAACGCTTCTAATTTTTTTTTAGCCGCACAACTTTTGTTTCGTACATCGTTTGTACTTTTTGCGATGCAGCAAACAACAAATCATCGTCTGTGCGAATTTTCTCATCTCCGCCCAACCAACACAGATCAATAAAACAGATTCCGGCTTCTACCGTATTTTGTTGTATATCTCCTTCTTCGCTGATAAATAAACTTTTGCGAGAAACTTCCGTAAGGTCTCTTATGTTGGGTTTGCGCAAATATCCGAAATACGTCGTATCTTTATCGTCAATTTCGACGGTATATACTTCTTTGTATTTTTGCTTCCACGCTTGGATTTGCGCGTCTTCAACTTTTCCGGAAGGATGTTTTAACTTTATCTCCATCACTTGTTTTCTTTTTCTTTAATAAATTCAATTAGGGCTTCACTCATTCTCTTTGTTTCGTCAATCTTTTTGTCAATATATTCCGTAAACTGACTGCTTAGAAATTCCATCAATTTCTTGTAGATCTCAGTATTCTTGCTGACAATTTCAAAACTTATCCTTGATTGCTCCATCACGTAGTTTCTGAAGTCTGCTTCAAGTTTTTTGTTTTCCGCCGAGTTTTCTTTTACTTGCGTCATGATGTAATTGAACATGTATTTTGAAAATATGAGCAAGCCTGCCAACATCAGCCCGACAGCTCCCATTTGCGGAAGATAGCTGTTTATAAAATCCATACTTAATCGTTTTATTTAATTATACATTCCAATCAATGTGACTTACAAGCAAGTCGTGTTTGTGTGTTATCGTGCCGTCATTTTGTTTCACCGCCACTCCGTTATTTTTAAGACGACAGTTGCGCATTACGTCTGTATATAGTTTTAATCCGTAACGGTACTGCACTGTAATATCAAAGGCGGGAATGTCTTGTATGTACATTCCTTTTGGCAAACTTTCGGTAAGTGCCGCAATCTCTTCCTTGTATAAAGTAATGCTTCCTTCTGCTTTATAATTGCCTTCGCTTTGCCCAATAGGAAATTCGCCTGCCCCGTATTCATTGTTCATTTCTTTTTCGTCTTTGTACTCCAACTCGGTAATCCCTTCGACATCTCGACCAAGTACATTTACCGTTATGGAAGACCAGCCGGCTAATTTCCCGAACTTATTGATTATTGTTGGTCTCATTTTTTATGAATTAAAAGGGTTAGAAAATCCGACAATGCCTTCAATTTTACGTGCTATCCCTTTGGGAATAATCATTAATTTAACCTTAATGGCATCACCGCTTAACACGTTTTGTTCAGGGTCAATAAAAAGCTCTATTCCATCAGCTTCGTTTGACGAGAGCATGTTGTTCAGTTGTCGCAATGCCGAATTTTCCCAATCTTTTATTGTCGTCGGTTTGATATGTCCTGTTGAGCTGTCAATATCTACTTCGCTTTTAATTTTCGGAGTTAAGGCACGTTTTAGGTATCTGACGGCTTTATTCCATGTTCGATTGTTTTCAATGTAAGCATAATCGCTGTTGATTGCTACACAAGTCGGACTGTCGGAAAAATAAATACCCGGAAAACCCTCATAAAATCCGGCATATATATAGCCTTTTTGCGTAAGTGCTTCCTTTTCGGTCATGCTGAGTTTCAATGTCGATTTTCCGTTTGACAAACTTGCTTTTGTGAAATATCCGTTTGCAAGATCGGCTAAACTGTAAAAATCCTGTCCTTTTTGACTTTCTGCTTTATTTCCCGTATTAACGGAACCTAAACATTCCGATACTTTTCTTGTGGCAAGCATTCCCAAAGCTGCACCTATTGCAGCGGTTTTGTTGTGTATTTCCGGCAATGTGGCATCATGAGCAATACAAACAGAAACATTCGGAGAATTAAGTGTACGTAAATCTTCCATGCTTCCGATTGGTGTGTTTTCATCAAGGTCTCGACCTTCAAGCATAATGCCGTCCAGATAGTAGCTTTTTTCTGCTTGCAGCTCTTGTATGCTTGCTTGCGCTTTCGGAACTGCTGATAAAACATCTGCTATTCCGGTTTCTGTATTGGGAACGATGCCAACATATTTAATCTCGCGTTTGGATATTTCGGAAAACAGCAAGCTGTTTATGACATCACCGCTTACCAGTTCCGTTTGTGTTGCCGGTGGAACTAACATAATAAACAACACACCTGATGGCGAAAGTCTGAAAAATTCACGAATATGATAGTACGCTAAAATGCCGTTAGCAGCATCATATCCGCGTGTAATTCCCCAATTTTCGGCATCTTCAATTTGTATAAGCCTGACGGGCGTGTTCAAATCAAGTTTTGCGGTAGCCGTTCCTCCGATTATAAGACCAAATACCGCGTCGGTATTTGCATCACGCCTGCCCATACCGCCTTGCAACTTATTTACTTTTATTCCTGCAAATGACATCTTTCGTTTTTTTGTTATTTTGAGTAAACAATCGCTGATTCTCCGAAAGCATAATTAACGTCCGTTTTAAAATCCATCCGCAAACGCAACATACGATCGCCTGTAGTGTGGCGCATATCTATGAGTTCATAACTCTGCATGTCGCTTTCCAAATCTGTTCCGAAGAATAAATTTGAAACAGGAGAACAAACAATAGTATTGGGATTAAAACCCGCAATACTTTTTATTTCAAGATTCTCGTCATATTTCGAGTGATCTATCAAGGGTTGTGTGCTTAAACCTTTGTCTGCCAGTGCTTGCTTGTATAATTTCCGCGTTTTAACAGACATAAACATTTTCAAATCACCGTCTTCGGCAATGTTTTCGGGGATAGCCATGTAAATCTTGCCAATTTCGTCAAGAATATTATCTTTCGTTAAAACACTTCCGGATACTTTTACGGTTTTAGGGTCTGCATTTAGTTTTTTCAACAGTCCGTCAAATTTTTCGATTGCTCCTGACTTGTCTTTATCCGCATTCCAAATGAAATTATCCATTTGGTTATTGATTGAGCGAGCAATATATTTCGTTACGAAACTTTCAAAATCATTGTCCATATTGCTGTTTTGCATTCCGGCACCCATCTCTTCGCTTAAAAACATTTGTTCAAGCGTATCAATTAAAAATTCAAGCTGTACGGACGCAGCTTTCGGCTCAAGTTTTCGCTCTGAAACTTCAAGACTTCCGGCAGCTTCAAATTTTGCGGTATAAGGTTTAATTACTCCGTCAAGTTTTACGACAGGCAAGTGCATTGCTTTTTTTACACCTATGAATTTTGTTATTAAATCCTGCTCTATCATTTTCCCGCCGAGAATCGACAATGCAACAAATGACGAAGCGAATTTTCCCTGATAATTTGTTGTTAGATTTATCATAATATTCTTTTCTTAATTGTCTGTTGATTGTTTCTTGTGTTTTTGAGACAGTTTAAATGCTATCTTTTCTCCGTAAGTCATATTGGAAAAATCAACCTGAGGTTTCGGTTCATTTTTTCCGGAACTGTTGAGCGCGTTGATTATTTCACTGATTCTTAATTCAGATGTCGTTTTTTTGCCTTCTTCTTTTTTATACACAAAAGAAAGTGCCAATTCAAAATCAAAATCTGCAAGTTTTTGTATCTTTTCGAGATCGGCATCTTTAAAGCCTCCGCTTAGTTCTCCTATTATTTCCAAAGACTTGAAGCGATCTGCTTTCAACTTTTCAATAACAGATTTAGACTCCGTTTCTTTTGCCAACAGAGCTGTTTTCTCAGCCAAAATTTCTTGCAATGCTTTTTCCACTTGCACAGACGTTGCATCAGCCGAAAGATTAAGCATTGTTTTTATTTTATTCGTATTCATCTTTTCAATTGGTTTTAATATTTTATTAATCTCAATATCTGCCGTGTTTCTGTTTAGTTCTACATGTTTGCCTGCGTAAGACAGTTTTAGTGCATTTTTATTTCCCGGAAGTGCAGTTATACTTGCTTCCGTTACTTCGGCTTTGACCACTGTAGGTCGTATTTGTCCTTGCTTTACGAATTTTTTATCTTCGCTTGTTTCTATAATATTAAATCGAATGCTGCATCCCTTCAAAAATCCGTTTTCCACTTTATTTGCAATCTTGAAGGCAAATTCATCTTCCATATCAAACTCTGCATCCGCCATCAATACTTTGTCTTCAACACGTATGTTTGTCCATCGACCAATGGGCAATACTCCGAGACTTTCGTGATCATACAACATCACGGGGTTTTCCCGAAATGAATCAAGTACAAGCCCTTTTGTCAGTATCCAAAAACCATAGTGATTCAGACTTTCATCACTCAACTTAAATGTGTGTTTATTGTTCATTCAACATCTTTATTTTTTTGGGGTTTTCAAATTTCAAAATCAAATATTTGCAAATTTGTCCTTTCTTCCAAAAATCAGTCTAACAGTTAGACAGATCCGTCCATTAAATGGACTGATATTTTGAAAAAGAGGCATTTTGAAAGACTTTTGTTCTAACAACCTAAATTATTATGTCAAAGGAACGAGAACGCAAAATCGCTCGACGAATGTATGTTGAGCTGAACATGACAGGCAAAGAAATTGCCGAAGAAGTCGCAGTGACGGAAAAAACAATCTCAAGTTGGGTGAAAAAATATAAGTGGAAAGCGGAAAAAATCGCACGCAACATAAACGAAAAAAAACAACTTGAAAACATACATGCTATAATTTCAGAAATGGCTTATGAACGTATGGAACTTTCCGCGAATTTGAAAAAAGCAAAAAAAGAAGCAAACTCGGAACTTATAAGCCAAATACGAAAACAGATAGCAAGTATTGACGACGGAATAAGCAAATGGAATAAAACGCTTACAAATATCGACAAAGAAAACAAAATATCGCTAAAGATTTATCTGCAAGTAATGGAGGAAATTTTTGAAGCACTGCTCAGATACGATGATAAAATTTATTCACAAACACTCGAATTTCAAGAAATGCACACCAAACACGCCACCTTGAATTATAAGTAAATTATAAATTAATGGACAAACTCACAAGAAACGTTCTTTTTAATTACCAAAAAAAAATTGAGCGACGCAAAAACGGCGCACAGGCAAATTTACTTGAAAGTAAAGAAGAACAAGAAGAACGAATCAAAAAGGCAAAAAAAGACATCGCTTTTTTCGTCAATTATTATTTTGCGGATTTTATCAATGCGGAAAGTGCTGAATTTCACTACCGGCTTGCTCGAATGGTAAAAAGAAACAAAACCATCAAATGTTTTGTGAGGTGGGGACGTGGACTTGCAAAATCCGTTTGGTGTGATTTATTTATTCCAATGTGGTTGTGGATCAACGACGATATTAGTTACATGCTTATTGTCGGAAACAACGAAGACAAAGCCAAAATTTTACTTTCCGATTTGCAAGCCGAATTTGAAGGAAACCAAAGAATAATACATGATTTTGGAGAGCAAAAAAATTTCGGCTCGTGGACAGAAGGACAATTTACAAGCAAAAACGGTTTTACCGCAAAAGCCATCGGCATGGGGCAAAGTCCGAGAGGTTTGCGAAACAGAACAAAACGTCCGGATTATATCGTTTGTGATGATTTAGAAGATAAAGACACAATTAAAAACCCGAAACGACAGGACGAAGTCATACAATGGATTGAACATGATTTGATACCGACAATGGACGGTAAAACAAGACGCTATTTACACCCGAACAATAATTTTGCACCTCGTACAATACAAGAGGAACTGCGAATAAAACATCCGGAATGGAAACTGCATCAAATCAACGCATATGACCCGATTACTTACAAACCGACTTGGAAACAAAAATACGACAAGGATTATTATCATCAAGTTGAAAAAGAACTTGGAACAATAGCAGCAAATGCCGAATACAATAACAAACCCTATGTAGAAGGCAAAGAGTTCAACGAAAAACAAATCAACTTTGCGGATAAATATCCTAAACTAAATCAATTTGAAGCTCTTGTTTGTCATTGGGACGTAGCTTACTCAGGAAAAAATGATTATAACGCATGTCGAGTTTGGGGACTTTATAAAGGTAATTTTTACTACATAGCCTCTTACGTAGCACAAAGCAAAATGTCAAGTGCTTTAAAATGGATGAGCGACTTTAAAAAAAGTTTGCCGGAAACAGTAAGTTGCAGGTTTCAATTTGAATCCCAATTTTGGAATGAAGCGGTAAATGATGCTATTTCAAAATCCGAAAAAGAAACGGGGATTTGCCTGAATATGGTTAAAGTAAATACTCCTCGCACAAAAAAAATCGACAGAATTATGCGCTTGCAAGCCTATTTTCAAAATTCACGGATTTACTGCCTGAAACGAATGTTGTCGGATAAATTTACACAGGAAGGTTGGCAACAACTATATGCCATAGAACCCGGATACAGAACACATGATGATGCACCGGACGCTGATGAGCAGGCAATTGCATATCTTGAACGTTTTATTCGCAACAATTTCAAACCGCTTAGCGGTAAATTTAAAAAAAACAATAAACGAAAACTTTAAAACATGCTCTTTTTAACACAAAACGATTTAAAAAACAGCCTGACAAGCGAAATACTAAATCAAATAATTGACGGAAACGAAAATCTTGTTGATAATGCAGAAAAAACAGCAATCGGAATAGTTTACGATATGCTTTCGGACAGATACAACATTGATGAAGAAATGACAAAAACCGAAAACGACAGACACCCTGTTCTGAAAATGTGGCTGACTGCAATAACAGTGTATTTTATGTATGCACACATACACGATAATGAAATTCCCGAAAGAGTTGAAAAAGACTACGATGATTCTATCAAAATGCTTAAAGAAATTGCAAAAGGGAAAATACCGACAAACCTCACGCCTTTACAAAACAAAGACGGAAATGCAAAAAGGTATGTAAGATATGGTTTCAATAAGAAAAGAAACCATAATATGCTTTAATTATCAATTTTAAACGACAAAACCAAAATGAGTTTTTATAATTTTTTCCGAAATATCGGGGCTTTAAGTTCAAACAGAATAAGCAAAGCGAAAAAACGCTTGATGCAGGAATTAAATATGACAAATCCGAATCGCATCGAACTTGACCTTGAAATATTGAGACAGGCTGTTGATAATGCCCGAAATGTAAACTTTCCGAATCGGCAAAAATTATATGCCATTTATGAGCTTATCGCAAAAGACAGTCACCTTGCATCGCAAATAAGAACTGCAATACAGAATGTCTTGCAAGCAAACTTTGTAATTCAAGACAATAACGGAAAAACAGATAAAGATGCTACTAAATTACTAAATTCAACGTGGTTCATTGATTTTTGTAAATTAATGCTCGAAGCCGAATTTTGGGGACATTCGCTTGTTGAGTTTTCGCAACTTAATAAAAAAGGAAGATTTGAGTACGTACAACTCATTCCGCGTAAGCATGTGATACCCGAAAAAGGAATCGTAACAATACGTGCAGGACAAAGAACCGGAATAGAGTACCGTAAAGACATTGATACATTTGCTTTGATTGAACACGGAAAACACTATGATTTGGGAATTTTAGAACTTTGTGCAAAAGAGGTTATTACGAAAAATTACGCACGAACAGATTGGTCGCAGGCTTCGGAACGTTACGGAATGCCATTGTTGAAGATCAAAACAAACACAAAAGACGATAAAGAAATTACAAGACTTCAGGAAATGGCGCAAAATTTTGCTGCCGCAGGTTACATTATCTTATCGCAAGAAGACGAAGCCGAGTTTGAACAAGTAAAAGAAACGGATTACTACAAGATATATCTTGAAAATATTAAATTATGCGACAATCAAATTTCTAAATTAATAAACGGACAAACCGGAACTGCTGATGAAAAGGCTTATGTGGGTGCGGCTGAAGTTCACGAACGAATACTGAATAATTACACTCGCGCACGTATGACGGACATGGAGTATTTAGTTAATCAAAAATTAATTCCGTTTTTGCAAAAATACGAATACCCGCTTTCTCAAGAAAAACACAAATTTGTATATACAGAACTTCATGACGAAAATAAAACTGCCGAAAATACAAAGCCCGAAAAAAAAAAGCAAAATCAAACCGATAAATTGAGTTTTGATTTTAACGATTTTTTCGTCTTAAACAGCAATGAAAAAGAAACGGTAAATACACACTTCTTAAAGAAATTTTTAAAAAGAATATTCGATAAAAAAACAAAAAAACTCGATAAAGAAATATGGTTGAAAAACTATAATAAACTTGCCGATGCCATTGATGAAAGTTTTGTTGCTACTGATTTCGGGGAGCCTGATTGGATGTTAGTACAAAATTTGAAATACAACGCCGCTACTTTTGCAGCTTTTAAAAATCACGACGAGATTAAAAAAATACAAAATTTAATTCAGGACGGTGATGGTGTAAAAAAATGGGAAACGTTCAGAGATGAAGCTTTAAAGTTAAGCGAAAACTACAATATTAATTATCTGAAAACAGAATACAATCATGCCGTACAATCAGCACGCATGGCGCGTAAATGGCAGGATTTGCAAGCCGACACAGATCTATATCCCAACTTGAAATATATAGCCGTTAATGATAAGCGAACTCGTGAATCGCATAAAAAACTACACGGCGCAATTTATCCCGTAAACCATGAGTTTTGGGACATACATACTCCACCGAACGGATACGGTTGTCGTTGCAGCATACGTCCCACAAGTGAACCGGCAAAAGAGGCAAGCGAAATTCCCGTACTTGCCGAAATGTTCCAAAACAATGTCGGTAAAACAGGAATGATTTTTACCGAAAAACATAATTACTTTAAAGGGGCAACAAAAGCGCAGAAAGCATTTATTGAAAATGCTGTCGGTAAAATTATTAAACCTCCGGAAGTGGTGAAAAAATCATACGAAAGATACAAACGTTATGGAAAAGATTACATAAAACCTGACAATAGTTTTAATTTTGATAACGGAGGATATGTTGTTTATCATAAAGACCATCAATTTCATAAAAAAAACGGAAAATACGAAAAAAAAACAGCAGAAATATTGAAAGATAATGGTGAACAAGTGTCTTTAGAATCTGAAAAAAAAGCCCAAAATATAAAAACACCTGATGGAATTATCGGCGATTATTTAATTTTAGAACTAAAAACGATTCTTTCTAAAAAACCAAACAGTATAAAACGAAATGTCGAAATAGCAGCAAGACAGGGTGCTGATATTGTGGTTTTGTATTTAAATGAAATGGATACGAAAAATCTTTACACAGGTCTCGCAAAATGGCAGGGTGTCGCAAAAAAAGAAAACTTGGAAATAAAGATTATGTACGTCAAAAACGGAGAATTATACAAAATATAAAAAACCGGACTTACGTCCGGTGGCACAGCGGGAGTCAAGCCCTGTGGATTTAACGACTCAAAACAAAGTTAAAAACAAAAAAGACAAGAAACAAATATTTAACATTATTTATTATGAATGTTGAGACATTAATACAAAATCTTCGTAAAGCTGAAAAATTTATCGTTCACGACTTGCCGCGTATCGCAAAAATAGAAGGCTTAAATCATTTTGAAGAAAGTTGGGATAATCAGGGGTTTACAGACAAGAATTTGAAAAAATGGCAGCCGAGAAAACCTCCGGCAAACTACTGGAACAAAAGGACGAGAAAATATAAAAAAGGAACATCTCAAAGATTGAAAAAAAACAAAACTCGCGCAAAATGGGAACGCAAAAACAAAGGCAGAAATATTTTGATAAGCCACAGAACCGAAACGAAAGGAGGACACCTGAAAGACAGCCTTACGGCTGATATTTCCGGTTTCTCAATAACGTTCGGCTCTGATAAACCTTATGCCGGAATACACAATACCGGAGGAAAAGCAGGACGGGGGCTAAAAGCTGAAATTCCGCAAAGACAATTTCTCGGATATTCCGAAATCCTAATGAAAAAAATTGAAAAAGAAGTCGAAAAGGAACTGAAAAAATTCGGATTCTAAAAACAATAAACAATCTGAAATTATCATGAAATTAACAACTGTTTTTAAGTACATAAAAGAAAAATTAGAAAATATTGAGGAGATAAAATTGCTCACATGGTGGAACGGACAGCAATCAGAAAACATTATTCATGTTACGCCGGCTGTATATATTGAGTTCGCCGGAAATTTTAACACGAATACGCTTGGCGGAGGAGTGGCTCAATTGACCGAACCGGAAGTAAGCCTTAGTTTGGTAAGTAAACTGTTATCAAAACCCGACGGTGCCATAAATACTGATGTAGTGGAAAAACACGAAATTTTAGTACAAAAAATTTATGAGGCATTGCAAGCCGAATCGGACGAAAATATCTGCGGACAATCTGCCATGAAATTCAACAGAACTAAACTTTCTTTTGATATGAACCGTCCCGGAATGGCTATAACATCACAAACGTTTAAATTTGTCCTGTACTTGCCAACACAAAAAAGGGATAGAAAAAAAATAAATGAATTTAAAATTAATGCCTGAAGCTGTCAAAATTCAAGCAGGCTCTTGATTTAAGTAGGTATTCCAATCCTCAAACTGCTGTCGTTTAAATTTCTGAATCATTTTATCAACATCTATTTCAGGGGCGCGCATACGCAACTCGCCGCGTGCATTAAGGGATAGGTAATTGTAAAAAGTACTTCTGCTTATATAAAATTGAGGGAAAACAAAACGACGAAATATGGTCTCCGACGGAAAACCTAACTTGTTGTATTGCAAGTACAGTATTTGTACCTGCAATGCTTTCATCAACATATTTACTCGTCGCCCATATCGCATTGAAATTCGTTTTAAACAAAAATATAAAATATTGTGTAATAATACAATCCTTTTGTCTGATAAAAAGCCAACAAAAAATTGTCGGCTTTTATGTCTAATAACTATTAAATTGGTTCTCAAACGCCCGATTTTTCAAATAACGTTCGGGATATAGCTTATCATGATGTTTTCGGCTAAGAAAACCGTCATAGGCTTTGATGTTCCTAATGGCTTCTATTTTATCACGCTCAGAGAGTTTTTCCCACTGCTTTCGCGCGTTTATTTTGCCCATTTTGTAGTTGTACAAATTCCAAAATGTCTCAAAAGACAAGTCAGGTGAGCCAATAATGAACTCAAATTTTGCTTTGAGTATCCTTACCCATTCTTTTATACTCTCTTCAAAATAAGGAAACCTTCCGGCATGAAACAGCCAATTAACTTGCGTT
>PDWJ01002181.1_pt1 | contig 21623 bp, 20 predicted proteins | sample 1430881 | NCBI WGS metagenome assembly PDWJ01 (sample SAMN01162460, study PRJNA174530) | Oral metagenome, whole genome shotgun sequencing project. | biome: Marine environment; feature: Marine mammal; material: Swab sample of the gingival sulcus; isolation source: swab sample of gingival sulcus... | reverse complement strand
GCTGGTTCAGAGACAGGAGGAGCAGGAATGCCCATGTGCTGGTCACTGTTTCTGAAATCCAGCGTTTTACGCAGCGAGTCTTTTAAAAAGGTTCTATGCGCGGTTATTACATCCATGATGCATACTCCTTAGACGAAGAAAAGCGTGTATCCGTCTTTATCCGATTATGGCCGGACAGTATTATTTCCCTGTAAGGGCCAGCAGATACTCTATCCATGCCTGAAAATTATCACCACTCTTGGTGGAAAAATCCATAATCTTGATGTCCGGATTCAGGCGCATGGCTTCCTGCCGTGCCTCATCAACAGAAAAATCAAAATAGGGCAGCAGATCTGTTTTGGTGATTAAAAAGACGTCCGAGCTGGTGAAGGCCTTGGGGTATTTTGCCGGTTTGTCAGAACCCTCAGGGACAGAGACTAAGACAATGCGTTGATGCTCACCCAGGTCAAAACTTGTCGGACATACCAGATTGCCGACGTTTTCGATAAAGAGCAGATCCAGACCCGCATCTCCTAGTTCATGCTCCAGTTTATGGAATCCCTTATGGGTCATATTGGCATCGAGATGGCATGCACCGCCTGTGGTGAGCTGGACGGCAGGCACTCCTTTGGCCCTGATTCTGTCGGCATCACGCTCTGTTTCAATATCTCCCTCGATAACACCGATTTTCAGTTTGTCGTGTAAGGCCTCGATGGTGTATTCGAGCAGGGTTGTCTTGCCCGATCCGGGACTGCTGATAAGGTTGATGGCGACAATACCTTTTTTATCAAAATGTTCTCTGTTACTTTTCGCGATGGCATCGTTTGCCTCAAAAAGACTCTGATTAACGTCGACTTCAATGTGGGAATGGCCGGCATCGTCGTGAGAATGATCTGTATGGTTTGCACATCCGCATGATTCACACATAATACTTCCTCGTAGGTAAGAGTTGTAAACTTGGTAGCTGTATTTTATTGCATGACGACATTTTGCAGCAGCAGTTCGTCGCCTCCTTCGCTGAGAAAAAACATATCGCCGCATGCGGGACATTTTTCAGGTCGGCCGCTGCTATCTTCAATCCGTACCCTGCATTGACTGCATATATAGATAACTTCCGTTTCCTCGATAATAAGTTCTGCTCCCTTTATCAGGGGATGTTCGAGGGACAGGGTTTCAAAGCCAAAGCGGAACGAGTCAACGACCACTCCAGACAAGGGGCCTATCCGCATGGTGACCTCTATTACCTTTTTTGCCTCGTGTGTTGCCGCCAGCGATTCGAGCTGGCTGAAAAGATTTTGCACCAGCGATATTTCATGCATGGGCTCAACTCCTTATTCTCCAGCTTTCTCTGGCTTTGGCTCGAGTTTTACCCCTTTTTCTGCAAGACGCATACGTATCTTGTCTGCGATTTCTTTTACCCGTGGGGCTACGCTCTCTGAAAGTTCTATGGATGTTTCAAGATTCTGGGGGACAACGCAGTAGAATTCCACCTCCTCAGGCGCTGTTTCCCGTAGCTTGCAGATTTCCAGGATCTCTAGAAAACCCAGCTGGTGAGGCGACATGCGGGTGTGGATATTGCCATGTTTGATATCATCACTGTTGTAGTAATGCAGCGAACCTGGCGGAGCGTCAATATCGACGACATCAACGACGATTACCGGATCACATTGTTCGACCAGCGGCGAGAGATAAATGCCTGCCGTACCCGCGTCCTGGGTGATGACATTATCGGGAATAGTATAGTGTTCTTCGATATAGTTGATGACATGGACACCAAATCCTTCATCTCCGCAGATAAGATTTCCGATACCGATGATACCGATTTTCTTCTCTGTATCTTTATTGTCTTCTTCTAATCTGGTCATACGGGCTCCATTAACATATACGGGGCAGAGGTTCTCCGTGAAGAGGGCTAACGATGCGGGAGCCTCCCATGGGAGTTGTCAGGGTGACTCTTCCGGGCGCGCCGGCCTTGACGGCTGCAATGATCGCACTATTTTTCCCTTCTGGAAAGGTCTGCATAATAGCAAGGGCTTGCCCGGCATATTCAGCGTCTACGATCACAAGGCATTTCCCTTCGTTTGCCAGATAAAGCGGCTCAAGGCCAAGCATTTCACAGGCGGTTCTTACCGCCGGTGTTATGGGGAGCTTCTCGTCCTGCAGTTCGATTGCAAGTTTTGAATTTGCTGCGATCTCATTGAGCGAGGTGGCAACGCCGCCACGGGTGGGGTCACGCATGGTGCGAATATGATCTGGTAACTCTTCAATGAGTCGTGCAGTCATGTTGTGCATCGGAGCAGTATCACTTTGCAGTGAACCTTCGAGTGCGATTCCTGCTCTTCTGGTCATAATGGTGATACCGTGATCGCCCATGGTCCCAGAGAGTATGACAGCATCGCCTGTCTTTGCATTTTTTGAGGAGAGGTCGATGGTATCTGGTATACAGCCGATTCCCGAGGTGTTTATAAAGATTTTATCCCCTTTGCCTCTCGGTACCACCTTGGTATCTCCTGTGACAACGGGGACTCCAGCATTCTTACAGCTTTCTGCAACAGAGACGATGACCCGCTCAAGATCATCGAGAGGCAGTCCTTCTTCGAGGATGAGAGCGAGGCTCAGGCAAAGAGGCCGTGCACCACGCATTGCTAGATCATTGATGGTGCCGTGTACTGCCAGTTTACCGATGTCGCCGCCCGGGAAGAATATGGGATCAACAACATAGCTGTCAGTCGTGAAGGCAAGACGTTCATCCTGGCGGGCAAGAACTGCACTGTCTTCCATGCTGTTTAAAACAGGGTTGCCGAGATGTTTGATGAAAAGCTCCTCGATCAGTTGCTGGCTGGCAAGGCCGCCGCTGCCATGATCAAGCAGTATTGTTTTTGTCGCCATACTTACTGGTTTCCATATTTATAGAATGCTGCACATGTCCCTTCGCTTGACACCATACAGGGGCCTACAGGATGTGTCGGGGTACAGGCCGTGCTGAAGAGTGCGCATTCTTTGGGGGTTTGTTTGCCTTTAAGGATGGCACCGCAGCTGCATCCTTTCGGTTCTTCTGCAGGGACAAGAGGGATATCGAATCGTTTTTCGGCATCGAACTGGGCAAATTCCTCTCTGATTGCCAGACCGCTGCCAGCGATGATGCCAAGCCCCCGCCATTCTGTATCCGTTTCTTCAAAGACCCGTTCAACCATCTGTCTTGCCCTAAGGTTACCTTCCCAGGTCACCGCTCTTGTATAGTCGTTTTCTACCTTGAACGACCCTTCGCTTACCTGTCTGGCAAGGAGGATGAGGCTGCCAAGCAGATCGGTGGGCTCAAAGCCTGCTACAACGCAGGCAAGACCATATTGATCGACCAGCGGCTGGTAGGCGGATGCGCCGATGATGGAGGAGACATGACCGGGGCATAACAGCCCATCTACGGCCAGTTCCGGATCCTGCAACAAGGCATGCAACGGCGGCGGCATAACCTTGTGAGTCGAATATACAGTAAAATTATTAATATTACGTATCTTTGCAGCCTGTATGGTTGCGGCAACACCCGGGGTGGTGGTTTCAAAACCGACGCCTAGAAAAATTACAGTGTCATCCGGGTTGTTTTCTGCAAGTGTCAAGGCGTCCATCGGTGAATAGACGATGTCAATCTGTGCTCCCTGGGCACCAGCATCTGCTAGTGAATGTTTTGAACCGGGCACCCTGTAGAGATCGCCAAAAATGGCAAGCCGTACCTTGTCCTGTAATGCCATGGAAATAAAGGCATCCATATGCGAAGCTGATGTCACGCAGACAGGGCAGCCGGGGCCTGAGAGCAGCTCACAGCCTTCGGGCAGAATTGAGCGGATGCCATTGCGAAAAATCGACATGGTATGGGTTCCACACACTTCCATGATGCGTAATGGTCTGGTGATAGACCGTCTCAGCTCATCAACCAGCGGTCTGGCAAGCGAGCCGTCGCGAAACTCATCTACATATTTCATGGTATACCTGTCATTTCAGGAGTTCCTCAGGCATCGATTCTGCCAGTTCACGCATCAGTCTGAGATTGGTCTTGGCCTCTTCTTCATTGAGGGTATGAATGGCAAAGCCTGCGTGAATAATAAGGTAGTCTCCCACCTGAGGCCATCTGTCGACAATGTCCAGACGGATTTCTCTGCTGATGCCGTCAGAGTCCACTTTGGCAATCTGGTTACTGGTTACATCAGCCGGGTCACCTGATATTTCAGTGACCCGCATCGGAATGGCAAGACACATGTTGTAATCCTCCTGCAACGAGCTGGCCCAGTGACAGGCCACCGTCATTGACTGGTATGGTATTTCCACTGCAGGTATGTAAACCTGCCTTTCCCAGAGTATACAATAATCCTTCCAACAACAGCTGATTCTGCATACTGCCGCCGGAAAGGATGACGGTATCAATGGAGTGTTTTTTAGAAAGTGTAACAAGCAGTTTTGTGACTACAGTAATTAGTATCACATGAAAGTCCAGGGCAATTTCCGGCGCTGCGATCCCGTCTTTTTGCAAGACGAGCAACCGCTGTATGTAGCTGCTTGATATGATCTGATATCTGTCTTTTTCTTCGTGTAAAAAATGAGTGGTATCCTGGTCAAGTGATCTTTCAAGTAAGGAAAAGAAATCAGATTGCACGCCTTTTTTAGCAAGTGTTTCAAGCTCCATTGCCGCCTGTCCCTCGAAACTGCAATATTGCCGCAGGTCGAGCAGGGCGGCAACGCTGTCAAAGAGCCTGCCGCAGCTTGAGGTAAGCGGGCTGTTTAGCCCCTGTTCTATCATGGGCACGATCGTATTTCTTTTTGCAGATTCAATTGCTTGTATGGACTCTGGCAGATAACGATCTGGAAAGGTGTTGCCATAGAGGTGGATTAAAAAGGACAGCGCCATTCTCCAGGGCTGCTCTGCAGCCTTGTCACCACCGGGCAGCGGGATCTGTTCCAGATGGCCCAGGCGTTCATACGTGGTAAGATTGCAGCGGAAGATTTCGCCGCCCCAGATGGTGTTGTCATCACCCAGGCCTGTTCCATCAAAAACAACCGCCAGTACATCTTCGTTGATACCATGTTCGGCCATGGCGGAGACGGCATGGGCATGGTGGTGTTGCACAGTGTACACCGGCAGGTTCAATGTTTCGGCATAACGGCTGCTGAGAAAGTCGGGATGGAGATCACGTATCACAATCTCCGGATGAATCTGGAATACAGTGTTGTGATGAGCGATGGATTCCAGATAAAATTGATAATTTTCAACGGAAAAGAGATCTCCGATATGCTGGCTGACAAAGGCCAGTTTGTCTCTGCTCAGGGCAAAGGTCGATTTAAAGCCGCCACCGCAGGCAAGAGCGTGGGGCAGGGAAACGGGTAATTCTATGGGAGCGGGACAGTACCCCCTGGCTCTTCGCAGAACGTGGGTGGTGCCGGCCATGGTTTTTACCACCGAGTCATCAATGCGGGTCAGTATCTCACGGTTATGGAGTAAAAAGAGATCTGCAATTGTAGACAGCTTTGCAAGACCATCCTCGTTGGAAATACAGATGGGCACACCACGTGTATTCCCACTGGTCATAACAAGTGCTGCAGGACATCCTGCGGTTTTAAAAAGCAGATGGTGCAGCGGGGTATAGGGCAGCATTATACCGATCTCTGCAATACCCGGGTTGAGGTTTTCAGCCAGTGCAGAGGTATCCCCTCTTTTGACCAGGACGATGGGATGGGCTGGTGAGAGCAGTATCTCTTCGTCATGCTCACTGAGATTGCAATATTTCCTGGCAACGGCAGGAGTTTCGACCATAACAGCAAGCGGTTTATCTGGCCGCTGTTTCCGCCTGCGCAACAGGGCTACAGCTTCCGGGTTCGTGGCATCGACACAGAGATGAAAACCGCCAAGACCGCGGATGGCTATTACCTTGCCTTCCTGTATTGCCTGAATGACATCTTTCAGTATAGTATCACTGTTCAGCGTTTCACCGCCTGCATCATGCAGGCTCAGATGCGGGCCGCATGCTGCACAGGCATTGGGCTGGGCATGAAATCTTCTGTTCGACGGGTCAGAGTATTCCTCCATACAGTCTTTGCACATGATGAAATGTTTCATCGAGGTCTTTGCCCTGTCATAGGGGATGTCTTCGACAATGGTAAATCTTGGCCCGCAGTTTGTGCAGTTGGTAAAGGGATAGAGATAGCGCCTGTCTTCAGCTGTGAACATTTCCTCAAGGCAGTCATCACAGAGGGCGATATCAGCAGGTATGGCTGTATTTGCAGAGCTTGTACGCCTGCTTGGCAGAATTGTGAAGCTGTCAGGTTCTGGAGGATGTGGCGTGTAAGATCTCGTTTTAACTGAATGAATACGGGCCAGAGGAGGAGGGTTATCTGATATTGCTGCTGTGAATTTTTCCAGATCTTCTGCTGCAGCCCAGGCCTTTATAACAACACCGTTTTGTGTGTTGGCGACCGTTCCGGCAATGGAATACCTTTTTGCCAGGGTATAAATAAAAGGTCTGAAGCCCACACCCTGGACAATTCCCCGGACATCTATTTCAGCCCCTTTCTTTTCTGATAGTGCCACTGTTGCTTTTCTTGCTGTCTGTGTAATGGGGATGGAATGCTGATTGGAAGACAAGTGCCGGCCATTTTGGAAATGGCCGGCATGAAAGGGTTAGTGACCCACCTTGTTGAATTTGTCACCTGTGAAGATTGAAGAGATCAACCCCTCAGGATTTTTGACATCATTCCAGACACACAGGTAGATGTGGAATATTGGGAAAATGATAAACCACCACATGAGCAGGTGGTGCACGAAACGGGCATTCTGCTGAGATGCGAAAATTGCAACCCCCCATCCCTGCCACGATGCGACTTCTGGAAAAAGGAGGTAGAAACCGCTGACAAGCTGGAAAATGGCAGCAATAATTGTAACCACATAGGTCATTCCAGCGAGAACATTGTGTCCCAGTCTGTGATCATGGGCATCGCTTATATAGGCATAATGCAGTAATGTCCTGTAAAAATTGTTGAGATTTCTCTTGGTAACAGGCAGGACATCGGTGATGCGTTCCTGTTTATTGCCGAAAACGAAGAGAAACAACCGTACACAAACTGCGGCAGTAAAGACATATCCAGCAACAAAGTGGATATAACGCATATAGGCCATGCTCCAGGTTGCGCTTCCTTCCTGCATGGTGTTGGTCCATGGTGTGTTAATATACAATCCTGTCACAACGAGAGTAACAATAGAGAGTGCGAAGGCCCAATGGTAGAGGCGAAGTAACACGCTCCAGCATTTCATCTTTTCATACGTTGTCATAATGAGCTCCTTGCGGTTTAATTTTGATACATATGGTTGTAGTTTTTAACCGCATCTTACAAGGCTTTTACGCTCACGACTTCCTTGCCATGTGGATCAAGCATATGGACAGCGCATGCTATACACGGGTCAAAGGAGTGAATGGTTCGTAATACCTCAAGTGGTTTCTCTGGATCGGCAATCGGGTTACCCATCAGTGAAGCTTCATATGGGCCGAGTTGTCCTTCAGCATCGCGCGGGCCGGCATTCCACGTTGAAGGAACCACACACTGATAGTTCTTGATCTTGCCATCCTGGATAACAATCCAGTGAGACAGCAGACCACGCGGAGCTTCATGGCAACCCATACCTCTCTGTTCGCCTTTCGGGAAGGTCGGTGGATTGAAAATTTCCAGATCACCAGAGACAACATTGTTGACCAGCAGCTCCCAGTGTTTATTGAAAAGCTCACCCAGCATGGAAGCACGCACAGCCCGTGCAGCATGGCGGCCAATGGTAGAATGGAGAATCTCTGGACCAACTGTAACGCCTGCTATAGCACTGATTTTTTCAAGTGCCGCATTCACATACTTCACTGTCATCTCATGCCCTTGGGCATACCCTATGACCAGTTGAGCAAGCGGGCCAACCTGCATCGGTTTGCCCTGGAAGCGAGGTGCCTTCAGCCAGCTGTAACGGCCCTCATCCTGAAATTCGGTGTACTTGGGTACAGTATCCTCCTCCCATGGGTGTTTGGACCAGTCTCCATTGTACCATGCTCTGGCAATGGACTCTTCAGTGTTATCTTTGAAATAGGGATCACTGATACTTGTAAGTGGTTTCACCGAGGCAAGATCTCCATCGAAGATGGTACCGCCCGGCAGGTCAAATTCAGTTCCCTCGGTATTGAGGAACATATCCGGTGCTGCCAGATAGTTGGTGACACCTTTTCCGTAGGGGAGCCAGTCTTTATAGAGTGCACCTACTGCGGCAACGTCGTTGAGGTATACGTTGTTAATGAAGGCCTGCGCTTCTGAGACAAGCTGTTTCACGTAGTAGAGTCTCTCCATGTTCAAAGTGGAGTCGTTGTCTGGATTGATAGCACAGGTGACACCGCCTACTGAGAGGTTCTGGATATGTGGATTCTTACCGGAAATGATACCCAGAGCCATGGTCAACTTGCGTTGATAATCGAGGGCTTCCAGATAGTGGCTGACAGCCATGAGGTTTGCCTCAGGCGGCAGCTTCATTGCCGGGTGTCCCCAGTATGCATTGGCAAAAGGCCCAAGCTGGCCGCTGTCTACAATTGCCTTTACCTTGGCCTTGACGGCAGCGAAGCGCTTTGAGCTGTTGCCTGGCCAGTTAGAAAGTGTTTCCGCAAGTTTTGATGTTGCCACGGGATCAGCATCAAGTGCGGAGACAACATCCACCCAGTCCAGAGCGGAAAGGGTATAAAAATGGACAATATGATCCTGCATTGCATGTATTGCCAGGACCAGGTTACGAATATATTGCGCGTTTTTAGGAATTTCCAGCTGCAACGCGTCTTCTACCGCACGGACAGAGGCTAGTGCGTGCACTGTTGTGCAGACACCGCAGATTCGTTGCACGAACATCCAGGCATCCCGTGGGTCGCGACCCTGAAGAATGGTTTCAATGCCACGAAACATCTGTCCTGAAGACCAGGATTTCGTCACCTCTCCTCCTGCAACTTCAACATCCACCCTAAGGTGTCCCTCGATCCTTGTTAACGGGTCAATGGTAATTCTTTCAGCCATGAGTACAACCTCCAATGATAAGAAAAATCGAAGAAAGCAAACAAATTATGTGACTGCTTTCCTCAAATAATGAGTAATTCGGTTTATGAACGTCCTGTAATACTGGATGGGGCAGAAATGATTATGCCTCTTCCTTGTCTTTCCCTTTTACAAGACGTTTACCGATACCAACTGCAGCGTGGATACCCACCGCGGCAGCTGCGACGCCCAGTACCTTTTTACCAATGCTGTCAGCATCTTCTATGATGCCGGTGCCTGGTATCTTAACATTTGGAAGTCTTTCATAAAATGGTGTCATTGTATCCCAGAAGTCAGGTTCGGTACAGCCTGCGCAACCATGCCCTACACTGACCGGCCAGACATCTACGTCGTTAAAACGAACTGCCGGACAGTTTGAGAATGTTTCAGGACCCTTGCAGCCAACCTTATACAGGCAGTAGCCAGCTCTATGGAATTCATCACCAAATTGCTCGGCAAAACGGCCTTCGTCAAAGTGTGGTCTTCTTTCGCAGTGGTCATGAATTCTTCTGCCGTAGGCAAAAAGCGGACGATTGAGGCTGTCAAGCTGCGGCAAACGCTTGAATGTGAGATAATGAAGCACTGTTCCCAGGAAAGACACAGGGTTGGGGGGACATCCTGGTATGTTGATAACAGGAGTTCCTGATACAAGGTCTTTGACTCCAACAGCACCTGTTGGGTTGGGTGATGCCGCCTGCACACCACCAAAGCTGGCGCATGTACCCATGGAAATAACGGCCGCTGCTTTTGGGGCTATTTCAGCTAATGTATCCATGGCTGTTTTACCAGCCACCTTACAGTATATTCCACCCTCTGCAGTGGGTATGGCACCCTCAACGACTAAGATGAATTTACCGGCATTTTTATTTACTGCCTCATGCAGGATCTCTTCGGCCTGATGTCCGGCCGCGGCCATGACTGTTTCATGATAATCCAAAGAGATAACATCAAGAATAAGACGAGCAATGTCCGGGTGGGAGGCACGGAGGAGACTCTCGGTGCATCCAGTGCACTCCTGAAAATGGAGCCAAACAACAGGTGGACGCTGGGATGATGTTGCCGCTTCTACAAGCTTGGGCACCATGGTCTCTGAAAGTCCCAGAGCTGCAGCGGCAATGGTGCAGCCTTTCAGGAAACCACGTCTGCTTACTTGCGGATTCAGTGTAGTGTTTACCGAGTTTGTCATACATACCTCCTCTTGGTGTGACAAAGGTTGTGCGCGATGCGCGATTGGATACTCCACATTGTCGATTACATGAAACTCTTTACGAAAAAAGATATCTGCTCAACTTTGCTTTGTGCAGGTTATGCAGATACGCTTCCAGAAAACTTCATTTTGGCATACTGATACATTTCTCTTATGGAAATAAGAGGAAAAAGTCAATGAAAAGGTTTCTTTAAAGCATAAGAAATTCTGCTATAAAATACAAGAAATATTTATAGACATGTCCTATATTAAATAGCAGTTTGTCATGGGGTTTTCTTCGCTCTTACATTGTTTGTCCGTTCTTTTCGGAAATTACCATCAAAGATAAAATGGAAGAGAGAAATCCAAACAAAAAAGAGCAGCAAAATTTACCTCTTATGCTTCTTCAGTCCAAAAATAGTTCCCTTTGCTGTTGAACGAAAAGCTGGTCTTATTCGTCGTTTTGCGACGCTGGATCTTGGTCGAGTATTTTCGACGGGGACTGGTAATTGCAAGTTATTAATATTTTGAGTAATAATTGTAATATCGTCTGAGATGATCGCTGTATAAAAATGGTAAAACAGCAGACAGTCACCGTAGTAACTTTTCTTTTTCAACCATTTTGGAAAAGCATTATTTCGCACAGAACGCACAAACTGGGGAAGGTTGCACAGAAGCTTGACCATCTCCTGACGGGTAGATTTACGTAAGTTCAGTCGGATACCAATGAGCGAATCAATAGCCTTTCGCAGATTTTTTGAAAAAATATAATATTCTGGTCCCTTGAAGGTGCGAGTTGATAGAGAAAGTTGATTTTCAGCCCAGGGAAACATAAAGAGAGCAAGGGTAAAATATTTTGGAAGTGTTTTTTTTCTCGCATTTTGTGAGGAATTGATGTGATCAAGTATTTTGAAGAGCGTGGTCAGCTGTTTTTTAGTCTCAGTTGGTTTTTTGTGAGTATGAAGACAGCCTGTGTAAAAGGGGAAAAGTGTTTGAAAAAGACCGCTTTTAAAGAGTAGATCAAGCCATGCTTCAGAATAGCCGCTGTAAAGATCTTTGTAGATCTCGTCTCGAATACGGGAAGGGGGGCATAAAAAAAGGGTATCTCGGTTTTTTACAATTGAATCCCATGTATTTTTCTCAATGGTAAATCCGGTTCTTGCGCTATGACGAAGAGCCCGCATCACCCTTACCGGATCCCTGTTGATGCGTCTGTCCGGTTTACCGGTAATGCGGATAATGCCATTGTTTAAATCTGCAACACCACCCACATAGTCGATGATGGTATTGTTTTTCAGCTCAAAAAATAATGAGTTGATAGAAAGATCACGGCGCTGGGCATCATCTGGCAAGGTTCCGTAGGTGTTATTGGGGGCAAGTATTGTTTCAGGTCCGTCGAGGTCAAATTCGCTCAGAGAACGCAACGTTGATACTTCGATAACCTTTCCCTCTTTGAAAAAGACCTGCACCAGCCTGAACCGTCTGCCGATGGTTGAACTGTTGGGAAAAATTTTGCGGATCTGGCCCGGTTTTGCATCGGTGCTGATGTCAAAGTCTTTTGGTCTTTTTCCCAGGTAAAGATCGCGAACCCCGCCTCCTACAAGATATGCGCAAAAACCCGCCTCATTGAGGGTGCGCATGACAAAAACAGCATCCTTGTCCAGCATGTGCTGCCGGAGGGGATGGCTGTCTTCCTGCACAATAACAGGTGATGGGGCATCGTTGCCCTTGCATGTTGTACCGCTCATAGAAAATACCTGGCGGGCAATATACTTAAATGAGGACTATTCAGTTGAAAAAAATCCCTTGCCTTCTTTGTAGACCGATTCAGCCTCTCGTTTGAACTTATTAAAGATCTCCGCGACCGGGAGGATTGATTTCATCTTGTACGTATTTTCACCTGAGAAAACCAGACCCTCTTCGACATTGCCTGACCTGGCCATGTCTAATCTGTCATTAATGCAATAGTGACGATCACATTTTTTTAAACAGAGATGCGTACATTTTGTGGCAGTAAACTTTTTCCCTTCTGCCAGACCTTTGACCAAAGGGGTGTTGATGGCACGCCCGGTCATCCCCACAGGCGAGGTGGTGAGAACAATATCTTCTTTTTGGGCATCCAGATAGGTCTGCTTGTATGCTGGTGAGACGTCACATTCTTCGCTGAGGACAAAGCGGGATGCGATCTGGACGCCGTCTGCCCCATATTGGTCCATCATCTCGGCCATTTCATAGCCATTCGTTATGCCGCCTGCCGCAATCAACGGGATCTTTTTTACAGCATCACGGATAGATGGAAAAATCTCTCTAAGTGAAAGGCTGGTTCCCAGATGGCCGCCTGCCTCCTTTGCTTCGGCTATTACAGCTGAGGCGCCAAGTCTCTCTGCAAGTTTTGCAAATTTTGCGGAAGAGACGATCATCACAATGGGAATGTTCTTTTCCCTGCCGATCTTGAATATATCCCTTGAAAATCCGGCTCCCGTGAAAATCATATCCACACCGGCATCAATCGAGGTCATGACCAGATTGTAAAAATTCTTGACCGCATACATTATATTTACGCCAATAATACCATCTGTCTGACTTTTTGCCCGGCGAATATCTTGTTGAAGCTCTTCGGCGGGAATGCCTGAACCACCTATGACACCGATACCACCATTGTTGGCCACGGGTACTGCAAGGGCTGAGGTGGAGACACGAATGGACATTCCTCCCTGTATGAGTGGAAAAGATGCTGTGAAATCAGATATTGTAAGCGAAGGTAATTTCATAATGCAACAGACTCCTGTGGATTTTTCCAGTTAGTGACCGAACCCGATAATGCCCGTCTCTGAAAGATTTGTCAAGTGAGCTTTCCTCTGGAGTTTCATCATTTTACCGTAAAAAAGAAGAATCTGAGAGAACGGGTTTTGATTTTACTGGCCTTAGTGGGTTGCAACATGTTGATTATATTGGATAAAATGCCATTGGTTTTAATGCCAGAGTGGAATGCTTGACTTTTCGCATTTTTTACGTTCTTATAGACATCTTTTGCGAGTTATGCGTGGTTCCTTTTGATCTGAGAGTGCTTACCTTTTTATCTGCCGTATGAGATTACTTGTTGTACGTTGTTTTCTTTTGGAAGCGCCTCGTATATGAATTGCGTGGATAGGATGGATATGATTACACTATGGAGGTAGGAATTGAAAGTAAAGGCCCTCAACGGCTTTAAAGATATTTTGCCCGAAGAAGCCCTTGTATGGCGCCGGGTCGAAGAGCGTATCAGGCATCTGCTTGCATGTTTTGCTTTCTCGGAAATCAGGGTTCCCATTCTGGAAAAGACAGAACTTTTTGCACGATCCATCGGGGAAGCCACCGATATTGTTGAAAAGGAGATGTATACCTTTATTGACAAGCAGATCACCATGCGACCTGAAGCAACTGCGTCCATAGTACGGGCCTATATTGAGCACGGCCTCTATGTCAAAAAGCCCGTTCAGAAACTTTTTACTATCGGGCCGATGTTCAGGCATGAACGGCCGCAAAAGGGAAGGTTACGTCAGTTTCATCAGATGAGCGCAGAAATTCTCGGGGCAGATAATCCCAGGGTGGATGCGGAGTTGATGGCCATGGCCGCTCATCTGTTTGACTCGTTGGACATCACTGTTTCCCTTGAGCTGAATTCCCTGGGCTGTCCTGAATGCCGCCCCCTCTTTCGGAAGAAGCTACTCTCCTTTCTTGATGAGCGAAAAGACGCCTTGTGCGATGACTGTAAAAGGCGGAAGAACACCAATCCACTTCGCGTTTTGGACTGCAAAAATGACAACTGTCATGGGATAGTCGCAGATGCTCCGTCTATTCAAAAACATCTCTGTTGTTCGTGCGATGAGCATTTCAATGGAGTGCAAACTGCGCTCGAAGATCTTGGTGTCAGCTACACGTTGAATAAATTCATGGTTCGAGGGCTGGATTATTACTGTCGAACCACATTTGAATTTCTGACAACGGATTTGGGTGCCCAGTCTGCTGTTTGCGCCGGTGGCCGGTATGATGGCTTGGTGGAAATCCTGGGTGGCCCGAAAGTCCCTGCTATTGGTTTTGCTATGGGACTTGAACGGCTGGTCCTTCTGCTCGAACAAAGAGAAGCGAAGGAAAAGGGTGAAGGGCTTGATCTCTTTGTCGCCGGACTTGGAGAGGTTGCCAATAATTTTGCCTATAAGCTTGTCGATGATCTTAGGAAAAAGGGTATACGTACGAGTATGGATCATGATGGCAAAAGTCTGAAAAGCCAAATGAAGCAGGCTGACAAGGCCGGCGCCTCCCATGTCCTCATCGTCGGTGAACAAGAAATTGAGAAAAAACTTGCAGTATTGCGCAATATGGCGACTCAGGAGCAGATGGCCGTTACCCTGGACAACGATGAAATTGCTGCGGTGATGGAAAATCTTATACAGCGGCAAAACATTTCAATAATATAAATACAAACACTGCATATAAACTATATATAACTAACTGACATTATGGACTCGATGGGAACATTACGGCGGACACATTACTGTAACGCCCTTGGCAAGGAAAATATCGGTGAAGAAGTCATCTTGATGGGCTGGGTGCTGCGAAGACGGGATCATGGCGGCGTTGTTTTCATCGATCTGCGTGATCGTCGTGGAATCACTCAGGTTGTTTTTAACCCTGAAGTCGATAAAAAGGTGCATGAAAAGGCATCTCAGCTCCGCAGTGAATGGGTACTTGCCGTTCGCGGCAGGGTCGAAGCCAGGCCTGCTGATATGGCAAACGAGAAACTTGTTACCGGGGAAATTGAGGTGCTTGCCACGCAGCTGCAAATTCTTAACACCGCAAAAACACCGCCCTTTCCACTCGATGAAGACAGCGATGTTTCTGATAATATCCGTCTTCAGTACAGATATCTTGATCTGAGACGTCCTGAGATGAGTAATAATCTTGTCATGCGTCATACGGCGGTTCAGGCTGTCCGTTCCTACCTCAACGAGCAGGAGTTTCTTGACGTTGAAACACCGATGCTCACCAAGTCCACTCCGGAAGGGGCAAGAGATTATCTGGTACCGAGCAGGGTCAATGGGGGCAGGTTTTATGCCTTACCCCAGTCACCGCAGCTTTTTAAGCAGCTGTTGATGATAGCCGGTATGGACAGATACTATCAGATTGTCAAATGTTTTCGCGATGAAGATTTACGTGCGGACAGACAGCCTGAGTTTACCCAGATCGATATGGAAATGTCCTTTGTTGATGAAGAGCAGGTTATTGAGATGACCGAGGGCATGATCGCGCGGTTGTTCCAGGCCACTCTGGGGTGCGATGTTTCCCTGCCATTTAAGAGGATCACCTATGACGAGGCCATGTCACGATTTGGTACAGACAGACCGGATATGCGTTTTGGTCTGGAGCTTGTTGATCTCACAGAGATTGCGGCATCATGCGGTTTCAAGGTTTTCAGGGCAGCTGCTGATGGTGGTGGCACAGTCAGGGCTATAAACGCAAAGGGATGTGCCACCTTTTCCAGAAAAGAGCTGGATGTGCTTGCTGAATATGTTACAAAGTTTGGTGCGAAGGGGCTTGCCTGGGTAAGGGTAAAGGCAGGTGGTGAATGGCAGTCTCCCATTGCTAAATTTTTCACAGACGAGGAGCGAGGTAAGATCGCTGCTACGCTGGGAGCCGAAGAAAATGATCTGCTCTTTTTTGGTGCCGATACATCATCGATAGTCTTTCAATCTCTGGGTGAACTGAGAAATGAGCTGGGACGAAAACTCGATCTCGTAAGCGAAGATGCGTTTAACTTTGTCTGGGTGACGGATTTCCCGCTGGTCGAATATGACGAGAAGGAAAAACGATACCAGGCCCTGCATCATCCATTCACAGCTCCCAATGAAGATCATGTGGCTATGCTGGACACAGATCCTGCAGGGGTCTATTCCAGGGCATATGATCTGGTATTGAACGGCACGGAAATTGGTGGTGGATCTATCCGTATCCATGAAAGAGATGTGCAGATGAAGGTACTTTCCACGCTTGGTATCTCTGATGAGGAGGCTGAAAGTAAATTTGGCTTTCTGCTGCGTGCCCTCGACCTGGGTGCGCCGCCTCATGGAGGTATTGCCTTTGGTCTGGACAGGCTGCTGATGATTATCACAGGATCAAATTCAATCCGTGATGTAATCGCCTTTCCAAAGACCCAGAAGGCAACATGTCTGCTCACCGAGGCGCCTTCTCCAGTTTCCAGAAAACAGCTTACAGAGCTGTATCTGCGACCTGACTGGAAGGAGAAGGGATAGTCATTGATATACTGTTGATTTATCGGTTGAATTTTTTCCAATAGTATTATGCTATTGGTGCTGGTAGCAGCGCGCCTATGGCATATCGTATTGGAGAGAGGTTGAGTAGCAGAAATCATCTGAACATGTCAATTTTATATTCAGGTCTCTTTCATGCTGCTTGACCGAAGAACGTTATGCCTGATAAATACCTTTAAATTTTCTGTTCAAGCTACGTGCTCTTTTTACTGCCCAAAATCAAATAGATTCATTTTTTGGTTTGAGATGCATTGGGATCGGAATCCTGTGGAATACGCAGCTAGCTTGAAATCCCGCCGCCTCAGAACTCATCGTTGGGCTGATGAAGAAGGAAGGATCAATGAAAAAAACAGCGAAGACATTGTTGAAAAGACTGATAGCCACTGTTCTGCCCAAATGGTATAATAAAAGATTCTGCTCAATTGATGAGTTATGGAATAACTATTTTATAAATGCAGAACAGTGTATAGATAGACAGTGGGACAAGATAATATGGCCTGTGATAAAGGATTTTAATTTTAAGAATGTTTTAGAACTGGCACCTGGAGCTGGAAGAAATACAGAAAAATTGGCCGAGGTGTCTGATCATATTTATGCAGTTGACTTAAATGAATACGCGTTACAACAACTTCGAAGTCGTTTTCAAGATTATTCAGGGCATTGCCATTTGGATTTTTACAAGAATAAAGGCAGTGACCTTAAAATGATAGCCGATTGTAGTATAACATTTATCTATTGTTGGGATGCTGCGGTTCATTTTGATAAAACAGTGCTAAGAGATTATATAAAAGAATTTTCACGAGTACTGAGCATAGATGGAACAGGTTTTATTCATCATTCAAATTTAGGTATGTCTGCAAACAATGATATTAAACTAAATCCTCATTGGCGTAGTAATATGAGCAAAGAATTATTCAAAGAATATTGTGAAGAGAGTGGGCTAAAAATATTACACCAAATTGATTTAGCATGGGGAGAGATTACAGACTGTATTTCCATCTTTCAAAAGAGAAGCCATCCCAAAAGTTAGATACTTTATCTACTTACGAGACGCATGTCTTGGATCGTCACGGCTACGAACCAGATCTCGCATTGCCCCATTTTCATGAACTGAGAGTTGATGGGGATGGGAAAGATTAGTTTGTTCTGTTTTGCATCTCTGTTTTATCAAAGGTGTAGCTGGAGGCGCAATATTCACATTTCATTGAGATCTCATCGCTTTCTTCGAACAGGTAGTTTATATCATCTTCGTTGAGGGTGGCCAGTACCTCTCCCATCTTTTCTTTTGAGCAGGAACAGGAGAATCTGATTGCTGAGCTGCCGGTGTGCCTGTGAGGAATATCGGCAAAGAGTCTGGAAAGAAAATATCCGGGGGAACTGCCGGAAGTAAGTACCTCTGTGATGCTGCCCAGACTTTTAACGCCCTTTTCCAGGGTTGCAATGATCTTCTCATCAGCCGGAGGCAACGACTGGATGAGAAATCCTCCGGCCGTAGAGACTGTGCCATCGGGTAAAAGGCTGACACCTATGCCAACTGTTGACGGGGTTTGTTCCGACTCTGTCAGGTAGAAGGCAATATCGTCTGCTATCTCACTGGTATAGAGCTGCACCATGCCCGTATAGTTCTCTTTTCCCATACCAATATCTTTTGTTACCCTGAGAAAGCCCGCTTTACCAAGCCCTGTGGCAACATCTATTCGTCCGTCTTTCAAGGGGACATCCGCATATGGGTTGGCAACATAGCCTCTACAGTTTCCGTTACAGTCCGCTTCGCTAACTATTTTTCCAAGCGGGCCGTTTCCCTCGAAGATAAGCTGTATCTTTTGACCATCTTTGAGAAGACCAGCGAGTAAAACTGTTCCTGTCAGCGCACGACCAAGTGCTGCAGCAGCCGTGGGACCTGGGTCATGGCACCGTAAGGCCTCGTTGACAAGATGGGTGGTCGTAACGGCAATAGCAAAAAAAGAGCCGGATGTGGATATTACCCGTTCAAGTGTGTCTGTCATAGGAGTTGTGCTTTTTATAGTGTGTAGGTGTTACCGCTGCCAAGAATGAAGACCTGCGAGCTTTCCTGTAATTGCTCGACAAGCATTTCGCAGGCTTCGTCGCAGGTGCAGTGGCCGGGAAGAATAAAGTTGCTTTTCAGCCTTTGCAGATAGGAGATGGTTTCCTGAAAATCTGCATCACAATTTCTGATATGAAAACCACCAATCACTGCATGAACGATGGGGTTATCCCAGAGTGATTTTGCATGTTCTATTGTGTTGCAAATGCCCGAATGGGCACAACCTGTAATGATAACCAGCCCGTTCTCTGTATGTATGACAATGCCGCTATCATCCATGAGAGAATCTTCGCTTTGATCTTCAAGACAGGTTGGTGATATCTTTCTTTCAAAATCAAAAATTCTGGGAATACTGCCGAGAAAATAGATATCAGGAGCAATGCGTGAAGGCGTGTCAGTAACCACCATGTGGTTTTTTGCTGCCAGTTCCTTCCGGCTGAGAGATATGCCCGCATAGCGGGAGATGTCTTGTTTTGAGTATCGTTTTACAAAACAGTCAGGGTGACAGTAGATAGTTGTATTCGTGATATATTTCAGGCCGTTGCCATGATCATAATGTCCATGACTGAGCACGGCGGCATCTATATCACTGCAGTCGATTTCCAGTTTTTCCGCATTTTCCAGAAAGACTCCACTCTGACCAAAGTCTACAAGAAGGCGTGTACCGTTATGTTCGACATAAAGGCTGAGACCATGTTCTGTGGCACAGGCTGTATTGCCTGGCCTGTTATCAACCAGTACTGAAATTTTCATGGTTTCGTTACTGTTTGTATTATTAATTGTTTTTTAATATCACAAACTCAATTCCTCCGGCCTTGGAAAGTTGTGAGTAGCTGTCAATTTTCGTCATATTTGCGATAACCCGTTCAGGATCGGTGACTCGTGATCCGGCAAGAATATCCACACCCTGTTCAAAGAAAAAAGGTGTGAGCGGGGTAGAAGGACCTATCATGACAGTAAAGGCATGGGAGAGGCGGGGCAGGTAATATGAGCCATATCTGGTAATGAGCACCGTGCTGGTGATTGCTGCCGTGGTAATCTGTTTGAGTACCGCATCCCATTTGTCTTTGGGAAGTCTGTTTGCAACCGGCTGCAACTCAAAGAGATGAAAGGAGGCCACATTTTCCTGCAGCCAGCCGGCAAAGGGAAAGTTGCCCACAAGGGCTGTTTCACCTCTTTTCCCTGACTCGGCAACTACCTGCTGGATCGGTCGATTCTCAACCACTGCTGTATCTGTGTTGATTGCGGCGTTACAGGCGGCAAGACCCACGGCAACGGACAGTCCGTGAGGTGAGAAGAGGAGTTCAGCTAGCTGCTTGCAGGTTTTCCCTCTATTCTTTTCAACCAGGTCAACTTCTTCAGCTACAGCTTTGGCGTGCAGATGGGAGGCAATGCCTAATCTGTTTCCGGCCAGGACGGCTACAATCGATTTACCGATAACTATTTTGTCGACTCTGGCATCTGGATAGTTGAGAGCCTCTCGTAAGCCTGTTAAAAGCAGCTTCTCTTCTGATGATGGCAGACCCGGTGGTGCGACAGGTAAACCGCAGTGTGTACAGTGTTTCATGATGATATCCTATGGTTAGGAAAGTTCCTTGCCCGTGCTGCTCATGGCCAGATGGCCGTCACGGATACCACGCAATGCGGTAAGTCTGTCTGCAAGATCTTGAATTTCTTTGGCTTTGCCTTTGACAATAATGACTTCCAGACAGAAGCTGTGGTCCATGTGGACATGGGTTGTTGAGACGATGTGATGATGGAAGTTATGCTGAACCTCCGTAACCCTTTCCTGGAGTTGTGGCTGGTGGTGATCATAGACCAGGGTAATAACACCCATCACTCTGCTGTCATTTTCCCAGGCCTGTTTTACCAGTGATTTACGGATCAAATCACGAATGGCCTCTGAGCGGTTATTGTAGCTCTGAGCCAGGATATAGGCATCAAATGATTCAAGAAGGTTCTCTTCCAGTGAAATTGAAAAGCGTTTCAGCATCGTTACCCTCCTATCTCAAAACTTCTTGTCACATTAGCTGAACCAGTACCGAACAAGATGCGCTGGTAAAATATCTTACAGCATTACAGTACCTGCTTGAGAAAGAGCTTTGTCCGTTCTTCCTGCGGATTGGTAAAAAAATGTTCAGGGGTGCCTGTTTCCACGATTTTCCCTTCGTCCATGAACAATACGCGGTCGGCTACCTCTCGTGCAAATCCCATCTCATGGGTGACCACGACCATAGTCATCCCCTCTTTTGCCAGCTGTTTCATAACATCAAGTACCTCTCCGACCATTTCAGGATCCAGGGCGGAGGTTGGTTCATCAAAGAGCATCACCTTGGGATCCATGGCCAGTGCCCGCGCAATGGCAACTCTTTGCTGTTGCCCGCCAGAGAGTCTGGATGGGTATTCTGCTTCCTTTTCTGCAATACCGACTTTTTTCAGCAGGGCTCTGGCCTTTTCCTCTGCTGTTTTTTTATCCCGTTTTCTCACCTTAATCTGGGCAATGGTGAGATTTTCCAATACGGTTTTATGAGGAAAGAGGTTGAACTGCTGAAAGACCATACCCACTTCGGCACGCATCTTGTTGAGATTGGTCTTTTTATCTGCCAGATCCACGCCATCAACGAGGATGTGGCCGTCATTAAAGGATTCAAGGCAGTTAATACATCGTAAAAACGTCGATTTCCCTGATCCGGACGGGCCTATGACCACCACCACCTCTCCCTTTGTCACTTCTGTGGAAACACCGTCAACTGCCCGTACCGTTATCCCTCTGCCGCTAAATATCTTTATAACATTAACTGCTTTAATCACTGATCGCGAACCTCCTCTCAAGATAATAAACGTACTGCGATAACACTGAGGTGACAATGAGATACATGGCTGCAACCACCAGCCAGATTTCAAATGTGGCAAATGTTGAGGTGATGATTTCCCTGCCTGATTTGGTCAGGTCGGTTATTGCTATGACCGACACCAGGGACGAGTCTTTGATAAGACT
>PDWJ01002179.1_pt1 | contig 21632 bp, 17 predicted proteins | sample 1430881 | NCBI WGS metagenome assembly PDWJ01 (sample SAMN01162460, study PRJNA174530) | Oral metagenome, whole genome shotgun sequencing project. | biome: Marine environment; feature: Marine mammal; material: Swab sample of the gingival sulcus; isolation source: swab sample of gingival sulcus... | reverse complement strand
TGGAAAGCCGAACAGCTCGGAGGCGGCTATCGGCTCTCATCATGGGCCGAAAAAACCGCCTATGAGGCTGCCGATGCAGTCATCGCTGTCAGCACGGGCTCCCGGCGCGATGTGCTCGATGCCTACCCCGATCTTGATGAGTCAAAGATCCATGTGGTCCACAACGGGATCGATACCGATTTTTATGCCCCTGATCCGGCCACCGATGTCGTCGAACGGTTGGGCATCGACCTCAACCGTCCATCGGCAACCTTTGTGGGACGGATCACCCGCCAGAAGGGGGTTCCCCATCTCTTGCGAGCCGCCCTTGAGTTTGATCCAGCGATCCAGATCGTCCTCCTCGCCGGAGCTGCCGATACCCCCGAGCTCAAGGCCGAAACCGATGCTGCCATCGCTGAGCTGCAAGAGCGCCGCGACGGGGTGTTCGTGGTGTCCGAGATGTTGCCGCGGCCCGATGTCCGCCAGGTGTTGACCCATTCGACCGTGTTTGTGTGCCCCTCGATCTATGAGCCGTTGGGCATCGTCAATCTGGAAGCGATGGCGTGTGAGACCGCGGTGGTCGCCAGCGATGTGGGCGGCATTCCCGATGTGGTGATCCCTGACGAGACCGGGGCCCTGATCCACTACGATCCTGACGCGATCGCCGACTTCGAGGCCGGTCTGGCGGCTGAAGTCAACCGGATCGCCGGCGATCCTGCCCTGGCAACCCAGATGGGTGTTGCTGGTCGCCAGCGAGCGGTTGACGTGTTTGGGTGGGATGTGGCTGCCGACAAGACCGTGGCGATCTATCGTTCGCTGATCTGAGACGACCACGGCGCGACCGCGACGACCGGGCGAGCCATCCACGAGACCCGCCGACAGGTCACAGCTCCTATAGCCTTGTTCCTCGCATGACGACGAATCTGATGCCTCCCGAATTGCCCAAGGCCTATGTTCCGGCCGATGCCGAGTCTCAGGTCAGTGCCCGGTGGGCCGAGGCCAAGGTCTTCCACGCCGAACCGGTCGATCCCGATGCCCCGACCTATTCGATCGTGATCCCCCCACCGAATGTGACCGCTCCACTCCATCTTGGTCACGCCCTCAACAACACACTTCAAGATGTCTTGATTCGGTATCACCGGATGGTCGGCGATGAGACCTTGTGGATGCCCGGCACCGATCATGCTGGTATCGCCACCCAGACCGTGGTTGAAAAGCGGCTCCTGGCTGAAGGCATCGGTCGTCTCGATCTCGGCCGGGAAGCCTTTGTCGCCCGTACCCAGGAATGGAAGAACGAATACGAGCAGATCATCCTCGACCAGCTCGCCGAGCTCGGAGCGTCGACCGATACCGATCGCACCCGATTCACCATGGACGAGGTGTGCGCGACCGCTGTTCAACACGCCTTTTACACCCTGTTTGGCGATGGCTTGATCTATCGGGGCAAGCGCCTGGTCAACTGGGATCCAGTCACCTTGACCGCCCTCGCCGACGATGAAGTCGAGATGGAAGATGTCGCCGGCCATATGTGGTATCTGCGCTATCCCCTCGCCGATGGCTCTGGTCACGTCACCGTGGCCACCACCCGCCCAGAAACCATGCTGGGCGACACTGCGGTGGCGATCAATCCTGACGACCCTCGGGCCGATGACCTGGTTGGCAAGATGGTCACCCTGCCGATTGTGGGGCGCCACATTCCCATCGTCGCCGATGACTATGTGGTCCTCGCCGATCCCGACTCAAGCGATGCCAAGGCCCAGTTCGCCACCGGATTCTTGAAGGTCACTCCGGCTCACGACCCCAACGACTGGGAGATCGGGCTCCGCCACGATCTTGCGGTGATCAATATCTTGGGTCCCGATGGAGTGGTGTCCGACCAATACGGCTGGGATGATGTCTCCGATGAGGCTAGGGCCTTTGTTGGGTTGACCCGCGAAGATGCCCGCCAGGCGGTGGTCGACTGGTTTGAGGCTCATGATCTCTTGGAGAACATCCGCGACTACAGCCATGCGGTTGGCCATTCCTATCGCAGCCATGTTCCGATCGAGCCCTGGTTGTCTGATCAGTGGTATGTCAAGGTCACCGATGATCGTCTGCGGGGCAATGCCTTGCGTGCCCAGGCCATCGATCAGGCACCGGACCTGCCGTCGGATATTTCAGCGCGCACCGGCGCGACCGGCGATGGTCAGCTTCGGTTCCACCCCGATCGCTACGCCCACACCTACCGCCAATGGCACGAAGGCATTCGCGACTGGTGCATCAGCCGCCAGCTCTGGTGGGGCCACCAGATCCCGGTCTGGCTGCGCACCATCGCTCTCGATGAAGCCGATCAGGCGGCGCGCCAGGCACTCGCGGCCTCAGGCGAAGCGATGACCGCGACCGTGACCAGTTCGTGGTCCGCAGCTGGCGCTCACCATCTGGTCCGCCAGATCACCTCCACCGAGGTTGAAGAAGCGATCTGTCTACCGCCCCAGGCCACCCTCGACCGCTTGGCGCGCGACGACACCCGCACCAGCGCTGAATTGATCGCTGAGCTCGAAGCTGCCGGGTATGAGCGCGATCCCGATGTCCTCGACACCTGGTTCTCGTCGGCGCTGTGGCCCCTGAGCACGATGGGTTGGCCATGGCCCGAGGACTATCCCGACACGGTTGGCCTGCTCGACTCGTTCAACCCCACCGATGTCTTGATCACCGCCCGAGAAATCATCACCTTGTGGGTCTCTCGGATGGTCATGTTCCAGCGCTACTTCCTCGACGGTCAGCTCCCCTTCCGCGATGTCTTCATTCACGCCATGATCCAAGACGGCCATGGCCAAAAGATGTCCAAGAGCCTGGGGAACGGGGTTGACCCGCGCGACATCATCCATACTCACGGAGCCGATGCGATGAGGTTCACCCTGGTCCAGATGACCACCGACACCCAAGATGTGCGGATGCCGGTCTCGATCATCGATCCCCACAGCGGCAAGACCTTCAACCCCGACTACATCACCACGCCGGCTGGTCATGTGGTGGCAGCGCCGATCCAAACCTCGCCGACCGATCCATCCAAACAGATGGTCAGCGGGTATGGGGCTGCATCGGGCACGGCCACCCCGACCGATGAGATGCCGCTCGCTCGCAATACCTCACCCAAGTTTGATGCGGGGCGCAATTTTGCGAACAAATTGTGGAACGCCACCCGGTTTGCCCTTCACCGAATCGATGGGGATGCCAGTCCCCGCCAGATCGCCATCGAGACGCGCCCCTTCCCCGATCGGTGGATTGTGTCTCGTCTGGCCGAGACGGTGGCCCGGATCGATGCATCGATCGCTGCCTACGAGTTCAATACGGTTGCCGACACCCTCTACGGCTTCGTGTGGAACGATGTGTGCGACCGCTATCTCGAGATGGTCAAGCCGACCATCGACACCGATCCTGATCAGCAGGTGGTGTTGGGCGCGGTCCTCGATGCAGTCCTGCGGATCATGCATCCGGTGATGCCCTTTATCACCGAGGCCCTCTGGCCGGCGGTTGCTGCCGCCCGCCGAGGGGAGGTCTCCGGACTCGATCTTCCATCGTCCGACTTGATCACCACCGCCGCGTGGCCCACGGTGTCGAGCGCGGTGATCGACGATGAGGCCCTCACGCTCGCTCGGCGAGCCGACGATCTGATCGGTCGAATCCGGACCCTGCGCGGGAGCCACAATGTCAAGCCCCGGCAGAAGATCACCCTCCACGCCGATGCCTCGGTCCACGACCTGATCGCTCGGGTTGATGGGGTGGTCGAAGTCCTTGCTGGGCTGGGCCAGGTCACCGCCGAGGACCGACCGGCGGTTGCCAGTCCCCTCACGTTTGAAGGCGCTGAAGTGTGGGTGTCCGACCTAGTTGACGAGGTTGACCTGGCGGCAGAACGCGCCCGGTTGACCAAACTCATCGAGGGGAAAACTCGCCAGATCGGCGGGTTCCATTCCCGGTTGTCCAACCCGGGCTTTCTCAATAACGCTAAACCCGAGGTCGTCGCTGACACCCGACGCTTGCTGGCTGATGCTGAAGCCGAGTTGGCGGCTGCGGAAGCAGCACTCGCGGCGCTCGCCTGATCGTTCTGAGCGCTACGCTCAGTGACCGTGACTACCCGCCGCACCTGGCCTGAACGGCTACTGATCGTCGCCTTGGTCGGTGTTGCGGTGATCGCATTTGGCGTTGCCGGCACCCTGTCGGCTGGACAGTGGGCGCTCTCCCAGGGACAGCTGCTGGCGCTCGGTGAGCCCTCGGTGTCGGACCAGTCCCCCGCTGGCCAGCTGATCGTGGTCGGCGACACCCTGCCCACGGCTCCCGATAGCCAAACGATCGAGCTGGCCGAACCGGAAGCAGCCAATTTCTTGATCACCGGGATCGACAACGGCTCGTGCGCCGATGGCCGGGATGGGGTCATCGAGGACCGCACCAATATCGGGTCGCGTACCGACACGATCATGATCTGGCGATCAAATCCGACCACCGACCAGCTGGCGGTCTTGTCGTTTCCTCGTGATCTCTATGTCGACTTTCCCAGTGGTCGCCAAGCCCGGATCAACTCGGCGTATCGTCCCAACGACCCCAGCCGGCTGATCGACACGATCTATCTCAATTTTGGTATCCCGGTCGACCACTATCTCCAGGTTGACATCTGTGCCTTCCAGAAACTGGTCGATGCTGTCGGCGGGGTGGAGATCGCCTTCGACTACCCCACCCGCGACAAGAAAGCCCACCTTGATATTCCTGAGGCGGGGTGTATCACCCTCGATGGCGAAACCGCGCTGGCCTATGTGCGCGCTCGCCACTTCCAGCAGGAGATTCCCGCCGGTAGCGGCAAGTGGACCTCCGATGGCACCTCGGATTTGGGACGCATCTCCCGCCAGCAGGATTTCTTGCGTCGGGTGATCAAGAAGATCATTCGGGAGGGGCTCTACGACCCGTCGGTGGCCAGTGCCCTGATCGCCGCCAACCGGGACAATATCGTTCGCGACACCGGCCTCACGCTTCAGCGCATGCTCGAGTTCTCCAACACCTTAAAGCGGCTTGATCCAGCCACGATCTCGAGCTACCAGATCCAGACTCGAGCGGTCACCCTGAGCAATGGCGATCAGGTGCTCTATCCGACGATTTCGGGTCGCAATATGCAAGAGATTTTGGCGGTCTTCCGCGGTGAAGCTGCCTTGGCTGACGCACCTGACCAAGTGTCGGAGACCACGACCACTCTGGCCGGAATTGCCGGAGCGGATGAGGATCAACCGACCTCACCCAACCAGCCCCCAGCACCCTCAGCCACCCTGCCGGTCGTCACCCCGACCCAGCCTCAGACCGGCGTGGTCCCCACCGATAACGATGCCTGCGGGTGATCCTGACCCGCTCACGGGCATCTGGGCTGACGACCCTGAAGCGGTCGTTGTTGCACTGCGCCGATTGGACAGTGACGATCTCCACCATCTGGCCGAATCGGTGCGCCAGGTCCAGGTTGAACGAGCGATCGCTTCGGGCGACCACGAGACGATCATCGCCGCCGGATTCGACACCGGGTTCGGCAAGGACGGGCTGGGGGTGTTGCCCTGGATTGAAGGAGAGCTCATCGTCTGCCCTGGCGGACTGGTCTCCACCTCACGGGTTGCTCACCGGTGTCGATTCGTGAGCGTTGATGATGTCTGGATCTGGGATTCATCGCTCTTAATCCGAGAAGAGAAACGATCAACGCCCGGACCACGGTCGGGGTTCCGAGCGGTCGCCCTGCTCCCGGTGGTCGATGGGACCGCCCTCGATGTGGTCACCGGCCGAGCTCGATCCTCAGGCCACCAGGTGGATCATGTGGTCTCGTTCGAGGTCCGTGACGGCACACTTGTTGAGGTCAGTCAGCGGACGGTCAACGGATCGAAGATGAGATAGCGGGCCCGATCATCTGAGGCCAAACTCGCCGCGACAGCAATCGGCGCGCCAGGATGGACACCGTGAAACTCGACACACTGTTTTCGGTTGACAACAAGGTGGTCTTGGTGACCGGCGGTTCGCGGGGTATCGGCGAGATGATCGCTGGTGGATTCTTGGCCAACGGTGCCAAGGTCTATATCAGTTCACGCAAGGCCGAAGCGTGTGCTGCGAGTGCCCAACGCCTGATGGAGATGTATGGCGGCACCTGCGTTGCCCTGCCAGCTGACCTGTCGGGAATCGATGGAGCTGCGGCGCTGGCCACCGCCCTCGGTGAGCGTGAGGATCATCTCGATGTGGTGATCAATAATGCTGGTCAGGCCTGGGGCGCGCCATTGGAGACCTTTCCCGAAAAGGGCTGGGATCGGGTACTGGGGGTGAACATCAAGGGCCCCTTCTTTGTGATCCAGCAACTGCTGCCTCTCCTGGAAGCAGCAGCAACACCCGATGATCCGGCGCGGATCATCAATATCGGGTCGATCGATGGGATTCGTCCACCCCAGTTGTCGACCTATTCGTATGGGCCGTCCAAGGCAGCGATCCATGCCCTCACCCGTCAGCTCGCCGCCGAATTCGCTCCTCGCCATATCACCGTCAACGCGATCGCGCCCGGCCCCTTCCCCACCTGGATGCTGTCGACCGGGATCGGTGGTGGCGGCGATGTCGATGCCACCGACTGGAGTGTGTTGGCCAAGATGAACCCCCGAGGTCGGGTCGGCACACCCGAAGACATCGTCGGCACCGCACTCTTCTTGGCCAGCCGGGCGGGCGCCTATGTGGTGGGACAGATCATCGCTGTCGATGGCGGCATTGTGGTGTCGTAATCAGCAACTAGGTATGACGCTGTTCACATCGCTACGATGCAGCGGGTGAGGCAGAGGACAACGCCGAGACCATTCATGGCCCCGACGCGGTTGACCGGTGCGCGGATCGAGGGGTTGATCTAGATGGCGTTGTGGTGGTTGCTCATCCCGGTCGCCTATCTGGTCGGCACCTTTGCGAGCGCCAGCTTGGTGGCGCGGGCCAAGGGCGTTGACATCCGCAATGTCGGCTCGGGCAATCCCGGAGCATCCAACATCACCCGCATCTTGGGCTGGAAACACGGCGTTGCCGTCTTTGTGCTCGATGCCCTCAAAGCTGCCTTGATGACCGGGCTTGGGCTCATCGTTCAGGGCCGACCGGGTGGCTATGTCCTCGGAGCAGCTGCCGTGTTGGGTCATATGTTTCCGATCTGGCATGGCCTCCGCCAAGGCGGCAAGGGGGTGGCCTCCGGCGGCGGCATGATCCTGGTTCTTCATCCCTTGGTGGGTGTTGCAGCGATCGCGATCTGGGTGATCGTGTCGCGCCTCACCAAGAAGGCCTCATTGGCTTCGATCATCGCTGTCCTCGTGATCCCGGTCGGGTTGGCGATCATGAGACGACACTGGTGGGAGATCGTGGTTTCGTCGGGGATCTGTGCGGTGATCATCATTCGTCACACCTCAAACATCCGTCGCCTGATCAGCGACCGCGAAAACGCCCTCAGCTAGGCCACTCCCCCGGCAACATCAGCCAAAGAGGTCGTCAAGCACAGGCGTGAGGTCGAGATCATCCAGGCTGGGCAGATGGACATTGACCACATCGTGAAGCAGATGCTGCCAGATGTCGTAGCGGAAGAAGTGCCGACCCTCACGGACCACATAGTTCAAGAGGAAGAACCGATAGGCCTCGACCAGGAAGAGGACCTCAGATCGCGACAGCGGATAGACCGAGTGATAGGCCCGCAGGAACCGTCGAAAACGTGGTTCAACCAGGGTGTGAGAACCATAGGTGAAGGTGGCTCGGTCGCCGGTGCGCGAGGAGACTCGCGACAAGAAGTAGAAGTCGAGGAGCCGGGATTCGATACGGAACCAGTCATAGTCCCACCGGCTGACCAGGCCGAGTTGACCGTCGGCAGCGAACTCGACCGAGAAGTTGCCCAGATTCCAGTCGATCAGGACCGGGATCTTGGGCCAATAGTCGTATCCCGACTCGTGCATCGCCATCAGGAATCGGTGGGTATGACGCTTGACCACATCGAGACGGCTCTGGTCGAGGCCGAATCGCTGGCCAGCATTGGCAGCATTGAGTTGGGCGAAGAGATTGACCGCATCGGATTTGGCGGTCTTGGATGGGGGCGGAATGAGGCGAGACACCGCCGCGCAGGCCTTGTGGAAGTGGGCGACCTCACGCCCGAGTTGATCGATCTGGTCAGGTTCCAAGATGGGGGGAAGCTGGGCCCCGATCGGCACCTCATGGTAGAACACCGCCCACATCTCGCCGTCGTAGTACACATAGGGGCGCCCGTTGACGGTGATCGATGCGGCCAGGAATTGTTCGTAGCGGCTCCCTACCAAAAGCTCGTGGAGCCGATGGATGCGCTCGTGGTCTTCAGCGAACAAGAAAAAGGAGCCATAGTTTGATGATTTGGCGATCAGATGGGTGCCGTCGCTGAGGGTGAGTCGATAGACCCGGTTGGTCGACACCATGGCGCTGAGTTCGTCAAGGGCGGTGATGGCGCGAGCATCGTTGAGGTCGGCCCACGCTGCCTCGATCACTCCTCGATGACGACGGTCGATCTCATCCACGTTGTGATCCTCCCACACCGACATCCCAACCCTGCCGATCAGGCGGCAACCGGCTGGAACCGGCGCAGACGAAGGGAGTTTGACACCACAAACACGCTGGAGAGCGCCATCGCTGCACCGGCGATCGCTGGCGACAGCCGACCGGACATGGCCAGGGGGATCGCCACCACGTTGTAGGCGAAGGCCCAAAACAGGTTGGCCTTGATCGTGGCCAAGGTGCGGCGAGAAAGCCGCACCGCGTCGACCGCGGCGAGGAGGTCATTGCGAACGAGGGTCAGGTCACTGGCTTCGATGGCGATATCGGTACCGGCTCCCATCGCCACTCCCAGATCAGCAGCAGCCAGGGCAGCAGCATCATTGATCCCGTCGCCGACGACGGCGACGATCCGGCCATCGGCGTGGAGCTCATCGACGAGGGCAGCCTTGTCGGCGGGCATCACCTCAGCTCGAACACGGCCGATGCCAACCTCGGCCGCCACCGCCTCGGCGGTCGCCTGGCGGTCACCGGTGACCAGGATCGGTTCGAGACCCAGATGCCGCATCTCGTCGATCGCCCGTCGGCTGGTGGGTTTGACGGTGTCGGCAACAGCGAGGTATCCCCAGCTCTCGTCGTCAACGGTGAGTTCAACGATGGTTTCCGAGCCATCAAGGCTGTGATGGGGGCGGCCAACCGTGACCCGGTGACCCTCGATCATGGCTTCCACACCTTGGCCTGGTCGACTGACGAACTCGCTCACGTGAGCCAATGGGCCTCGCTGACGGGCTGCGGTTGAGATCGCCTGGGCGATCGGATGTTCACTGAGGGCTTCGACCGCTCCAGCCCACGCCAGTACCTCATCGTCGCGGCGGCCTTCGGCTGGAGTGATCGACACGAGGGCCATCTGGCCGGTGGTGACCGTGCCGGTCTTGTCGAGCACGATCGTGTCAACCCGGCGAGTGCTTTCGAGGATTTCGGGCCCCTTGATCACGATGCCAAGTTGGGCTCCTCGACCGGTACCGACCAAGAGCGCGGTCGGCGTTGCCAACCCCAGCGCACACGGACAGGCGACGATCAAGACCGCCACTGCGGCGGTAAACGACCGAGCCGGATGCCCGGTTGCCCCATACCAGGCGATCAAGGTGATGATCGCGAGACCGATCACGATCGGCACAAAGACCGCGGCTACTCGATCGGCCAAGCGTTGGACTGGGGCTTTGCCCGATTGGGCATCTTCAACCAATCGGGTGATGTGAGCCAGTTGGGTGTCGGCGCCCACCCGCGCTGCTTCCACCAGGAGGGCTCCATCGGTGTTGACGGTGGCCCCGATCACCTCATCACCAGGACCGACCTCGATGGGAAGGCTTTCACCGGTCACCAGCGACTGATCGATTGATGATCGACCAGAGATGACCCGTCCATCGGTGGCGATCTTCTCTCCCGGTCGAACCGAAAACTGGTCGCCAACAGCGAGTTGTTCGATCGGGATGCGACGTTCGGTGCCATCGGGATGGCGGACGACAACGTCCTTGGCGCCGAGATCGGCCAAGAGCCGGAGCGCGTCTCCAGCGCGTCGTTTGGCCCGAGCCTCAAAGAACCGACCGGCCAGGATGAAGGCCACCACCGAGGAGGCGACTTCAAGATAGATGTGGGTCGCTCCGCCCCCGTCGAACGACATGGTCATCCTCATCCCGATCTGGCCAGCATCGGTGAAGATCAAGGCCCACAGCGACCAGATAAAGGCGGACACCGTGCCGACCGTGATCAGGGTGTCCATCGTGGTCTGGCGGTGTCGGATATTGACCAGGGTCGCTCGGTGAATCGGCCAGGCCGACCAGGTGGTGACCGGAATGGTCAGACCCAACGCCATCCACTGCCAGCCATCAAATTGGAGGGAGGGAATCATCGACATGGCCAACACCGGCAACCCACAGACCAGGGCGACGATCAGGCGGCGGCGAAGATCATTAACCGGATCGATGTCGGTCTCAGCGGTGTCGGCAAGGCGGGCTCCATAGCCCACGCCTTCGACCACCGCCACCAGGTCAGCGACCGGAATCGGGGTGTCAACAAGTTGGATGCGGGCGGTTTCGGTGGCGTAGTTCACCGTGGCGGTGACGCCGTCAACCCGGTTGAGCTTGCGTTCAATCCGAGCAGCGCAAGCTGCACAGGACATCCCGCTGATGTCGAGATCGATCTGATCGTTCGTCGGCTTAGGCGACATCAAAACCGGCTTCATCGATGGCGGCGACGAGGGCGGCCCGGTCAAGGCCCTCGCCATCAACGGTGACCACCTTGGTGGTGAGATCGCAGGTCACCGAGGTCACCCCGGCCACTGCGGTGACTTCGGTGCTGATCGCCGCCACACAGTGATCGCAGGTCATATCGGGAACAGTGAAGGTCAGCATGGATTCTCCGTCGGGTTGGTCACGTCAGGCTCACTGTAGCGACCAGGGTTGATGCTGGGACTGCTACGACAGGAGATCGAGTGCCCACTCGGCCAGTGCTTCGGTGCCCTCACGGAACTGGGCGAGGTCGACCGAATCAGCATCGCTGCCCATTACTCCGTGGAGATAGCGGGCCAGCACCCCTTCGCTGATGACGGCAAGGCGGAAGGCCGAGAACGCCACGTAGTAATCGATCCGACTCACATCGCGGCCGGTCTTGACAGCGTATCGCTCAACCACCTCGTCAAAGGTGGGGAACCCCGAAGCACGGGTGGGGTCGCTAATCGCGTCGACGCTCTCCGGTGGAGCCCAATAGACGCCCAGATAGCCCAGGTCAGCCAAGGGGTCGCCCAGGGTGCACAGCTCCCAGTCGAGGATCGCTGCCACCCGTCCGGTAGCGGTGTCGACCAAACAGTTACCAAATCGATAGTCGCCGTGAGCTACCGCGACCCCGATCTGGGTCGGGACGTTGGCGGCCAACCGTCGAGCGACTTCCTCGATCTCTGGCAGTTCTCGGGTGTGGGACCTGTCCCATTGGGCTGACCACCGTTTGATCTGGCGTTCGATATAGCCGTCGCGGCGGGCCAGGTCGCCAAGTCCGATCTCATCAAGATCGGCTGCGTGCAGGTCGGCAAGGATGTCGATGAGATGGTCACTGGCCAACCGGCGAAGAGGCTCGGCCAACCGATCAGCAGCAGCTGGGCTATCGAGAACCACACCGTCAACGAAGTCCATCACATAGAACGGCGCCCCGATCACGGTCTCGTCATTGCACAAGCCCAACGGTGTTGGCACCGGCACCGGGGTTTGGGCGATGGCGGTGATGATGCGGTGCTCGCGAGCCATGTCGTGAGCGGTGGCCAACACCTTGCCCAGGGGAGGACGACGCACCACGAGTTGACGTCCATCAGCAGCACGAATCCGGTAGGTGAGGTTGGATCGTCCTCCGGTGAGCTGTCGGTACTCAAACGGCCCAACCGCTCCATCGATGTGCTCGGTTAGCCAATTGCCGAGCGCGACCGGATCGATGCCAGGAATCTCATCATGTGTGCCCACGTGAGGAACCGTAGTAGGCCCCGAGCGGGCTCAACGGACGGGACCAGCGCCTTAGCCGGGTCGGCCGATGGCGGTGACCCGGTTCCAGTTGACTGACTTGATCGACACCACTGCCCCGGTATAGGGCGCGTGGATCATTTGGCCACCGCCGAGATACATCCCGACATGACTGACTGGACTATGGAAAAAGACCAGGTCACCAGGTTGGGCCTGAGACGATGACACATGGGGAAGGGCGGCGGCCTGGGCCCGAGACACTCGGGGCAGCCTCACTCCGGCCTTGCCCCACGAGTAGTACATCAAACCAGAGCAATCGAAGGTGTTGGGACCGGCAGTGGCGAACCGATAGGGCTTACCAAGCTGGTTTTGGGCCACTTGGATTGCCTTGCCGGCCAGGCTGGATGGGGCCTGAACACTGACCGGGGATTGTCCACCGCCACCAGAGGAGCCTCCACTACTGGAACTCCCACCACTGCTGGCCGAACTCGACCCCCCACTGGAGCTCGACCCCCCACTGGAGCTCGAGCCCCCACTGGAGCTGGAACTTCCACTGTTGGCTTGAGCCTGAGCAGCAGCAGCTGCGGCTGCTTGCTGTTCGGCTTGGGCCTGGAGTGCCCGATAGGCCGCTTCAGCCCGACGTTGCTCTTCGGCAGCGACCGCATCGGCATAGCGCTTTTCGGCATCAACCTTGAGGGCTTCGTATTCAGCGGTTTTGGCTTCGGTCTGTTGCTGGCGCTGCTCGATCAGGGCTTTGGTGGCCTTGACCTCTTCTTGTTTCTTCGCCAGGGCCGCTTTTTCGTCTTCGAGATCAGAGATCAGTTCATCGAGATCATCGCTGGTGGTCGTGCCAACATCGAGGGCCACCCGACTGTATTGATCTCGCCGCAGACCCTCACCGGCTTGATCAGCGGTGGAGAACAGGGGGCCGAGGACATCGGTACCCGATCCAGTGAACGACCGGACGGCAACCTCGGAGAGGTCACCGCGCAAGCGATCGAGCTCGGCTTCTTTGGCCGCCACCCGTTGTTCGGCTGCAGCGACATCGATTTCGAGCTGCCCGAGATCGTGAACCGCTTCCGACCAGTCTTCAGCAAGAATCTCCGCATCAGCCGCGAGCTGTTCGAGCTCGTCAACGATGCGCTCAACCTCGCGGCGGGCATCATCAACACTGCCGGCTGCAACCGGTGGTGCAGCGGGCAGGGCGACCGCAAACGCCACCACAGCTGCAACGATGACTGAACCGCGTCCTCGGAAGAACTTCATAGGGTCCACACTCTAGCCCGATTGTTACGGACGTGTTGCGGCACGGTAATGGTTTGTCATTCCCATTCGATCGTGCCGGGTGGCTTGGAGGTGATGTCATAGACCACCCGATTGATGCCATCGACCTCATTGATAATCCGCTGAGACATGGTTTCCAGAAGGTCATACGGCAGACGGGCCCAGTCGGCAGTCATCGCATCTTCGCTGGTCACCGCCCTGATGATGATGGGATGGCCATAGGTTCGCTCATCTCCCATCACCCCAACCGAACGGATATCAGCCAGAACAGCAAAGGCTTGCCAGATCTCACGCTCCAGTCCAGCTCGGGCGATCTCGCCGGTGACGATGGCATCAGCGCGTTGTAACAACGCGACCTTGTCTGGTGTCACCTCGCCGATGATCCGCACCCCCAGTCCGGGACCGGGGAAGGGCTGGCGCCACACCATCTCGTCGGGCAAGCCCAACTCGGTGCCCACCCGTCGGACCTCGTCCTTGAACAAATCCCGCAAGGGTTCGATCAGTTCGAGGGTCATGTCCTCGGGAAGGCCACCCACATTGTGATGGCTCTTGATCACCTCAGCGGTGCCATCGGTTCCGCCAGATTCGATCAGGTCGGGATAGAGGGTGCCTTGGACCAAGAAGGTGGCATCGGTGAGGCCACCGGTGTGTTCTTCAAAGATCCGGATGAACTGTTCACCGATGATCTTGCGCTTGGTTTCGGGTTCGGTGATGCCGTCGAGGGCGGCAAAGAACCGTTGACTGGCATCGACATAGATCAGTTCCAGATCCATATTGCGGCCATAGGTTTCGAGGATCTGTTCGCTCTCCCCCTGACGCATCAACCCGGTATTGACATGGATACAGGTCAGCTGGGGACCGATCGCCCGATGGACCAGGGCCGCAGCCACCGATGAATCGACACCACCGGAGAGCGCGCAGATCACCCGAGCATCGCCGACCCGGTTGCGGATGGCAGCGACCTGTTCTTCGATGACCGAGGCCATGTCCCAGTCGCCTCGACACCCGGCCAGGTCATAGAGGAATGCCCGCAAGATGCTCATGCCGTAGGGCGAGTGGACCACTTCAGGATGGAACTGCACTCCCCAGATGCGACGCTCATCGGATTCGAGCACCGCTACCGGAGCATCAGCGGTCGATGCGGTGGCTCGGAACCCGTCAGGCACCTCGGTGATGGCGTCAAAGTGGCTCATCCAGACATCGTGCTCATCGGGAACATCTTCGCCCATCAAGGAGGACTCGCCTGTGCGCACCAGGCGGGCCCGCCCATATTCTCCAGCCATACCTCGACCGACCTGGCCGCCAAGCTGGGTGGCGATCAGTTGGGCTCCATAGCAGATGCCAAAAAGGGGAATCCCGAGTGCATAGATCGCTGGATCGAGGCGAGGGGTGTCATCGATATTGACACTCGCAGGACCACCGGACAGCACGATGGCAGCCGGTGACCGTTGTGCGATCTCGGCCGCGGTGATCCGATGGGGCACGATCTCGGAATGGACGCCCAGCTCGCGAATGCGCCGGGCGATGAGTTGGGCATATTGGGCCCCAAAGTCGACCACCAAGACGGTGTCGTGGGACGAGGACGTGTGGGCGTTCAAGTCCACAATTGTAGACCTAAACCCAACATGTCCCCGGGGCTGACCCGACGATCAGCCGTGGGCCAGGTGCCACCACCGCTCGATGCGCTCACGATGATGGCCGCGCACCATCACCAGGTGGTTCCCGAGGGGAGCTTCAACCAGCTCGCTGACCCGGCCGGGTTCAACATCGAGCGACACCTGAGTGCGGCACAGATCGGGCGATGTCCCACTGGTGGTCACCATCGCTTCAGCGATCCAGTAGTTCTCCAGGCCCCGTCCACCGAGACGGATCAGGGTGACCGCACCGGGAGCGAACGATCCTCGCAGCCCGATCCCCATATCGCTCTCAAAGTGGGTGTGGAGTTCAAGATCGTCCACCAGAGAGGGGGCAACGGTGCAGTGGGCGAGAAGGATGCGATCGTTGTCGATATCGATCTCGGACGGGTTACCGATCCATGAGGCGCTGTCGAGCAGTTCGCGGGCGATCAGCATCGACACGGTGGTGGCGACATCACCTTCACAACCGGCCACGATGCCGGTGTCGTTGAGCTCAGCCAGGGCGATACAACCTGACGTGGTCAGCTCGGTGAGGAAGTCGAAGCATCGCACGGTGACAGCATCGACGTCATAGTGTTCGATGGTGTCGACCAGGGCCGGATGCAGGGCTGAGGCGGCCACAGTTTCTGAGTCGGGGGTGGCCACACCGGAGTATTTGACCGCTACCGAATCGGTGCGAGCGGGGTCGGCAACCCGTTGGCCTTCGATGGTGTGGGTGATATCAACATCGACCAGCTTGATGCCCCAGCGATCTTCGAGTGCTTGACGATCGGGGATGCTGGCTACCAACCATTCGGAGGGAGCTCCGACCAGGCCAAGACGAACCTGACGCATCCGGTGAAGGACTTCAAGGTCGGCCAGGGTGCGGTCGGGTTCACCGAGAGTATTGATCTGGACGATCCGGCCCCGGCCCCCATTGAGGCGAACGCGGGCGAGGGATTCCAGCGAAGCGGGCAGGCTGTTGTGGAGGGGGTGGGTGATCAAGACCGTTGGCTCCCACGGCACCACCGATGCCCGTCGTTCAACAGCATCCAGCACGAGGGCTTCGGTGCCGCCGGTAGCGACCACGATGACGTGGGGATGGTCCGGATCGGCTTCCGGGGTGTCGGTGCGGTAGCCGCCGAGCGCGGTCAACCGCTCAGCGACCGGGGCGATGATCCGGTCGACAGCATCACTGTCGTGAAGGGACGAAGCGGCGACGGTGTACGAAAACATGTGTCTATTCAATCCGATCGAGGTTGGTTGCAAAAAATCCGGTCCCCACCGGGACGAAAGGGGATCAGCCTGATGATGTATGGCTGGCTGCTCGGGCGAGGAGGTCATTGAGGATACGGGCGGTGGCGCCCCACACCGTCTCATCGTCGAGATAGAAGAAGTGGAGCACGTAGGACGCCGCACCGATCGCCCAGCGTTCAGATCGATAGGTATCGGGTCGAGTGAGTTCAGCGATCGGCACCCAGATGATCCGAGCCACTTCGGTCTCATAGGGGGTGAGCGTCGGTCGGTGATCGATGGTGGCGACGTGGGGAATCACGTCATGGTGGCTGCCGGCGGTGCGAAATGATCGAAGACGTCCGTGGACGGTGATTGTGGTCGGGTCGAGTCCAACCTCTTCGGAAGCTTCTCGCAAAGCTGCCTCGATCGAGGATTCGCCAGGATCGATCCGACCTCCAGGAAAGCTGATTTCGCCGCGATGGTGGGTGAGGGTGTCGGCTCGCCGGGTCAGGAGGAGTTCTGGTCCGGCATCAGAGTTGTGGATCAAGACCAAGACTGCCGATGCTCGAACGAGGTCAGCAAGCTTGGGATAATCGCCGTCGTCAAGGCCAGCGATGAGATCAGCTACCGAAGGTTGAACCCCAATCGGCCAGGCCGGATCGGGCCCGATGCTCCAATCCGCCGGACGCGGGATGACCTGATGACCACCCGGTCGTCTCGGTGGCACCACCGATCAGGAGTTGCGGGGAGACCAACCGGTCTCCGACAGCTCGGTCAACACATCGGCGAGTCCAGCGGTCTTGAGGTTGGCCAACACGCGACCGGGTTGTTCATCGCCGGTCTCGAACTCTTCCCAGGCAGCGATCAGTTTCTTCAGGTCGGGGGCAGGACGCTCAAACGACATCGCGTCAGTCTAGGAACCGGTCTTGGGTTCCCATCTGGTCTCAGCGATATCGTGTCGGAATGTCCGAGAGTGCCGCCGCTCCTCGTCTTGGGGCGAGCTACTACAAGCTCTTCACCGGCACCATCATCTCCAATCTTGGCGACGGTATTGGGATGGTGGCCTATCCCTGGCTGGCTTCAGCGATCACCCGCAACCCCCTCCTGATCGCCATCATCCCCCTCGCCCAACGCCTCCCCTGGCTGATCTTCACCCTCCCCGCCGGAGTGATCACCGACCGGGTTGATCGCCGCCGAGCCATGATCGCCATGGACGTTCTGCGAGGCGCACTCACCGTGATGGTCGCCTTGGCGGTGTTTGGCGCTCAAGGCCGGCTCCCTGCTCCCGATGCGCTCGACTCGGTGACCGGCACCAACACCGGGCTCTATCTGGTGGTATTGGCGGCCACCTTCTTGTTAGGCATGGCCGAGGTGTTACGCGATAACGCCAACCAGACGATCCTGCCCCAGCTTGTCGATGCCCAACTCTTGGAGAAGGCCAACGGCCGGATCTGGAGTGTTGAGCAGCTCATGAACACCTTTGTTGGCCCGCCACTGGGATCCCTGCTCTTGGTGGTGGCCTTTGCTCTGCCCTTTGCGGTGGATGCTGCCACCTTTTTCGCTGCTGCCGGACTCGTCGCCCTGATCCCGGGCACCTTCCGCTCAGCCTCGGTGCCGTCCGGGGACAACTCGCCAGAACGGGCGGGGTTCCGCACCGAGCTGGCCGAAGGGGTGCGCTGGCTGATGTCTCATCCCCTGCTGCGACCCCTGGCGATCATTCTCGGCTTGCTCAACGCGTCGTACATGGTGAACTACTCAACCTTTGTCCTGTTTGCCCAAGATGTGATGGGCATCGGGCCAGCGCTCTTTGCGATCATCGGCTGGGGAGCAGCCATCGGCGGCGCGGTGGCGGGAGTGGTCGCTCCTCGAGTGTCTCAGCGTTTCGGCGGTGGGACCATCATCGCTGCGACCCTGGTGCTCATGTCACTCACCACCCTGCTCGGTGGGCTCTTCCCCTACTGGCCGGTGGTGATCATCGTCTTCGCGATCCACTCGGGGATGGGAATGGTGTGGAATGTGGTCACGGTGAGTTTGCGCCAAGAGATCATCCCCGACCATCTCTTAGGCCGGGTCAATAGTGTCTATCGCTTCTTTGCTTGGGGCATGATGCCGCTCGGCGCTGCCTTCGGTGGTGCCCTGGTGTGGATCGCTGAACCCCTCGTTGGTCATCACTGGGCGCTGCGGTCCACCTGGTTCGCTAGCGCCGCGATCGTCTTCGCTCTCTTCATCGTCGGGCGACGCACCCTGACCACCGACAAGATCACCGCTGCCCGCCACGCCGCAGCCACCCAAGCCAGCTAGCTCTACTCGGTCAGCTCAGTCGCGTTCGGTGAATTGCTTTGCTGCCCGCCAGGCAGCGCCCGCTTTGCGTCCAGCTGCTCGGCCGAACTCTTCACTGCGGCCACCAGCTGAGGCTGCTCGTCGAGCTTGGCGAGCCGGTTTCTCCGCCCAGTCGGTGTACCACCACACCGATCCCAGCGGGATGACCACCCCGATCAGGGCCGCTCGACTGATCATTTCGACCGGAATCCAGGGCTGGATCGCCAGGGCCAGCAGCGCTACCCAGGCCACCAGGTCAAGCCAACGATGCACCTGTCGACCGATGAAGCGAAAAGCTCCCAGCGGACCTCGAGCTGATGCCGCGTTGACCAGGATGATCACCCCACCGATCAGGGGCACGGTGGGTCGAAGATCTTGCAGACCGAGACCGATAATCCCGATCCCGATCAAGTATTCGACGATCTGATGAAACCAGAACGGCCGTTGAGCGCGATCGGTCATCGATCTGCCAACGCCATCATCATCAGCTCGGTAGCAGGCTCTGGCACGTACTGAACGCGCTGAACACGTCCGGACGCTTCGAGAGGTCAGAGAAGAGCTCGATACCCGATGGATCACCCAGGGCATCGGCCAACGTGAACGAGTCAACTTCGACCCCTTCATCGATCAGACACTCCACAAAGGCCACCACTTTTTCGAGATCCGATTCCCCGACTGGCGGGAAGACGTCTTTGGTGGAGTCGTCGGTGCATCGTCCACCGGCCTCAGGCACGGTGAGATCCACCAAATAGTCGTTGACCACCGACTCAACACAGTCGATACCGAGATAGGCGGTGTGTCCTTCGCCTTCCACCGTGTAGAGCACTCCACTGTCGAGGGAATCCGCTAGGGCTTGTGACCACTCATATGGGGTGGCTGGATCGCCAGTGGTACCGATCACCAAGATGGGGGCGGCACCTTGTGCTGGGCCAAACACGATCGGGTCGGTGGCATCAGGCATCCCGAGACAGCTACTTGATCCGCGCAACATGTCACCAAAGTGAGTACTCCCATCGGCAGCGGCATCGGCCTCGGCCCAGGCCTCATCAGCAGAGAGCCGTTCAGCGTTGTCGGCACAATTGATGAAGGAATAGGCCTCAATCTGGTTGGAATAGGTTCCGTCAGATTGACGGCCGTTATAGGAATCGACCAACACCTGGAGCAGGGTTCCATCGGCTTCTGCTTCGGCCACATAGAGGGCATGAGACAGATAGACCCAGGCTGATTGGCTATACAACGCCGACAAGATAGCCAGGTCGAGTTCGCCCGGGGTCAGCTGGCGGTCAGGATCATCGGTGGCAAAACTGCCAGCCTCAGCAATCTCGGCTCGCAGCCCATCGATCACCTCAATCGTTGGGCCGAATTCGTTGAGCAAGCAATCGGTATCGGCTTCGCAGGCCGCGGCAAATGCTTCGAGCGCGGCATCGAAACCTTCACCCTGCTGCTTGGCGAGCAGTTCGGAATCGATCGACGGCAGAACACCACCGTCAAGCACGAGCGCCCTCACCCGATCGGGGAACAGCTCGGCATAGGTGGCTCCCAACCGGGTGCCATAGGAGAAGCCGAGATAGGTGAGTTGGTCATCGCCGAGCGCAGCTCGAATCTGATCGAGATCACGGGCGGCGTTGTTGGTGCCAACCCTCGTTTCCAGCCCGTCAGTACTCGGCGTACAGGTCGCCAGCTCATCGGTGGTCAGCGTCACGAGGTCGTCCCAGGCAGCCCGATCATTGTCGGCAATCCGGAAGATCCCATCATCGCGGGTCAAATCACAGCGGATCGACGCACTCGCCCCCACCCCACGTGGATCGAATGACACCAGGTCAAATCGCTCAGCGACCGGGGCTGGTATCCCCAACCGGGCCGATGCCAAGAACTCGATACCTGATCCTCCCGGACCACCGGGATTCATGACCAAGGCACCGATCCGGTCGCCAAGCGCTGGCTGACGGATCAGGGCGATGGGGATCATGGTCCCCTCAGGATCGTCATAATCGAGGGGGACCTGAAGGGTGGCGCACTCGATCGGCGGAGTACCGATCAAGGAGGGCACATCGTCGGAGCACTCGTCCCATTCCAGCGAAGCCGATTCATCCACCGACGGCTCCGCGGTGGATGACGGCACCGGTGCCGTCGTCGAGGGCGCTGTTGTTGCTGGCTCAGTCATCTTGGGAACCGTGGTGGCCGCCACCGTTGATGAACTCGCTGACGTTGAGTCATCCGTGCTGGATGTCGTTGATGAACAGCCGGACGCGACGAGAGCACCGGTGATCACAAGGGGAAGGAACCGCATGAGTTCAGCTTAGGACGAAACGCGCAGCGGCCCAGCGCGAGATGCGCTGGGCCGCTCAAAGCTGATAGCCAGCCGGGGCTGTTACATCATGCCGCCCATGCCACCCATCGGGTCCATCCCGGCGCCACCCATCGGAGCAGCGGGCTCGGGCTTGTCGGCGACGAGCGCCTCGGTGGTCAACACGAGCGCAGCGATCGAGGCCGCGTTTTGGAGCGCAGCCCGGGTCACCTTGGCCGGATCGATGATGCCAGCCTTGAGCATGTCAACCATCTCGCCAGTAGCGGCGTTGAGACCCATCGAGCCAGTCTCGGACTCGATGTCACGGACCATGACCGAACCTTCGAGGCCAGCGTTCTCGGAGATGTTGCGGGCCGGAGCGGTGAGGGCTTCCCACACCAGCTTGGCGCCGGTCTTCTCGTCACCCTCGAGGGAGTCGACAACCGACTGGACAGCGCTGCGGGCCCGGATGAGAGCGGTACCACCACCGGCGACGACGCCTTCTTCGATCGCGGCGCGAACCGACGACACAGCGTCTTCGATGCGGTGCTTCTTCTCCTTGAGCTCAACCTCGGTGGCTGCACCAACCTGGATGACGGCGACGCCACCGGCCAGCTTGGCGAGACGCTCCTGGAGCTTCTCACGATCCCAATCGGAGTCGGTGTTCTCGATCTCAGCCTTGATCTGGCTGATCCGACCAGCGACATCATCCTCGGAGCCGCCACCATCGACGATGGTGGTGTTGTCCTTGGTGATGATCACGCGCTTGGCGGTGCCGAGCAGATCCAAGGTGGTGTTCTCCAGCTTGAGGCCAACATCTTCGCTGATGACCTGACCGCCGGTGAGGACAGCCATGTCCTGGAGCATCGCCTTGCGACGATCGCCAAAGCC
>PDWJ01002718.1_pt1 | contig 21658 bp, 15 predicted proteins | sample 1430881 | NCBI WGS metagenome assembly PDWJ01 (sample SAMN01162460, study PRJNA174530) | Oral metagenome, whole genome shotgun sequencing project. | biome: Marine environment; feature: Marine mammal; material: Swab sample of the gingival sulcus; isolation source: swab sample of gingival sulcus... | reverse complement strand
AAAAAAAATAACACAATCCCATGTTAAACAAACTTGTTCTTTTGAATATGTTTATTCATGCAAATATTGGACTAAAAAATAAATATAAATGGTATAATTTCACAAATTATTTATCTCTTCTTCAGACAAGTCTGTTAATTGTTGTATTTCTTCTACTGATCAAGGCTTTTTTATAAAAAAAATTATCCGCAAAAACACCTATTTGCAAGTGTCCTATTTTAAGCTAAATTTTTTCGTCTTATTTGTTGAAACAAATAGATTTGCCAAATCTTTAAGATTTGGCAAATTGAACGATGAAATATAAACAAAAAAAGTGATATCCGAAAAAAAGAAACCTAAAAACCCAACACCCATAAAACAAATGAAACTTTTTTATGAAAAAGCCCTGTACCGTTATGTATTTTTATAAATTATATTTCAAAAAAGATTTTTTAAAAGTTATATAAGCTACTTTATATTTGTTGTAAGCATCAATATTTTTATATTTAATACCAACAATGTCCATTGCAATAAATCCATCGTAATAAGTAATTGACATATAACTTCTCATATAACTTCCGTCTTTAGCTTCGATAGTCCATGTTTTGGAAGTGCCGGCATTTTTTTTTGCTCGCTTTTCAGATACCAAATATTTTTATATTCCCGATAAACTCTTCAATAGTAAGCATAATTTCCGGCGAATCTACCAAAATAACAGATATTGCTTTGGAATACTTGGCGTTTTCGAGCAAAGAAGCAAAATGAGCAACAGCCTCTTTTTGGTTTAGACCAATAAGTTTTATTTATTTACGAGGATTACGACATGTAGATCATCATAAAATCCGATTTCCCTGTTTTCTCATCTTTGTACATAAGCCCTATCAGGTCGCCGGGGTCGCTCATCTGACCAAGAAAAAAAGCAACAACTTTCATCTTCTTACCGGTAAAATAATCGGAAATGATGCGCGATTTACCAATGCCGTGTTTCCCCAGTATCATTATGTTTTGGTCGGGCGGAGTAATTTGCAATACTTCGTTGAATTCTTGTACATCTAATTTTATAGCCATTACTTTGGGTTTTAGTTTATAAGTGTTGGATTTTAGGTGTTACATTTTAGGTTTTAGCCTGGTTATCAACATATTGTCACATTAACTCATTATCACATTAACCAATTAGCTAATTAATTATTGTTTTTCATATTTTTGCCATTCCACCTTCGATGCGTAACTTAAATACTTAATTTTAAGCGAAATGCCCTGTTTTGCAGCAAGTTACGTATTCGTCAAGCCATTATATTTTCTTAATTCTTTCATTTTTTCTGCTCTATTACCCGAACGCTCACCTTAACAACACCGTCTCTTATAAAATCCAAATCAGACGCTGCTTTTTTAGATAAATCTATGATTCTATCCTTAGAAAAAGGTCCTCTGTCGTTAATTTTCACTATAACGCTTCTTTTATTTTTCAAATTCGTAACTTCCACCATGGTTCCAAATGGAAGCTCTCTGTGCGCAGCCGTATATTTATTGTTGTCAAAAGTTTCGCCCGAAGCGGTATTTCTTCCGTTAAATTTGTCTGCATAATAACTTGCTTTTCCATACAATAATTTGTTATTTCTTTTTTTCTTTTTTCGCTCGGGAGGCGAATTTTTTTTAGGCAAATCCTCATCTCCCAAAAATTTTTTTGCTCCCACAAAGTTTTCTTTATAATATCCTTCAGATATATCAACTTCAACAACCTTCATTTCTGAAGACGACGAATGCACCATTGTGTTGTTCCCTACGTATATTCCCACATGTGTTACTCTATTTCTTCCATCTCTTTTGTTGGTGTCGAAAAACAAAAGGTCGCCGGGTTTAAGTTCCGTTTTGTTTATTTTTCGCCCTTGAGAAACACTAAACTGGTCTCTTGATGTTCTTGGAATTTCAATACCTGCGGCTTCTTGATAAACGTATTTCGAAAATCCGCTGCAATCGAAGCATTTAGGTCCGGATCCGCCGCTGCATCTGCGAGAACCTATCAATTCTTTTGCCATTTCCGTAATTTTTTGCCTGTTTGTGCTTGTTTCAGAAACTTTTCGTTCTTCTGAACGATTCTCTTGTTCGTCATCAGATTTTTTGAATTTCTCATGTTCCGCTAATTCTGCAAGCACCTTTTCTTTGGAAATTTTCTCAACAAACTTTCCTGCCTTGAATCGACCTATTTTTGAAGTTGTTCCATCTTTATAAGAACGAATACCGTAACCATCGGGCAATCCGTTTTTGAAATAACCTCGATAAGTTGAACTTTCTTTCTTCGTTTTGGTTCTCCTCATTGTTTCATACCAGATGTAAACACCGTATCCGTTAATTTTGTCGTTTTTAAATTCTCCTTTGTACGAAAAGGCTTGTTCGCGTTTTGTGCCACTGTACGACAAAACTCCCATGCCTTCTTTTTTCCCTTTTTTAAATTCTCCGTCGTAAATGGTTTCTTTCGAGCGTTTTCCTTTTTGAGAAATCAGTTTCAAGCGTCCTTTGCCATGAAATGTTCCTTTGAAAAAAGTTCCCTCATAGCTCAATTCTTCATTTAACCTGCCCGATTTCGTTATTTTTTTTAGAAACCCCTTGCCATTGTAATTTCCGTTTTTGTAGTTTCCTTTGTAATATACCGCATTGTTTTTGCTTGTAAATTCGCCGAAACCATCAGGTTTATTGTTTGAAAAATGCCCTTCGTACACGTCGCCATTCGCGTATTCCAAACGCCCCTTGCCGTGATATTTGTCGTCTGACCAATTTCCTTCATATTTAATTCCCTTTTTTTCGGAGTATATTCCGTAACCGTTTTTTTTGTCCGCTTTCCATTCTCCGTCGTATTCTATTTTTTTGTTCTTTAAGATTCCTTTTCCTTCTCTTTTGTCGTTAAAAAACTCGCCGGAATACACCGTTCCGTCAGCATAGCGATATTCTCCTTGTCCATTTTTCTTGCCTTTGCTCCATTGTCCTTTATAAAAATCCTTAGTATCCAAATATTTAATCTCTCCTTCTCCATGAAATTTCCCGGCATCGAACAGCCCTTTATATTCATATTTTCCATATAAAATATATTTTCCTTCTCCGGATAACAATCCCCGCTTAAAACCGCCCTTGTATTCGGCTTCCGCTGATTTTACGGAAATATTTTCCCCATGCAATTCTCCTGCTTTACATTTACGTTTAGCTCTCGAAACCTCTCCTCCTTGTAAATGAGGATCGTCAAAATGGCATGTTTGTCCAAACGACAATGATATTGAAAACGAAAGCAATAAAAATATTAAATAATACGATTTTACATTCATTGTTTGTAGTTTTTTAGATTTACACTTGTTGTTTCTACGAACTCATTTAAACGTTTAATTTTTAATTAAAAATGAGACAAAACTTATTTCCCGAACTAAATTTACGAAAAAATGCACGCCAAAGCAAGGTTTGCAAACAAAATATCACTGCCAAGTTTTTTTCTCGACATCTTTTCCCTTGCGTGCCGATTTGAAAACTTCTGAAATTGGCAAAATCAGCACAACATAATGTTTATTCATCGAAAAAAAATACCATATAATGCTATATATTTAAAAAAGTTGTGTACTTTCGCGCGGTTTTATATTGATAAATACAATTTTTATATTTCCATTTAGAAAAAAATACTCCCTTCTTATATTTCACTCCAAGATAGATTTAGGGTAATTAATCAGAAAAATATGCAAAGATTTGAAGAAACCGGACTTGCTCCCCAAATTATAAAAGCTGTAAAACTTCTGGGTTTTGAGTACTTAACGCCGATACAAGAAAAAACAATTCCGTTTTTATCCGAATCCAAGTCGGATTTGATAGCTCTTGCGCAAACAGGAACGGGAAAAACGGCAGCTTTTGGTTTGCCAATCATTGAACAGGTTGATGTGTCTATAAAAAACACGCAATGTCTAATATTATGTCCAACAAGAGAGCTTTGTATGCAAATTACCAAAGACCTGACAAGTTTTGCAAAGTTCAAACAAGGCCTAAATGTGGTTGCCGTGTACGGAGGAGCAAGCATCGAAAAGCAAACACGCGACATTCACAAAGGAGCGCAGATTGTTGTGGGAACTCCCGGCAGAGTCATTGATTTGCTGAAAAGAAAAACCTTGAAATTCCTGACAATCCAATGGCTTGTGCTTGACGAAGCAGACGAAATGCTAAACATGGGATTTAAGGACGATTTGGACATAATTCTTGCAAAAACAAATCCGGAAAAACAAAGCATGCTTTTTTCGGCAACCATGCCAAACGAAATCTCGAACATCGCATCGAAATACATGAAAGATGCGTACGAAATCACGGTAGGAAAAAAGAATCAGGGAGCGGAAAATGTACGGCATTTTTATTACCTGATCAGCCCGAAAGATCGCTATTTGGCACTAAAACGCATTGCAGACATCAACCCGAACATTTACGGAATCGTATTCTGTCGCACACGCATGGAAACCAAAGAAGTTGCAGACAAACTGATGAACGACGGCTACAATGCCGACGCATTGCACGGCGACTTGTCGCAGGCGCAGCGCGACCACGTAATGTCGCGATTCAGACAAAAACACCTGAACCTATTGGTCGCTACCGATGTTGCCGCAAGAGGCTTAGACGTAAACGATTTGAGCCACATAATCAACTATTCGCTGCCCGACGACAACGAAATTTATACACACAGAACCGGACGAACCGGACGTGCCGGAAAAAGCGGCATTGCCATGTCTATCGTTACTCGACGAGAAGCGCAGAAAATAAAATATCTGGAAAAAAAGATTGGGAAAAAATTTGAAAAAAAACAAATCCCGAACGGAAAAGAAATCTGCGAAAAACAACTTTTTAACCTAATCGACAAAGTGGAAAAAGTTGAAGTTGATAGCACACAAATAGAACCATATCTTGATGTTATTTATAAAAAACTAAACTGGCTCGGACGCGAAGAATTAATTCAACGATTTGTTTCCGTAGAGTTTAACCGTTTTCTGGCTTATTACAAAAATGCACAGGATTTGAACAAAACAGAGAAAAAAAACAAAGATAAACCAAAGAAAAAAGGAGAAACAATATTTTCGCGCTTTCATATCAATATCGGCTCGAAAGACAAACTCACGGTCAGGGGAATCATTCGCATGGTAAACAGCAATCGGGATATTAAAAATATTGAAATCGGGAAAATTGAAATACTGAAAACTTTTTCGTTTTTCGAGACAGACAGCCGCTACGAAAAAGCAGTATTAAAGGCTTTTAAGAAAATGAAGTTTGAGGAGACTCCGGTAAAAGTAGAATTGTCGAACAGCAAAATAAGCCCCACAGACAGGCGCAAGCGAAAGCGAGGCAAAAGAATTCCTTAGCTCAACGCGCGCAAGCACACAAATGATAGAACTTGAACTGATTTAAACTTTTATATACATGAAATTTTAATTGCTATTTTTGATGTTTTTTTTCTCTTCTGTATAATCAATAGAACATTCAGAAAAAGTAAGTATTTCGTTTATCTCTTTTTTTAATTCAGTTTCAGGTTTGTTTTCAGACAGAAATATTTCAGTATCATTTCTCCATTGATTGAAAAAGGCAATGCTTTGTTTTTCTTTAAAACTTGCACAAGAAATACAAACTATGCAAATCACACTTAAAATTAATTTTTTCATTTTAGCGAAGTAGAACTTATCAAGGATAAAATCAGAAAAACAATCAAAATACCATAAGTAATGACATTTGATACTTTTGATTTTGATTTTATTTTCAGGGCAGTACCGAGCGAGCGTTTTGCGTGAAACGTGCCGTTGAGCATATTGGTAGAATAAATTTCATCTAAAATCAGATGGCAGAAATATCCGATGCCAATGCCGGCAGAAATTACGAGTTTCGAGCGAAGCGGAAAAGCGGTAAAGTTGGTAAGAAAAAAAGCAATGGCAGAGCTTGCCAATGCCGCAGGAACGGAATGAAACATGCCCCGATGATGCGTTACGAAACGAAACACATTGCCGACGACAAAACGTATCATCAGAAAGGCAATAATGGGTGCTGTCAGCAATAAATACGCGTCGATGCCTTCGGTAATATACAGAAAATAAAACGTGAACGCTCCGCCAAGCAAGCCATACAAGTAAAAAATGACTTTAAACGGCATTCCGCTGTCGCTGTCCATGTCGGGCAGGAAAGAGCCGGCGAGCGTAACGAAAAATACCAAAATGCCTATCAACAAATCGTCAATCCAATGCAATACAAAACTTGCAAGCGTAAAAAGCATTGCTATTGCTGTTCCTGCCGAAATATGGGTTTTGTAACCTGCCATGTGTTTATGAAATTTATGCAATAAACAGACTTTTTCTGTCTTGAACAGAAAAAATCAGGCTTTACCGATTTGAAAAATTAAAAATCACCGGAATCGAACGCTTTGCAATTTTACAACAATGAACAATTCCGGTTTATTTGCTTCTTTTGTTTATTTCTTTATCAATTCTACTTCTACGATTTTTTTGTTCGCATCGAATTTTAAGTTTTCTATTTTGTTCGGATTTTTCTTCACATCTTTCAGGTAGTTCAAATATTTGCCAATGGTTGTTGGCTCGTCGTAATCCACATCTGTTCCGTCTCTGTAAATTATTATCAAGACATCAGCTTTGTCGCTGGCGCAGAGTTTTAATGCTTCGCGAATGTGTTGGTTTGCCTTTTCCGTAGATGGCGCATTGGCTATCAGCTCAAAATATTCGGACAACGAATGTGTTTTTTTCTTGGCTTCTTTTTTGCGCGCTTCTTCTGCTTTTTTTGCTGTTATTTTCTCTTCGAGTTTTCTAATCAGTGCTTTAACTTCAGGGTCTTGCAAATTCATTGCTTTTACTCTTGCAAGCTCTTTTTCCAAGTCTGTCAGGCTTTTTGTGTTGTCGTTCAGCAGCCTGTTCAGGGTCGATTTTGCGCCGGAAATGCGCGGATCTACCTTTTCCTTTTTGGGCTTGGGCGATATTGCTTTTTTCTTCGATTTACACGAGGGCGCACCCACTGAAATGAATGCAATGAGCATAAAAATTAAATAGTTGCGTAATAATTTAGTCTTCATAATTATAAATTTGAATGATTTAACGTATTTTTTCTTTTGCTGCAAATGCAGGCTTTTTTTTTCAACATGCTTATATTTAAAATCCGAGACAAGGTAATAAATTTATGAAATAAAAAAAAGAGATTAAAAAAAACTCCCGTTGGCGGCGCATTTTATTTGCACTAAAACTGAAAACTCTACAAATTTTATATTTCAATTTGAAAATTTTCTTAATATGTTAATATATAATAAATTATAACGCCATATTTTTTGTATCACCACCGTATTTTTAATGGCTTCGTCTATTTGTTTTTATTTTATAGTATTTTTTGAAGTATTTTTGTGCCAATTTATAATAAATTAGCCTTGTAATACCTGTAAAAATAGAGTTTTTTGTAAATTTTTCCTAACCTCTTCATGTAATTTGACATATTCATTGTATGAGTATTTAATTCATATAAAAAATGATACAGAAAGTACAAAAAATCTATGGAGTTTTCAGTAATAAATTATTTGTATTTTTAGGATTTATTCTCTAACTTGCAATCTGTGCACTGCTGCTCATGCAGGGCACACACGCAATTTGCTGTGCGGTTGGTAACTTGTTTCACTCGCTCCGCTCGTTCACAAGCAACCAACCATACAGCAAACTGACGTAAGCACTAACTGTTTTAGTACATTTGAAGAATGAGTTTTATAAAGAAAATATCAGCCCAAGCAATTTTAGCTCTTAAGGATGCATTAGTAGCAATCTATTGGAGGAAAAAAGATTTAAGACAATTTATAGAATTGACCATCGAAAATCCGATGATAGTTTCAACAATTGATTGGAATGAAAATACAAAATTTGAAAGTGTTTCTCAACTAATTGACAGAATGTCGAAAAGGCAAGACATTTACCAAACAGACTTATTAAAACTTGTCCAAGAAGTTGGAAATATGAATGACTTCTCTCATTTGAAATATTGGGATGATTCCAAAGTAAAAATTAAAAAAGCTGAAGAAAGTGTACAAAAATTAAGAAAACAGGCTAAGGGGTATTTTGAAACAATTGAAGAATTAAAAAAAGCTGAAGCAAGAAGAAAAACAAATCAAGAAAAACTAAAAACAAGTATTGCTTATCAAAATAAACTTGACGAACTAAAAATGAAGTTTTTTGAAATAGCTTCAAATTCTAATTCGCAAAAGAAAGGCTTTCAATTTGAAAAATTCCTAAACGAACTTTTTATTTTTTTTGACTTAGACCCAAAATCAGCCTTTAAAGTAGTTGGTGAACAAATTGATGGAGGTTTTACTTTTGACAATACGGACTATTTATTAGAAGCTAAATGGCAAGAACAAGAAATAAGAGCTTCTGATTTATACACATTTGGAGGGAAAATACAAGGAAAGTTAAAAAATACTCTTGGACTTTTTATTTCGCTTGGGGAATATTCAAATGAGTGTACTAAAACAGGAAGCCCAATTACAAAATCAATGATTTTAATGGACGGTATGGACTTAATGCAAGTTCTTGAAGGTAGAATTAGATTAAATGAATTAATTCTGATTAAAAGAAGGCACGCTTCACAAACAGGTGAAATATATTATCGAATGAAATAAAAACGCACTACAATCAAACCTGCCAATAAAGGGCAGGGAAAAGCTCTCATATAGCCTGCTTTCTTTAAGCGTGCAAGCCTAACGCTTGTCAGCCAAGCGTGTAAAACTTCTACCCTCCAGAAAACAGAACACAAGTATTGTTTTGTTTGAGTTTTATTTGCATTTTTGAAATTTTCAAACAAGACACTATCCCTAAAAGTGTGCGCTGCTGCTCATTCAGTTAAAGGAAAATTCCCTTTTTCGCTGTCATCTCTTGCCGTTTTGTGATTTTCTTCAGCATTAAAACAAAAAAAATAATTCAAAATATTTGGTTTATAAAATAAACTACTTTATATTTACAGTGTAATTATAAAATAAATCAACATGAAACATTTATTATTTATCTCATCGTTCGTTGTATTTTCATTGGCTGTTTCCTGCAACGGAAATACAAACAAAATAGCAAATGCCAAAGCATTAAGCTATCAAACACAAGTAAAACAAATGCAATCGGATTCTCTGCTTTGGGGGATTCAAGCGAAGATTTACCATGCTTTTGTGCAAGCGTTAATAACAAAAGACAATAAATCACTTTCGGCATTAAGTCTTGAACTCGACGAGTTAAACAAGACAAAAAAACAAAATTTGCTTCTTTACTGGCGTTCTTATTTGCAGTTTTATTCTTCGCTCTACTGTCTGAAAACGGGAGATAAAAAAAACGCTGAAAAAGAAATAGACAAAGGTGTCGATTGGTTGGAAGAAATGAATAACAAAAATTCCGAAGATTATGCACTTCTGGCAATGTTGCAAGGCTTTGCCATTCAGTTCAAAGGAATGAAAGCAATGTTTATTGCGAGCGACATAAAAAAAAGTGCCAAACAAGCTATTGCAATGGATTCAACGAATTTAAGAGCCTATTATGTTTATGCAAGCAACGATTTTCACACGCCCGAAAAATACGGAGGCGGAAAAGAAGCCGAAAAGTATCTGCTAAAGGCACTATCCCTACCCGCGCAACAAATACAAAATGAATATCTTCCGTCGTGGGGCAAGGAAGAGGCTTATGAAATGCTCATAAAATTGTACATAAAAAAGGAAAAATGGGAGTTGGCAAAAAAATACTTCAAACAAGGGAATAAAGAATATCCTCAGAGCTATACAATAAATCAATTGGCATCAAAATTAGTAGAAAAATGAAGCCTATCGTAATTTTTTTATTGATATGTTCATCTTTTTGGTGTTTTTCGCAAACGAAAATATCAGGAGTTGTGAAAGATAAAAAAGGAACACCTATTTTTGCCGCAAATGTTTATTTGAAAAAACACCACAGAAACGGAAGCCTTACGGATTTTGACGGAAAATTCAGCATTCAAGCAATAGACGAACAGGACACCTTAATAATCTCATACATAGGATTTGAAACCCGAAAAATTGCACTTGTGAACATTCCTTCCGACAAAGCTTTGAGCATTGTTTTAGACGCAAAAAGTTTAAGCTTAGCAGAGGTTGTTATTACTGCCAAAGACCCGATTTCGGAAAAATTTGCCGTTACAAAAATGAAGATGCTGCAAGATGTTTACCTGAATCCGGTATCGCAAGGCGACCCTTTAAAGGCGATTACGATTTTGCCTGTATCGACAAATGTCGATGAAACGGCAAATCCGTCGTTGAGAGGAAGTTCGCCAAGCAGGTCGAGGGTTGTGCTTAACGGCGTGCCTGTATATAAGCCCGTCAGAGCGAGCAATATCAGCAATCAAGGATTCTTTTCTTTGTTTAATCCCGAAATTATAGATAAACAATACGTTTATGCAAGCAATCCGCCTTTGACTCACGGAAATACAAGCGCAGGTCTGCTCGAAATACAAACGATAAAAGAGCTAAAATCAAACCAATTGCAAGTGTCTGCAAGTTTGGCAAGTGTCGGACTATTTCTTTCACAAAACATTAAAAAAGACACTTCCTTTGTTCAAATTTACGGCAATTATCAATTCTCTGACGCTTTTGTCGGAATCCAGAAAAATCAATTTCCTGATATAAAAAACTTTAACACTCTTGATGCAGGCATTAATTTTCATACAAAAACGGGTAAAAATGCCGAATTTAACTCATTCAACTATTTTATAGATGAATCTTTCAAGGGATATAATCAAAGTTTTACCTACAAAGGCAATGTTTCTTCCTTAAACAAAAGGATATTTACCGTAAATAATTTTAAATATTACTTTGAAAAAGGCATATTGAGTGTAAATAGCGGGACGAACAAGGCTGTGCAAACTTTTCGTTTTGGAAATATAAATTCCGAACAAAACACAAGTCAGGTTTACACATCAGTAGATTATAAATTGCATTTGTTGAGCAATACGAATATACAATTTGGCATTTCGCACGATTTTCATCAAAATAAATACAAAGACAGCATTCCTTCACGTTATTATGCTTTGTCGCCAAATTCGTCAAATTATTTTGTAAAAACATCAATTCACAAGCACATTCTCGAAGCCTATTTATATACCAATTGGGATATTAACGAAAAGTTTACTTTTTCATCGGGCATAAGAAGCAACTTGCCCGCAGAAGGTCAAAAACAGTATTTTAGCTCTCAAATGGGATTAAAGTATCGATTAAATACCAAACAATCGTTCTTGTTAAACGGCGGGAAATACCATAATTATTCTCTTCCTGATTATTATTCAAAGACGTATGATTTGCTTTCCGCTTACCAAATCGCATTGGATTATGAATATCGTCTGAAAACCACCTTGTTAAAATTAGCTGCTTATTTCAAAAATGAAACCGGCAAACAAGCTCTTACTTCCTTTTTTGAAACGGAAAAAATCAACACAATGGGCTTGGAATTGTATTTAGAACAGTATGTTTACACGTATTTTAAAATTTTTCTGACAAACGCATTCATTGACCAAAAAATGAGCATCGACAATAAAAATTACAGCGGTGCAATGGATTTTAATTATTTTTTAAAAGCATCTGTTCAATACAATAATTCTAAGCTGTTTTCGCTGTCATTGAGCTATATGAGTCGTCCGGGAATTTCTTATAACGAAATAACAGCTTCACGCTTCGATGAGCGAAGCAAGTTTTATGAGCCTGTTTTTTCCGACGATTTGTATGGCTCGCGGTTTCGGAACTATCATCGTTTCGACCTTAGTTTGAGTAAATATATCAAGCTGAACAACAATGCTTTAATTATATTTTTGTCGCTGAACAATCTTTTTGACTGCAAAAACGAAAAATCAGCCTTGTACAATAGCGATTATTCTTCTAAATATTTTGATTTCTACCAATTTAGGACTATTTATTTTGGAATGGTTTGGCAGCTGAATTATTAGCTTGGCGCATTCCGGCAATCGAATGCAAGAAGCCTCTTTAAAATTTACTTTTTTTCCCATTTCATTTTTCTATTGAGATATAAAAATCAGTGATAGAATCATCGGGAATTTTTGGAGAGAGATTTTCTATTTTCAGATAATACCAGCCTTTTTTCAAATTAGAAATGGTAAAACTGCAAGAATTTTCAGTTTGGCACTTTTGGGAAAGGTATTGTTTGTCGTTTTCTCCAAAACAATAAATTTTAATTTCCGGGCTGTAACATTCTCCGTTTTTCATTCTAATTATCAATTTCTTTGTAATGGGTCTTTTCAGCCTAAATTTTAGCCAATCGACATTGTCCGGCTTGTCCGGATTATTTTTTCCCATATATGTTTTGTGAAAAGTATGATATTGCATTTTGTACGGATAAATCATGCTTGCCATCATTTTAGAGTTGTCCGGCTCGAAAGCGTCGAACTTATAAGGCTTGTGCTTTGCCTCCCAGCCGTCGATATTTTTTGCTTTTGCAGTATAAATCATCACGGCAACCTGCTGCGGAGTAAAGCTATTGCGGCAGCGTCTGTATTTGGGATACGACATGATGTTGTTGGTAGCCGGCTTGTACACATCGCCCCAATTGTCGGTGAGTTCGCCGATGTAGTTGCATTTTTCATCTACGAATTTCGTCAAATTGGGTTCGGCAGGAGTGTCGCAAAGTCCGTCGCCATTTATCTCGCAATTCAGTCCTTTTCGGAACAAGGCTTTTGCGCAACGTGTCCGACTGACAGACTCTTGCCTACGCTTTCCTTTCCGATAATTTTCATGCGGATGCAAAAGCCCGAAAAAATGCCCTATCTCATGCGCAAGCGAGGTGCTCGAAATGTTCCGTTTCACGATTATCGATTTGTTGAAATTGTTATACGTACCACGCACGTATGATTTCCCTGAAAATGGCGTTCTTTTTATAAAATTATCAACAACAAAAACATTGATACAACCCGCAGCACGATGAAAACTGGTTTGGAAAAGCGCTTCAAAAAAATATCCCATGCGTTTGTGCCTGCTTTTGTTGATATAACCAATATCCGGACGCATGTAAAATAAAAAACCCGTATTATTGTTGATATTGTGCATATTCAGGTCAATCATCATATTTTTCAGTTCGCGCTCTGAAGCTCCGCCCGTAGTTTTGTTATTGTCGCGATAAACCCAAAATTTTACAGGAATCCGAAAAAGAACGTTTCCCTTATTTTCAGCATTATAATAAGCACAGGAATCTAAAATATCATACAGAATTTCATTGTTTCCAAACCATGCTTGTTTTTCAAACTTTCTTTCGCTGATTTTTGTCGTTCCACAATCTGCCTCGATAATCTGAGCAGACAAAGAAAAACAGGCAATCAGCCAAAAAGCAAGTACAGCAGTAAAACGAAACATAATGCAAAAATTTTTATTAAGCGAAAATAATATTTTTTAGGGAATTTTATTGCCTACATTCACCTTCTTTTTCTTTATAAAAAGTTCAGATCGCCTCTAAGCCTATTTACATTAAATGTACGTAATTTTTCTTTTCTTAAACATAAGTTTAGATTTTTTTTCTACAACTGAATTTTATAGTATTATGTCCCGATTCAGACACCTCGTACAGCTTAATTTGTTTAACAGTCAAAAACAGTTTAATATATTAATTATCAAACAATAATAAAACAAGAAACAAGAGGCGTTTGATTCAGAAAATAAACTTAATTTTTGTATTTTATTTTAAGATTTCTGTATATTCATAATCTAAACCCCAAAAATATGATTTTAATAAAAAACTGTGAAGTATATGCACCGGAACATCTCGGCAAAAAAGATGTTTTTGTAGCAGGAAGTAAAATAGTAGCAATAAAAGATAAAATAGAAGCTCCAAAAGATCTTGATTGTGAAATAATTGAAGGAGAAGGGAAAATGCTTATTTCCGGCTTGATAGACGCACACGTACACGTTGCGGGAGCAGGCGGCGAAGGCGGTCCGGCAACTCGAACTCCGGAGTTGCAATTGTCAATGCTGTTGAAAGGCGGAATAACAACCGTCATCGGTTGTTTGGGAACTGACGGAATGACACGCAACGTCGGAAGCGTGTTGATGAAGACAAAAGCCCTCAGAGCCGAAGGAGTTTCTGCTTGGATGTATTCGGGTGCGTATCAAGTGCCTACACCAACCTTGCTGGGCGATGTGGGCAAAGATATAGCCATGATTGACGAAGTTATCGGAATTGGAGAAATTGCAATTTCAGACCACCGCTCTTCGACACCAACAACAGACGAGCTGATAAAACTCGTTGAACATGCGCGCGTTGGCGGAATGCTTGGCGGAAAAGCAGGCATTGTTAATATTCATATGGGAGATGCAAAAAATCCGTTTCAGCCCATAAAAGATGCTGTGGAAAAAAGCGAACTGAATTTTACCCAATTCCTCCCAACGCATTGCAACAGAAACGACTATATTTTTGAAGATGCAAAAGAATACGGAAAAGTCGGCTATGTGGATATTACTGCAAGTTCATATCCCTATTTCCCTGAATACGAAACAAAACCCTCCATTGCAATCAAACAACTACTCGATGCCGGAGTTCCTATCGAACACATCACAATGACATCTGATGCTTGCGGCTCATTGCCCGATTTTGACGAAGACGGAAATCTTGTAAAACTTGAAATGGGACTGCCAAAATCTATTTTTGATGAAACTATTGATGCCATAAAAAACGAAAAAATTCCGATAGAAACAGCAATCCGGCCGGTTACGAGCAATCCTGCAAAAATACTCAAACTGCACGCTAAAGGACGTATAAAAGAAGACTTAGATGCCGACTTGGTATTGATAGACAAAAATTACGAAATAACCCATGTTATTGCAATGGGAAAAACAATGGTAAAAGATAAAAAACTTCTGAAAAAAGGTTCATACGAAATCTAAACAAACGAAAAAGAAAGCATCTGAAACAACAAACAGGTGCTTTCTTACAAAGGATCTACATTGATAACAATAAAAAGCTGATTTGCCTTCTTTGCCGAAAATTTTTCAACAATATCAGCAAGTAACTGTTTTGCTTTACTTACCGATTTGTTTTTCTCGATTTTCAGCAATATTTTTTTCAAATAAAATCCGTGTAAGCGATTGATAATTGGAAATTCAGGTCCTAAAACTCGATTTCCGAAAGTTGCCCTAAGAAGCAATGCCAACTCAGACGAGGCTCTATTCAAAACATCTATTTTCTTATGTTTTACGGTGATGTCTATCAGGCGGACAAAAGGAGGATAGTAGAATCTTTTGCGAAATTCGATTTCCGATGCAAACATCTGATAATAACCATTTTCTACCACATACTTTAAAATTGGATGTTTCGGTTCGTTTGTTTGAATCAACACCTTGCCTCTTTTGTTTTTTCTTCCGGCGCGCCCGCTTACTTGCGAAAGCATCTGAAAACTCCTTTCGTTTGCCCTGAAATCGGGATAATTCAACAAAACATCGGCGTTTACAATCCCAACCATGCTTACATTATCAAAATCAAGACCTTTAGAAATCATTTGCGTGCCAATCAGAATATCTGTTCTTTGATTTTCAAAATCTGCAATAATGGTTTGATAGGCTTTCTTCGAGCGTGTCGAATCCTGATCCATTCTCACAACCCTCGCCTGTGGATACAAGTTTGCCATTTCGTCTTCAATCTTTTCTGTGCCGTATCCAACGGTTTCCAGCTCCGAACTTTTGCATTCTTCACATAAAGAAGGGATTGACGTAGAATAACCACAGTAATGACAACTCAGGTAATTTGAATATTTATGATAAGTAAGGCTGACATTGCAATTCTCGCAATAAGGAATCCATGCGCAACTGCGGCACTGAATGTAATTTGAAAATCCGCGTCGATTCTGAAAAAGAATGACCTGTTCTTTCTTCTTGAGAGCTTGTTTTATGCTTTCAATCAAGTCGAAAGAGAAATGCGATTTCATCTTTCTCTTCTTAAATTCTTTTTTTCTGTCGATAATTTCAATTTCGGGCAGTTGAATATCCGCAAAACGGCTTTTCAATTCAGCCAATCCGTATTTGCCTGTTTTGACATTGAAATAACTTTCAATCGACGGTGTTGCTGTTCCTAAAAGGGTTTTTGCGTGAAACAATGATGCAAGAAAAACAGCCGCATCACGGGCATTGTATCTCGGCGACGGCTCTTGTTGCTTATACGAATTTTCATGTTCTTCGTCGATAATAACAAGTCCGAGATTGGAAAAGGGAAGAAAAATCGACGAACGCACACCTAAAATTATTTGATACTCTTCTAAATCTGCATTGCTCAAGTTTTGATTTTGATTTTTCGCTACTTTATTCCAGATTTCAACCCTTTCAGCATCATTAAATTTTGAATGATATACGCCGACAGCATTGCCAAATACTTGTTTTAAGCGGTTTATAATCTGACTTGTAATGGCTATTTCCGGAAGCAGATATAAAATTTGTTTCCCCATTTTCAGATAATCGTCAATCAGTTTGATATAAATCTCGGTTTTTCCGCTCGAAGTTACTCCGTGTAGCAAAACCGTATTTTTTGTCTGAAATTGATTTTTAATTTGCGTGTATGTATTTTGTTGAGGTTTTGTCAAATCTTTTTGTGCAGATAGTTTGCTTTTGTTTTCAGGCAATCTTCCGATTTCCAAATCATAAGTGCTGATGAGTTGTTTCTTCTCCAAGGCTTTCAATACAGCATAACTAAACTTATTATTTTTTATAAACTCGCTTTTTTGCAATCCTGCATACAAATTGTCTTCAATTTCCAAGACCTGAGATTGGTCAATGAATTTTAAGAAAACCTCAAGCTGTTTTGGCGCTCTCTTTAGCTCCGCAATGGCATTGTTAATAGCTTCTTCGGCATGAAGATTTTCGTGCAAACGAATAAACTGTTCTTTTCTATGTTTATATTTTGATAAAATTTGTTGTTCTGTTTGTATCAGTCCTTTTTTGAGCAATGAATTTAAGGTTTTTATCAATGCTTTTTGTTCGGTTTTGCTTTTCATTTGTTCCGGTCTGAGCTTGTTTTTCTTTTCCAGCACAGAAAGAATTGTTTCCTCATCGGCGTTTAGGCTTGTTTTGTTTTGCCGGAAGTTTGCAAATTTGTCTGCGTTCAACACGTAAGTTGTTCGGCTTTCAATTTTCAAGCCCGAAGGAAGTGCTGCCTTAAAAACTTCGCCCAAAGTACACATGTAATAAGACGCAATCCATTTCCAAAATTCAAGTTGATGTTTGCTCACAGTAGGCGTATTGTCCACGACAACAAGCACATCTTTCGTTTCGTAGGGAAGCGCGAGGTTTTTGTACACCGATTCGATTATAGCCGTATAGAATTTTGTTTTGCCAAACTGCACAATCGTTCGGCTGCCAACTTTACAAATATCTGTAAACTCTGCAGGAACAGAATAGGTGTACAATTCTTTCACGGCAAGCGGCAGAATTACTTTTACATACAGTTTGTTCATAGCTTATTTTGATTAATTCTACTTTACAAACGTAAATTTTTCCTTTTTTATTTAACTTCGTCGTTAAATAGAAATTAGGACTATTCAAAAAAGTGTATCTTGCAAAAAAATATCGTGTATAAGAAAAAATTATACCATTTGGCAGGTTTCAAACTCCACAAAACCCCTTACCTAAGCAGTAAAAACCCCTTACGCAAGGGGTTTTGGATAGTTCTGAACTAAGTTTACCCCATTTACGAAAGGGGTTTCGGGTAGTTCCGAACTAAGTTTACCCCATTTACGAAAGGGGTTTCGGGTAGTTCCGAACTAAGTTTATCCCGTTTGCGAAAGGAGTTTCGGGTAGTTCTGAACTAAGTTTACCCCATTTACGAAAGGGGTTTCGAGTGGTTCCGAACTAAGTTTATCCCATTTGCGAAAGCGGGTCTGCCACCTCCAAAGAATTGTTTTAGTGATTCATACAATGCCTTAATGCCGGGGATATTCTCTCCGTTTAAGAATTTAAGGTTACGATAAAACGTAAGGGCATTGCTGTAATTGTCATGGTCGAGCAATATTTTGGTATCTGCCAATTGTTCTGTGAGGTGTTTCAAGCGGAGCAATTTGCTTTCAATAATCATACGAGCTTGGTAATCACGGTTAAACTCTTCCTTATTCAAAAACGTAGGTACATACTGCGGATACTGTTCCATCAACTCTTTGGCTTTGTTTACAAACAATTTGTTTTGCTCGGCAATACTACCGTACTGTTGGCGTTCTTCTGATGAGAGTTTAGACATTTTACCATTGAATACAACTTCCAAATCGGTAAGTGCTTGATCTATTCTGTTCAATTCCTCTTCTGTAAATGTTACTTGTGCTAAATTTTCAAAACTCATAATATCTATTTTTTAAGATTAATACTGTCCATAAAGATACATTTTTTTAGAGAATTGAAAAAAAACAGGTGGTTATTTTATTCCAAACTGCTATAAAGAGGATATTAAGATAGCTTTAATCGTAATCTGCTAATTCTGTTCTTAAAGTTTCTTGTGTTTTTTAGGCTTAATCTTCAATATTCTTTTTCAAAAGTGCTTTTATAGGGTTTAAAGACTCCCACTACACAAGATAGACATCAGTATAAAGAATCACACTATGCCTTCTTTCTGCTGATGCAAAGATATTATAAAAATTTATAGGAAAAAATTTGGTAGTTACTACAGTTCTTTGTTGTGTGTATTTTATATTGTTTTCTTCGTTAATTCATCAAGTTTTTCCATTTTTTCCATTGTGAATGCAAGAATTTTTGCAATGTTTTTTACTTGCTGTATTTCTTCTATTTGTAAATCTTTTCCTTTACGTTCTTTTAAATACTTTTCAATTACTTTGTAACCTCCAATATAAAATTCAAATATATCTTTGGGTATATGCTCAAAATAATTTGTTTTGTTTATATAAACTCTTCCTACATTTTTTACTTTTTGAAATTTCACTCTTTCAACCGTATTTTTCCCGACTTCGCCATCATAAGTTTCTGCAATATCGGAATCGGGAATTTCTTCCATTAGGTGAACAGTTATTAATTTTTGTCCAACTTCAGCAATTTTCTCAAAATCTTCGGAACTGTCGCAAAATGGTATTCGCGGAAAATCAATTTTCAGGAAATCACTGTATTTTTCTCTGTAGGTCGGCGAATGCAAAATTCCGTAGATATATGCCAAAATTTGTTCGGGGCTGAATTTTTTATTATACTTATTATCAATAAATTGCCTGAATTTAAGGTTTATATTCTCTAATTTTTCATATTGTATGTCTATAGCATTTTTGGGGGCTTTTTCGTATTGCTCTCTTTTTATTTCAAGTAATATTTCTTTTTCTTCAATCAGCGAATTGTATTCTTCTTGGGCAAGTTCATCTAATTTAAGACTGTTTTTTTGTTTTTCCTTTAATAAGTTCCTATATTCTTTTTGTAATTCCAAAAATTCATTTTCAATTTCTTTTAATGTACGTTTTGCTTCTTCTTTATTAAAATATAATCCTTTTTCTACGTAGCGATAAAGCGGATAAACATAAGAACTTGACGAAGTATTGGTTGCAAGTAAAGCTCCATTTGTTATTTTTTTTGAAACAAAAGAATGAGAAAAAGAATTGCCTTTTACTATTCGAGAAGTAATTAGTGCGTAATTATTATTTATGAAATTATCCATTACTGTTCTTCTCGGCATAGATTGAAATCCTCTCGAATTTCCGGTATAATATGTATAACGAATATCAAAGGGGCGATAATGAATTTGTTTAAAATTTTTATCTTTCAAGCCGGATTTTTTCAAATCATTTTGAGCCATTTGCACCGACCAATCACGTACATCTTTCACTAAATTATATTTTTTGCGAGCTTCCTCAATCGGCAATTTTACAAAATCATTTACAATCTCTTTTATTTCATTTTCGCTAAACCGAATTGTAAGTTTGTCCCTTGAACTAACAATACCGACGCTATTTATATCAAAAATTTCATTTATGGAAATCCATTTACTGTATTCTTTCTTCAATTCATAATTTTGATATGAAAACAAATAAAATGGCTCACAGGGTTTTAAGTCTGTCCATTCAATATTTTTAAATTCAGTTTCGTAAAGTTGTTTATTTTTTGCATCACGTTTGCCCCTGTTTTTTCCGCTTTTTTAGAATTACCGTGCAGGTCGATTATATTAATTTGGTCAAATGTTTGCATCAAACTGTATCGCATTCCTCTAAAGGTGGGATTATCAAGAAAAGCGTGGTTTGTTATAATTGCAACAATGCCTTCGCCTGTTTGCTCTATTTTGTATTGGGCAAAACGAATGAATTTCACATAATCGTCCTGAAGTCCTTTTGGATTGCGTTCTTTGAGCGGTTTGCCGTTTAGGTTATAATAATTTTTCTTTACTAAATTTATTATCCAATCATTGGTATTTATTGAATTGTACGAATATGGCGGATTACCTGTAATTACAAGAATTTTTTTGTTACGCTTTATAATTAAAAATTCAAATCCGTAAAGATTATGTATGTGCTTATTAATCAACATATTTCCTTCGGCTTTGTTGAACGGTTTTTTATCATTAAGTTGCTCTAAGATTTCAAGTAGAAATGTGCCTGTTCCTGTTGCAAAATCCAGAAAATTAACCTTTTCATAACCGGCAATTCCATTTTTTATATCGAAAAGTTGTTTGTTTTTCAAAACATCGTCAATCGCGCTGATAATAAAGCGTACAACCGAATGCGGTGTATAATAAACGCCACGACTTTTGCGCAATTTCGGATTATATGCGGATAAGAAATTTTCATAAAAATAAATATAAGGGTCTTTATATTCTTCTTCTGTTTTCTTTTTTTGATTTGTAAAACTCAAACTTTCCTGTATTGCTCTCAAATCAATATTATTGATAATTGACAGCAATTCTTCTACTATCCAAAGTGCTTTGCCGTAACGAGCTTTTTTAATGTATTTTAAAAGTCCTACAATATTTTTTATAAGCGCAAAAGTTGTAGGTATTTGTAAATCAATATTTCTTAATGTTATTTGTTTGTTGCTTTTTATATTGAGTTTTGCAAGAAACAAACCATAAGTTAAAGTTTGTGCAAAAGTATCTGTAAAACCCTCAATAGTAAGGTCTTCGTAGACTGTATTTACAAATGTTTCGTAAGTTCCCCAAATCTCGTCTTGTAAATCTTCGTTTTGCTCTTGTTCTTTTAGGTAGTCGTGAAGAATTAAAAATAAATATCTTGCTCTTTCGGCAAGTGCAAAAGCCAGATTTTCAATATCGGCAATTCCTTGCGGTGCTTGGCTTATAAACTTTTTAATCAGTTTGTAAACTTTGTTTACTTTCTCCGGATTTAATTTGAAAGATTTATTTTGTAAGTCGGTTATTTTGCAAAGAGTTTCGCGGAATGTTTCATTGCCTTTCAGCCAAATAAATTCTATATAGTTTGTAATTAATAAGTTATCGCTTAATTTCTTGTATTTTTCAATTTGTTCTGAAAGTATAGTTTCATTAAGATTTTGAGTTATTTTTTTATTCTCTACATATCCGATAATTCCTGCCGAAGAAGAAACCATAAAGTCTGGCGATCCATTTTCACCTTGTCGTTTTGGCTCGTGCAGGATATTAGTTTCTTGCGTAACAATATCCTTTGCAATCGAATTTAACAATGCTTCCAAAGCTGCCCGATGAGAATGTTC
>PDWJ01004000.1_pt1 | contig 21678 bp, 17 predicted proteins | sample 1430881 | NCBI WGS metagenome assembly PDWJ01 (sample SAMN01162460, study PRJNA174530) | Oral metagenome, whole genome shotgun sequencing project. | biome: Marine environment; feature: Marine mammal; material: Swab sample of the gingival sulcus; isolation source: swab sample of gingival sulcus... | reverse complement strand
CAATGATCAAATATATCACCATGACCAGGTATATGGATCTTCTTCTGATTTAAATGCTGTCCCCTTCTCAGCCACATCTCCTTTGTATGGCAGATCTCAAAGCCAGGGTTTTCCTGCATACATTGCAGCTGTTTTTTCAGCTTATCCTTCTTCCAATGATCATCGGAATCAAGAAATGCAATATAGTCATAACTGGAAAGATTCACACCATAATTTCTGGCAGCAGAAACCCCACTGCCTGGATTTTTTTCATACCGTATCGATTTGCTTACTATAAATGGCGAAAGTATCTCCTCTGTATTATCTTCGGAGCCATCATCAATCACCAGAATTTCTCCCGAGAAATCCGTCTGTTTTAATACGGAAAGCACCGCACGGCACAGGAGATTTGCCCTGTTATACGTGGGGATAATGACAGATACAGGTCTCATATTGGTATACGTATTTTAAAATCGTGTTATTTTTTTTGCATGCCAGGGAGATACACATAACATATTTTTCATATTTTTTGTAAAATCCATGCTGAAAACGTCTGTATTTGTTACATAGACAGAAAAAGAAAGATTTGCTTTTCTTTTTCTTCCAAATAAGAAGAAAACATTTTTAACAGCTATCCACTCTTTACATTGCATTTTCGATGAGTACCAAAATTTTTATTAACGCCAAAAGATATGAGGTTCGTCTCGCGCTCGTCGAAAATAATATTCTCAGTGAATTCCATATCCAGAGATCCTCTGAAAAGGGCTTGATCGGGAATATTTACAGGGGAAAGGTTGTTCGGGTTCTTCCCGGTATGCAGGCAGCCTTTGTTAATATTGGCCTTAAACGCACCGGTTTTTTGTATGTTGACGATGTTCATGTACCAGGTAGGGAATTGGACGGTCGCCGACTGGTAAACGAAAATCATCCCGAAAACACGCCTTCATCTCCTTTTCTTCAGGAATCGGTATCCAAAGAGGTAAGTGGGTTACGTATCGAACACCTTCTCCATGAAGGACAGAGTATTATCGTTCAGGTAAACAAAAACCCCATCGGCACCAAAGGTGTGAGATTAACCTGTAACATTACCATTCCAGGTCGCAATCTGGTTCTTCTTCCCCTTACCGACCATATAGGCGTTTCCAGGAAAATTGAAAGCGAAGAAAAACGTATTTTACTGAAAGAACAGATTGAAAAGCTCAGACCGAAAGAAACGGGGTTTATTGTCAGAACAGTTGCAGAACAGGCTACAGAAAGTGAAATTCAAGCCGACATGGAATTTCTGCTGCTATTATGGAAAGATATACAAAAAAAGGTCTCCACATCACCCATCCCGGCCTTACTCTATGAAGATCTCGATATGACACTTCGCTCGGTACGAGATCTGTTCACTCCTGAGGTTGATGAACTCATTGTTGATGAGAGAGAATCCTACGAAAGAATAAATGCTTTCGTAAACAAGTTTATGCCTCTTTTACAAAACAAAATCCATCTTTATCAACATGACCTGCCCCTGTTTGAGAGGTATAATCTTGATACATATATCAACAGAATCATGGAGAAGAAGGTCTGGCTGAACTCTGGCGGCTATCTCATTATTGAAACGACAGAAGCACTCTCTGTGATAGATGTGAACACAGGCAGATTCGTCGGCAAAACAGACCTCAATGAAACCTTATTTAAAACCAACATGGAGGCCGCAAAAGAAATTGCATATCAGTTACGCCTCAGAAACATTGGCGGAATTATCATCGTTGATTTTATTGATATGGAAGAAGAAGCACATCGCAAAGAATTATTTGCATATTTTAAAGAAGCGCTTAAAAAAGATAAGAGCCACATTAATATATTACAAATTTCTGAGTTTGGCCTGGTACAGATGACGAGAAAAAGATTATCCGAAAATCTTGCTCAGATGATTTGTGAACCTTGTTTCTACTGTGCTGGTGAAGGCATACTGAAGTCTCAAAGAACCATCTGTTATGAAATTTTCAGGATCATCGAAAGAAATGCTGCACAGCATGATGGCGAGAGAGTCACATTACAAGTTCACAAACGCATTGCCGATATGCTGGACCGTGAAGAAAGAGTTTCACTCCAGCAGCTGGAATACGAAATCAATAAAACAATTTATGTTGTTCCTCAAAGGGATATACACATCGAGAAATACGAAATAATCTGGGACTGACTGGAGAATTAGCTCATGGAACTACGAAAAAAGAATAAAAAAGGCACCTTTTTAAAGTTTGTTTTTACAATCATCCTCTTAGGCTTACTTGTATGTGGAATATTTTTTGGAATAACCTATCTTGAAGGTGGACAGCCTGAGCTTACGATTCAGGAAGATTTCCAGTATCTAGGAAAAAATACCTCCTTTCACATCACAGCCCGGGATAAAAAGTCAGGACTCAAGAATGTCACTCTTTCCATAATCCAGCAGGATAAACCCCATCTCCTTTTTGAAAAAGAGTTCCCAAGAAACGGATATACCGGGATGATTGGAAAACCGGAAATTCAAGAAACTATTACCTTCGATCTAAAAAAGATAAAACTCAAGGAGGGGAAAGCCACTCTGGTATTCCATGCCAGTGATTACTCGTTCAGGCACGGTTTGTCAGGCAATGAAACAAGTATTGAAAAAGAATTTCTCATCGATACCAGGCCGCCCAGAATTCATATTCTCCACACTGAACGTTATATTCAGCCTGGAGGAAGCGGGATAGTATTGTATACCGTCGATGCTGACGCTCAAAAACATGGCGTGAAAATCAACGGTAATTTTTTCCCGGGATATCCCTTGGATCCAGACAGAGAAAACAGCTACATCTCCTATATCGCTCTGCCCTACACAGCAAAAGCCATTACTGAATCAGCTATCATAGCCTTTGATGAAGCTGGGAATAAAGCCGTTAAAAGAATTTCACCAGTACTGCAGAAAGCTATCCAAAAGACGGACAAGATACACCTGGGTGACGCCTTTTTACAAAGAAAACTGCCTGAATTCAGGGAATACATCCCCGAATTGACGGGAACCCTTCTTGAACAATATCTCACCATCAATCGTCAGGTACGCAAAAAGAACAATGAAAAAATCAAAGAGATCTGTTCACACTCTGGTTCTGAAAAGCTCTGGGATGGTGTTTTCAGCCGTATGGCCGGTGCCAATCGAGCCGGATTTGCTGATCACAGAACCTATTATTACAAGGGAAAAGCTGTTGACAAACAGGTCCACCTGGGTGTCGATATTGCCTCAACAAAACATGCTCCAGTACGGGCCGCTAACAGTGGCAATGTGGTATTTGCCGGTTTTAACGGCATTTACGGCAATATGGTTATCATCGATCACGGCCAGGGAATATTCAGCCTCTACTCCCACCTCAGCCAGATTAATATAAACACAGAAGATCATGTTGATAAGAGCACTGTTATTGGCTTAACCGGCATCAGCGGCATGGCAGGTGGAGATCATCTTCATTTCTCCATGCTGGTCAGTGGAATTTTTGTAACCCCAAAAGAGTGGTGGGATGCACGCTGGATTGAAACTACAATAGATGGCCCTATATTTGAATCTAAATTTTAGCCTAGACTTCTTATAAACATTACACGCACGGTTTTATCGAGGTTGTTTGCAAATATCATCTACCCTCGATGGACGGAACTCGGTTCAGTCCCCGCGTTTAAGGGGATATAAGTTGCCTTGTTGGGTTGAATCACACTACCAAGAAACGTTTATTTTCTTGTTTTTTTTAAACAAAAAAATAAGGTGTAAAACATTTAAAGCAACAGTGTAAACTTGGGCGGATATCCCCTTCATTACAATCCCACGCAAACAGTCAATAAACAATTATCATTGCAGTTACAACCTGGAAAAGACATGATTTTACATATAGTTATATTTCTTTCCTGTTACCTGTTTATCTTCTTATATCCCGTGCTTCGATTTTTTCCATCGCCCGGAAAAAGAAGAGCTCATGTTGAGCTATCACCAATGAACAGGATCGGTTATAGAACTATCATTGCGGTAATTGTCCTGTTTTTCATGCTATTACCATTTTTCCACCTCTATCTGACAGTAACATCACATTCTGTCCTTCTGCTCTATATAACAGGATGGGCTGCCTTTTTATATATGGGCTTTACCGCCATTCTCTGCCTCTTTACCCTTGTCAGAGATACACTTCAGTTTCTCATTTTTTTCATAAACAAGATATCTTTATCTTTGAACAACTGTTTCCAGCCAACACCTGATCCTTCAAGAAGACAATTTTTCAGACAAGCCGGCAATACTGCGATAGGCTGCCTTTCCCTGGGAACTGCCTCATATGGACTGATTCAGGCAAGAAAAGAACCGAAAATTTTTCATCAGAAAATTCAATTTGCCAATCTCCACCCTGATTTACAAGGTTTCACCATCATGCAAATATCAGATCTGCATGCAGGAGGCACAATTGACACATCTTTTATGGAGAAAATTGTTGCAAAATGTTTGTCGGTCACAGCTGACCTTATCGTAGTGACAGGTGATCTTGCCGATGGTTCGGTTACACTGTTACGAGATGTTATACGGCCCATTGGAGAGTTAAACGCACCCTATGGAAAGTTTTTTGTAACAGGAAATCATGAGTATTACTCAGGAGTTGATGAGTGGTTAAAGGAAATCTCAGCACTGGGCTACACCCCGCTGCTCAATGAACATACGACCATTCAAAAGGCATCTGGACATTTCATTCTGGCAGGAGTCACAGACTACTCTGCAGGGCGCCATGTCCCAGCACACAAAAGCGATCCTCAAAAAGCACTTGCCGGAACATCTCCAGATGAGATCAAGATACTCTTGGCACATCAACCTAAAACACTTTTTGACGCATATCAGTATGGTGTCGATTTACAGATCTCAGGCCATACCCACGGCGGACAATTTTTTCCCGGCAACTTTTTTGTAAAACTGGATCAGCCCTTTGTAGCAGGGCTCTATCAGTATAAAAAGTCTATGCTCTACGTCAACAGAGGAACCGGATACTGGGGACCACCACTGCGTCTTGGGGTTCCTTCCGAAATAACCGTTTTCACCCTTATGTGAACCATGCCTCCTGATAACATCGTCTTCTAAAAAAAAACACATCTAACTAACACATAGATTTACAGAGAAAAAGGTACTGGTAAAAGAGGAGTAATATGCTTAGAGTATGCAAGGTAAACCAATAATTACGAGAATAATGATATACCATATGACAAAAAATATATAATAAAGTATCATGTGCCCCGTTTACAGGGAGCTCAAGTGTAGTATTTCATAGACAGTATCAGTACTGTTATCAATTCAGAAGGAGAAGAGAATGAAAAAAAGAAAAATGTTATTGGCAGGGATTCTGGGGCTTTCCATGAGTCTGTCTGTTTCAGCAATGGCTGGAGACACTATTAAGTTTGGCATTATCGGTGCCCACAGTGGCAATCTTGCCTCATATGGCCTTCCCAGCGCCAATGCGGCAAAAATTGTCATTGAGAAAGCCAATGCGGCTGGCGGAATCAATGGGAAAAAAATAGAGTTGTTTATGGAAGATAGTGAATGTGCACCGGAAAAAGCACCTATCGCCGCCAGCAAATTGGTTTCTGATGGCGTGGAAGTCGTCCTTGGCGGCATTTGTTCAGGAGCAACAAAGGCAGCCCTGCCAATTTTCAAAGAGGCAGGTGTGCTTGTCATCTCACCTTCAGCAACAAGTGATAAATTAACTGTTTCCGGCGATTATCCCAATTTTTTCAGGACTATCGCACCTAATTTCGCCCAGGCACCCAAGATGGCTGATTTTGCAACGGATGTATTAAAGGCCAAAAAGGTAGCAGTCATTCATGACAAAGGCGATTATGGAAAACCCCTTGCAGAAGGAGCAAAAGCACATCTGGAAAAAAGCGGTAAAGCAGAGGTCGTCTTGTTCGAGGGTGTAACACCAGAAGCTGTTGATTACGCAGCCATAGTACAAAAAATAAAGAGATCGAAGGCCGATGTGGTTATTTTCGGCGGGTATCATCCTGAGGCATCTAAAATTGTCGCGGGTATGAGAAAGAAAAGACTGAAAGCAAAATTTGTCTCCGATGATGGTGTAAAAGATGACACCTTCATTAAGGTTGCCGGTAAGAACGCCGAGGGTGTATATGCCGCAGGCCCGCAGGATAATAGTGATAAACCCCTTGCAGCAGAAGCCAAAAAAGCGCATATTGAAAAGTTCGGGTCAGATCCTGGAGCATTTTTTGAACCAGCCTATGCTGCAACGCTGGCCGTGTTAAACGCAATAGAAAAAGCCGGATCAACAGATATCGATGCCCTGAGAAAAGCAATGCAATCTGAAAAAGTCGATACCCCTGTTGGTACAATCTCCTTTGATGAACGCGGTGACGCCATTGGTGTTGATTATTCCATGTATGTGGTAAAAGATGGAGTCTATCATATCGTGAAATAAGAACATAGGTTGAAAGACAACATGAAATCTGGGACAGTACGATGACTGTTCCAGATTTTTTTTAAGGTTTTATAATGGATTATTTTATTGAACTTTTTTTCAGCGGTCTCACAAGGGGATCAATCTATGCCTTGATAGCCTTGGGATACACAATGGTTTACGGCATAATTGGTTTGATAAATTTTGCCCATGGTGAAATTTACATGATCGGAGCCTTCACCGCATTCATAGTGGCATCCGTTCTGACAATTTATGGTTTTCCTTTACCGGCTATTGTAATATTGGCAGGTCTTGCAGCCACAGTCTGGGCTGGTTCATATGGATACACAATAGAAAAGATAGCCTACAGACCGTTACGGGGCGCACCGAGACTGTCCCCTCTGATCAGTGCCATTGGCATGTCTATTTTTTTACAAAATTATGTTTTGCTTGCTCAAACTTCTGACTTTATTCCATTCCCGGAATTAATTCCTGACTGGCATTTTGTAGAACCAATTGCACATATTATCGGCACCACAGATATTGTAATATTACTGACTACCACCGTAATTATGATAATCCTCACAGTGATTATTAAGTATTCAAAACTGGGCAAGGCCATGCGGGCGACATCTCAGGACAGGACCATGGCAATGCTCGTTGGAATCAGTGTTGATAAAATAATCTCGGCGACATTCATCCTCGGCTCAAGTCTTGCTGCCGTTGGCGGCCTGCTCATTGCATCGCATATCGGCCAAATCAATTTTTATATTGGTTTTCTGGCTGGTATCAAGGCCTTTACAGCTGCGGTTCTGGGCGGAATTGGCTCAATCCCCGGTGCAGTTCTTGGCAGCATGATTTTAGGACTGACAGAGAGTTTTGCTACAGGCTATGTCTCAAGTGATTATGAAGATGTATTTGCCTTTTCCATCCTCGTTCTCATCCTGATTTTTAAACCTTCCGGGCTTTTGGGCAAGGCAGAGACTCAAAAAGTATAATACGAATATGTTTTCTATTTCCGAAATTAAAAAATCTACTATTACAGCTATTTGGTTTGTATTTCTCACATTTCCAATAACAGTAATTAAAGTTGACCCGATTAACCATATTATTCAATGGCGCTGGTTCAATGCTCTTTATATTGGGATCGGAGTGTTCGTTTTCTCGTTTATAGCAAGATGGCTGATGAATAGAAAAGAACACGGTGAAGAGGTAAAAGAGCAGGAAAACAATCCTCAGGATATATCTATTATCCATAGAGTTCTTGGAAATCCCAGACAGAGGATTGTGCTGGCAGGTACGCTTTTTATCATTGCGGTGATCTTCCCATACATGTTCTCCAGCTATCAAACAATTATCATGACAACAGCATTAATGTATGTGGTGCTGGGGCTGGGACTCAATATTGTTGTGGGTATGGCCGGGTTACTAGACTTGGGTTTTGTAGCCTTTTACGCTGTAGGAGCCTATACCTACGCATTGCTGCATGTAAACTATGGATTAAACTTCTGGATAACCCTGCCTCTCGGCGGATTCCTTGCCGCTATGTTTGGAATTTTGCTGGGATTCCCTGTTTTGCGACTGCGAGGAGATTATCTGGCGATTGTCACCTTAGGGTTTGGGGAAATAATTCGTCTGGTTCTTGAAAACTGGGGAGAGGTCACGCACGGTCCCAGCGGCATTTCCAATATTCCCAGGCCAAGTCTCTTTGGTATAGACCTGACCTTGAATGGTTCATACATTTATACCTACTACATTGTCGTTATAATGGTCATTATCACAATATTCGTAGTGAACAGGCTCCAGGATTCCAGGTTAGGACGAGCCTGGATAGCATTACGAGAAGATGAAATAGCATGCCAGGCAATGGGGATCGATAAGATGAAGACCAAACTCGTTGCCTTTTCATTAGGAGCTTTATGGGCAGGGTTCATGGGGGTCGTACTTGCAGCCCACACCACATATATTAATCCTAAAAGTTTCACCTTTCTTCAATCTGCAATTATTCTTGCTATAGTCGTTTTAGGGGGAATGGGGTCCATTGTTGGCGTTATTTTTGGTGCACTTATCTTAATATTACTGCCAGAATACCTCCGTGAACTGGCTGAGTACAGAATGCTTGCCTTTGGTGCCATACTTGTGGCTATGATGGTTTTCCGCCCGCAGGGTCTGATTTCCAATGTCCGTCGAACCTACAGAATAAATAAACACGAGTAGAATGGGAAATACAATATTAGAGGTAAACAATCTCACCATGGATTTTGGCGGTGTGAGAGCGTTAAACCATGTCAATCTTGAGGTTAAAGCCGGTGAAGTGGCCGCTTTAATAGGTCCAAACGGTGCCGGTAAAACAACTTTTTTCAACTGTGTAACAGGAATCTATTATCCCACGAAAGGCAATATTCTTGTTCATAAACCTGGAGAAACCAAGCCCAAAAGCCTAAAAGGGCTCAAGCCTAATCATGTTACAGCCCAAGGACTGGCCAGGACTTTTCAAAATATCAGGTTGTTTTCTCAAATGACGGTGTTGGAAAATGTTATGATAGGCAGGCACTGCAGGACAAAGGCCTTTATCCTCGGCGCCATATTCCGTCCCAAAAGTACCAGACGGGAAGAGAAAGAAATAGTTGATTACAGCTACGAGATCCTGAAAAAGGTCGGGCTTGCTGACTCAGCGAACGAATTTGCCAAAAATCTTTCCTACGGTGCCCAACGCCGCCTTGAAATTGCCCGGGCTCTGGCTACTGATCCGCTCCTGCTTCTTCTCGATGAACCTGCTGCCGGCATGAACCCGCAGGAGACAAACGACCTGGTGGATCTCATCCAGAAGATCAGCTCGGAAGGACTTTCCATCCTGCTCATTGAACATGATATGAAACTTGTGATGACTCTTTCTGAGCGTATTTTTGTCATGGATTATGGCAGAAAGATTGCCCAGGGAACACCTGATGAAATTAGAAATAACCAGAAAGTAATAAAAGCGTATTTAGGTGAAGAATAGATGCTTAGACTTGAAAATATAAGCTCGGGATATGGCAATATCATAGCATTGAAAGAGATCACACTGGACATTCAGGCGGGCGAGATCATCACCCTGATAGGCGCAAACGGCGCCGGGAAATCGACAACACTCATGACCATCTCCGGTATAGTGAAGGCAAGATCGGGAAAAATCTTTTTTAAAGAGAGAGAAATACAGGGAGAGGAACCGGACAAAATCGTCAAAAGCGGCATTTCCCAGGTACCGGAAGGACGTCATATCTTCCCGATGCTAACCGTTCAGGAAAATCTCGACATGGGTGCTTTCTTACGGCATGATCATGCTGAAATTAAAAAGGATTTAGAATATGTTTACTCTCTATTCCCCATTCTTGCCGAAAGAAGACACCAGGAAGGCGGCACACTGAGTGGCGGCGAACAACAGATGCTGGCTCTCTCACGTGCCTTAATGGCAAGACCAGAACTGCTGCTGCTTGACGAACCTTCCATGGGTCTTGCACCTCTGATAATCAAGAAGATTTTTGAAATTATCAAACAGATAAACGAGGATAATAATACCACAATTTTTCTTGTAGAACAAAATGCCAACCAGGCGCTGCAAATTGCAAACCGTGGATACGTTCTGGAAAACGGAGAAATCACCCTTTCAGGTTTAGCGCAAGATCTTCTTTCTAACCAGGATGTTCAAAAGGCCTATTTGGGTATTTAACAGATACAACAACGTACCTTCTCTAAAAAGAAGGTACGGATGCTATCACGTGCCAGGCTGCATATAGCTTTTTGCAATCATTTACAAGAAAAGCAGACATCCCAATATCAGCCTGAAAAAAAATCAACGTGTGAAAATCACATCATCCTGATACGACCACAGTCAGGACACACCCAGGTGGGACCGTTGGTTATTCCCCATTTATTTTCCTCAAAACATTTCTTGCAAATCTGGAATCCACAGGGACAGCTCCAGCAGAATTCTTTTGCCTGCTTACAACACTGACAACGATACTCTCCCAGTTTTCTTCGCCTGTATCCACTCACCTTACCCATTTTACAATCTATCCTCTTCCAGTTCTCGGAACATCCATTTTTTATAGTCACTACTTACATCACTTACCTGAAGGGCAATAATTTCAGGGGTATCATAGGGATGGATACGCAGTATCTCCTCAACAAGTACATCATATTTGCATTGCAAAGTTTTCATGGAAAGCAGCCACTCATTATCTTCAACTATACTTCCCTGCCACCAATATAAACTGGTGACACCCGATGTTATCTGGGTACAGGCTACAAGTCTTTTCTGCAAAAGTTTTCTGGCAAGCTTTTTTGCATCCTCATCACTGGAAACTGTTGTTACTACGATATAAATATCATCCATTTTTGTTTTCTTGACTTCTTCAAAAGAATTAACTACCTTCAGGCATCTGGTAATGCGCTTTGATACGCCAAAATAGATGACTCACAATGTTTATCTAAGAGCCAAAAGTGATTAGTATACCAAAACAAAAAAAACGTTACCACACATTCCCACTTCATAAAATAATACAATGCTTTTCGTAATTGATATAGGTAATTCTCACACGGTTGTCGGTCTTTACAGGGGCGATACAATGATCTCACAGTGGCGGGTTAAATCAGATTGCAAAATGACCGCCGATGAAATTGCCATACAGTTTAACGCCTTGTTTGCTCTTGAGGATATTGACAAAAATGAGATTACCAGCGTAATACTGTCATCAGTGGTACCATCTCTTGAGACAGCCTGGCATCGATGCTGTGACAGGTATTATTCCAGCTTCCTCAATCATGATATTTTTATTGTCAATAATAGAACCGTTTCTGACATTATCGAAGTAGATATCGATTACCCCAGAGAGGTCGGTGCGGATCGTCTTGTTAATGGTATAGCCGGCTGGCAGCGCTTCCGCTCTGATGTCATTGTCATTGATTTTGGAACAGCGATAACCCTTGACTGTATCACAAAATCGTGCAGTTATATAGGTGGTACCATATTACCCGGTATAGCAATTTCCCTTGCAGCCCTTTCCAGTAAGGCTGCAAAACTGCCGCATATCGATATTTCCACAACACCAGAATCGGTTATAGGCCGCAACACGGTGGATGCCATGAAAAGTGGCATACTGCATGGCTATGGTGCCATGATAGATGGCCTTGTGGAAATCTTGAGTGGTGAGATGAAAACCTCACAATCCCCGGTGAACGTCATCGCCACAGGCGGCATGTCAAAACTCATTATCCCCTACTGTAACAAGGTAAACAACATAGATGAGCTTCTTACCTTAAAAGGGCTGCATTACATTTATCATACACTCCATGCATAATTCTCCCTATATTCCAATCCCATTAAAGCCACAGGCCACGATAGGTATCGTTGCTCCGGCAGGAGCCTTACCAAACAGCGATGCCTTCTTTTCAGGCATTAAAATCCTTAAAAAAATGGGATTTACGCCTAAATTCCCCAGAAATCTCTGGCCAGGAGAGACCTTTCTAGCAGATTCAGACAAAAACAGGATTGATGAATTTCATACGATGTGGACTGATACTGAAGTGGATGCTGTCATGGCCGCACGAGGCGGGTATGGCTGCCTGCGAATACTCCCGTATCTCAACCAGAAGCTACTGTCTGCATATAAAAAATTATTTATTGGTTTTTCTGATATTACAGCTATCCACAGTCTGTTGAATAGCGAGTGCAATCTGGCCAGCCTGCATGGACCTGTGGTAACTTCCCTGCCACAGCTTACGGAAGAAAGTCTCAAACACTTCCATTCAATATTGACGCAGGGACTTGCCAAAATTGAATTTCGAAATACCATAGAAGTGTTGCGACAAAAAGAAAATACTGAAGGTGTTACCACAGGCGGCAACCTGTCAACAATCGTCTCCCTGCTGGGAACCAGGCACCAGCCTGACTGGAAGAACAAGATCGTTTTTTTAGAAGATGTTGGAGAACAGACCTACAAAGTTGACAGAATGCTGACACAACTCTTTCTTACCGGCATGTTGACCAAGGTAAAAGCTATTGTGCTGGGTGATTTTTCAGCGGGACTGCATCTTGACAATAATGACATACTGCGCCACCATAATCTGATATGGCAACGGGTACTGGATGTAACAGATGAAGCCACCACCGTCTGGGCAAACTTCCCCATGGGACACGGTCAAAGAAATTTTCCGTTTCCCCTGGGTGTGAACATCAAACTATGCAGAGATTCTGCTACGATAAAAACTGGCACATACAGATAATTGTACAAGCGAATAAGACCATGTTTGACAAATAGCAATTACATGGTATTTTATGCCTGCTTTACTCATGAATAAAGAGACAATCTTTGTCAATATGTAAACAATTCAACTTTGAAAACAAGACCAATGAACACAAAATTTGTAACGTACTGCCGCAGCATGGCTCTTGCTGCCTCATTTCTCCTGGTAACCCCTTTCTCTTCTCTTTCAGCTGATTATGTCAGCGTAATCAAAGATGAAGTAAACGTACGTACCGGCCCAGGCACCAACAATCCTATACGCATGGAATTATTTCAAGGCTATCCGCTTAAAGTCCTTCAGAAACGGGGGGACTGGTTCGAGGTAAGCGATTTCGAAAATGACAAGGGGTGGATCTACGCATCGCTTGTTTCATCAGATAAAAAAACCGTAATAATTTCGGCAAAAAACCGGGCAAACATGCGTACATCCCCATCAACTTCAGGTCAGGTTATTGCCAAGGTAGACCGTGGCGTTGTGCTCACACTCCTTGAAAGGCAAGGCAAGTGGGTAAAAGTGCAACACAATGGTGGCAGCGAGGGCTGGGTGTATGCCCACATCCTTCCGACAATATTTTTCAATCAGATCAAACTTCTTTTCTTTAAACCACTGTAGGGCCTGCAAACCATCACCCGATTTTTCAACATGCAGCGTATGCCGAGCAACTCCATTTAAAGAAAGTCTATACCCCAGATGTTTTTTAATTTCTTCGAGTAAATCAACGGTGGCAATGTTTTGAATTTTGCCTCCTCCATAGGGAAGTAACACCTTGTTATCAAATCTTTTATTATTGAATCCTACAATAAGATCAAGTGCTGCTATATCTTCAATAAGACGTGTCACGTCCTCTTCCAAATAGCTTCTATACTCATCGAGGGCGCCTACATACAACACCCCGACGGATAAACCCATTTTTTCGACACGGTGCCAGCCACCGACATCCTGAGCAGAGTATTTTGTTTCCAGATCAAACACCCCCCAGTTGGCTGGGAGTAGATTTTCAGATCGATCATAACCTGTTTGTCTTCTTCTGCCAGCTGTATCTGAAATACTACGATCAGAAAGTGATTTTTCAGAAAAAAACCGTTTCGATTCCATGATTCTGGTCAATAAAACCAGACAGGCATATTTATCAATAGGCCTGTTTCCGGAACCACATTTAGGAGAGTGAACACAGGCAGGGCAGCCATTTTCACACGGACATGATTTCAGAATGGAAAGAGCTGTTTCACACATCCTGATAATAAGGGAATAGGCCTGGTCAGAAAGACCGGAACCACCAGGATTACCATCGTAAATAAAGATTGCTGCCCCCGCAACCTGCTCATGCTGGGGACAGGAAATCCCGCCGATATCGTTTCTGTCACATAAAATAAGAACCGGGAATACTGAAATCAGTAAATGCTCCAAGGCATGCAAGCCCCCCATAAAATGCAGCTTCTCCTGTTCTATCTCCCGAATAATTGTTTGCGGAATTTCAATCCAGATGGCCTCTGTTTCCATCTTCTGCTCAGGCAGATCAAGTTCGACCGTCTGAATCAAACTATTCGTACCATAATTGCGTTTCTGGTAGCCATGAACCTTCTCAGTTACACGCACCTCACCGAAAGAGATTTTACAACCATAAAGCGGTTTTTCTCTTTCTTTCCTTATTATTTGAGTGCTTTTACTTGTGACAGTACGGGTATAATACCCCAGTTTTTTTCTTGCAAGCACCACCTCTTTTTCATGGAGATTCATCTTTTCCACATACCAGGTTTTCATAGCATGCAGATAAACTGCCCCTGGATGCGTTTCTTTCAGACAGCGCAAACCATCAATGGTTCCAAGGAGTTCTCCTGAATCACTGTCAATCAAGGTAATAGATGCACCGCCGCCCCGTAAATCGACCTTATCGTGCGGCCTCTTTCTGGAAGCATAATATTCCAAACCATCAGAAGATTGCTGCAGCAACGCCTCAGCAACCAGGAAATCACACCTCTCTCTTATAAGAGGACTACCACCTTTTACTTCATTATCCTGTAAGGGTAATTCGGCAGCGGCACATTCCAACTGCTTTCCCAGCACCTTTTTATTAAAAGGATTTATAACGGCATTTTCAACATCACCTGAGAACAACCTGTCAGGGTTTCTGATAAAATATTGGTCAAGGGCATCCTCGCTGGCAACAAGCACAACCGCAGACTCCCGCCCTCCTCTTCCAACCCTTCCACCGCGCTGCATGGTGGACATGATAGACCCCGGATAGCCAACAAGTATACAGATATCAAGATCGCCAATGTCGATACCCAGCTCAAGAGCAGATGTCGATATCACACCAAGAAGCGCTCCATTACTGAGCTTATCTTCAATATCACGGCGATCTTCAGGTAAAAAACCAGCCCTGTATGAGCTGAGCTTCTCCTTTAGTCTGCCAAGTCTCTCTCCTGTCCAGAGGGAGATAAGCTCTGTCATCTTACGCGATTGGGTATAGACAATCGTTCGCAAGCCGCGTTTCATCGCAGCCTCCAATAGGAGAGACGCACAGTATGGCGCTGAGTCATCAGGATTTATCAACACAAAATTCTTTTTATTTTGCGGACCACTGCTTTCAGTAATAACATGGACAGTATCATCAATAATTTTTGATCCAAATTCCGCAGGATTCCCGATGGTTGCCGAACATAAGATAAACTGAGGCTTTGCTCCATAATGGCTTGTTATCCTTTTCAGTCTTCGAACGACCCAGGAAAAATGAGAGCCCCACACTCCTCTGTAGCTATGGGCTTCATCAATAACCACATATTTCAATTTTTCAAAAAAACTTGCCCAGTTATGGTGAAACGGCAAAAAAGACAGATGAAGCATTTCAGGATTGGTGATCAGGATGGGCGGAGGATTATTCCTAATTTTCCGTCTGTTGTATGGTGTTGTATCACCATCATAGATGGCAGCAATATCGCTCTGTTTGTTTTTTCCTTCTGAACGTATAAGGGGAGTAAAATGTTGCAGTTTTTTAAACTGATCCTGGGCAAGTGCCTTCAACGGAAAGATATAGAGGGCATGGCTGCTCGGATCGTTTATGATACTGTTCAGTGCCGGGATATTGTAGATAAGGCTTTTTCCTGAGGAAGTGGGTGTCGCTGTAAATAGATGTTTTCCTTGCTCTACTTGTAAAAATGCTTCCGTTTGATGGGCGTAAAACCTATCAATACCCATTTCGTTACAAAGCGAGAGTAAATCTTTTGAAAAGTTCAGGGCAGACGAGCTAAACACAGGTTTCCTGCACGGATATACACTATGAAAGACCACCTGAGGTCCAAACCGCGGTGAATTTTTCAGTGAACGGACATATTCTTCCACATCCATCAATTTCATTGGATATAGACCTTCCTTTTTTCTTTCCGGTTGCCTAATAACAATAGAATGTATAAGGTGCTTAATCAACACAACATATGTGGCAAAAAATAGAAATATACTTTTTTTTACTCAAATTGGACAATTAAATACGCAAAAAAATCTGCAATGCCAACAATCGCCATAATGGGGCCAACAGGCTCTGAAAGCTTCCTGGCCGCAAAACATTATACCCCATCAGCCACCCTGAGGTGTTTTAACAGCGTCATGGAGCTCGTATCAGCTTTTGAAACGAATCGAACAGACCTGGCTATGATTCCCTTCTATAACACCAGAGAAGGCTTGATACCAGAATATTTCAAATCTCTTCTTACCATGAAAAACTGCTATTGGGTGGATAACGTGGTTTTACCCGTTCATTTATCCATGGGGGCATTGCAAGGCGCCAAAGGCATAGATTACATTGTTGGCAGAGGCTCAGTATTTAATCAGTGTAAAGATTATATAAAGGCAAACTATCCAGCAGCGACATTGGTCACTGTAGTGGATATTGAGAGCAAACTCATTGAAATTGCTAAGAATAATCTGTACAACTATGGTGTCATTGAATCCGAGGAACTGCTGAAACATCATGGTTTGGCCCTCTATGACAGGGAGGTAGTCTCTCACAACAAAACCCGTTTTGCAGTGCTTGCCAAAAAGCCTGCAGGAATTACAGGATTTGATGCCACAGCGGTCATCACCAGGCCGTTACAGGATCGTGTCGGCATGCTGGTTGATATTCTCAGTGAATTTACAAGACGCGGCATCAATATCCTTGACCTGCAGTCAGAAAACGATGTGGAAACCCAGAAGCTGCAGATTTATCTGGAGATCGAGGGACATCATCTTGAACCATCAATTAAGGAGGCACTTGGACGTGTTTCCAGACGCATTATTCAAGAGAAAAACGCACTGAAAATACTTGGTTCCTATCCACGTGTTGAAATGCGTGTAAAACACATTAAATCATTTGGGTTCATCGGCACGGGTAAGATGAGCCAATGGTTTGCTGACAAATTGAGGTCTGAAGGGTATTCAACGCTGGTAACCGGCCGTAACTCTCAGTTATCACCAGAAAAGATGATTCCCCAGGTGGATGTTGTGGTTATCTGTGTTCCCATTTCAGTGACAGCAGACACAATACAGCAATATGGCAGGCTTCTTAAACCCGGGCAGGCATTGATTCTTTTGGCAGGAGAATCAGAAAATAATCTTAAAACCGCATTAAAAGAAACCCATGAGGATGTAGAGGTTATGCTTGTACATAACCTGTGGGGACCGCGGGCAACGACCATGAAAGATAAGAATGTTGCCGTGGTCCGTACCGCTCGCAGCGGAAAATACTGCAGTGAATTCGAGGCTTTCCTCTATAAACATGGGGCAGAAATATACAAAGACAGTGCCCAGCAGCATGATTTACTAATGGGCGTTGGCCAAAAACTCCCCACGCTTATTTCAGTTGCCCTGGCAGCAACGCTTGCAAAGCACAATATTCAGGGCAGTGATATCCACAGCCATTCGACCTTAACCTCCATCTATGGCATTTTGGCAATGTCGCGGATTCACTGCCAGAATCCTCGTACTTATGCGGAAATAATGTCTACAAAGGGAGATGGAAGAAAAATAGTGAAAACGTTTGCGGAACAATTACAAACAATAATTACATTATCTGAAGAAGAAAATATCTCTGAACTATGCAAACTCATGGAGGAAAACGCCGCATTTTTTGGTTCTGCCTTTATTCAATCGTATATGCACCAGGCAAAAGCGGTGGATGAAATTTTAAAAGATTCTGGATCAAACTATTTCTTTTAACCCAGATCCAATTCAAAGAGAGAAAAATTATATAAGGAGTAACACAATGCTACGTCGTGATCTTAGCTTTTTAGACGAAAAACATATATGTCCCCATTGTAAGCAGGAGATGTCCTGCTGTGAAGCACCACCTGTACATGTCGGCGATGGGCTGGGATGGGGCTCTGAGGCGATGTTTATATGTCTCAATGACAGTTGCAATGTCTTTCTTAAGGGATGGGAAAACATCGAAAAGCAGTACGGCCACCATGCATCCTACAGATATATGGAGTTACCGAAAAGTAAAGAAGGAAACTACATGATGGTGGGAAACAAGGATGCTTTTAAGGCAAGTATCATTGACCGTGAAGAGTTACAACGACAAAATCAGCGATTTCAAAAAGAAAAAGACGCCCTGTCTCAGCTGGATTCCTGTGTTGCGGAGAAAAATCTTGAACCGGTTCTCTGCCTCATCTTAGATGAAGCTGCAGGCATCGAAGGAAGAAAAAAAGCGATCTCTCTTCTTGTTGAATTAAATGATCTCAGCTGTATTGACCCCATCCGCAATCACAGTTTCCGTGACGGCTCCCTGCAAATGGCATGTAATCAGGCCATTGGTGTATTATTAAACAAGAATTACAAGAAAGAATGCCCGGCCTGCGGAGAGTTGGTGAAACAGCAGGCGAAAAAATGTAAGCATTGTAATGAAACCTTCTCATCTTTGTCCTTGCAAAAGAGGATGTGAGAGTGTATAAGGATTACCGATTTTATCATAGATTCTGGATGGTGGGCGTGGCTCAGCTGGTTAGAGCACCTGGTTGTGGCCCAGGAGGTCGTGGGTTCAAGTCCCATCGCCCACCCCATCCAGCATCATCAAGAACTCCTTAAAATCTCCTTTTTTCTTAATCGCCAAGTTGTAATGCATGCAACATGCATTACCCAGTCAGATAGATGCACCTCTGCTGCTATCGAATAGGATGCAGACTGTGGTGCCAACACCCAGCTTACTGCTGAACTCTATCCTGGCATTATGCGCCTCTACTATCTTAACACTCATGGCCAATCCAAGCCCCGTACCTTGGCTTTTTGTTGTAAAATAGGGATCAAAGACCTTTGCAATCATTTCTTCACTGATACCGCAACCATTATCTTCTATTTTAAAAATCGTTCGTTTGTTTTCTGAATAGGTGCTGATCTGTATTTCACCACCATGATGATCCAATGCCTGGATACTGTTTAAAATGAGATTCAAAAAGACCTGCTGTATCTTATCCCTGTCAACCATGACAGGCCTGGTTGTAGCAAATGCATAGGAAAGGCTGATACCAGCTTCTTCAATATCCGAGGCAAGAAGACGAATAGACTGGGTTGCAATATCTTCAATTTCCACCTCTTCCAGCTGCAGTTTATCGGGCCTTGCATATTCAAGTAACTCGCCTATGCTTCTGTTCAAGCGTTCCACTTCTGTTATCAATATATCCGCTGTTTCCAGCCCTTTTGTATCATTATCCACCTTATTCTTCAAAAGAATGGCCAATCCTTTGATGGAGCTTAACGGGTTCCGAAGCTCATGAGCAACGCCTGCCGCCATTTTTCCAAGGGCAGCAAGCCTTTCATTCCTTCGCACCTCTTTCTGCAGATCCTTAATTTGACTGATATCCTGAATCAATACGGTATTTCCTGCAAACCTATGTTCACTGTCCATCATGGCAAGAGATACGAGCATAAACGAACGTGGCTGGCCATTGTCATCGAAAAACGTTATCTCTTTTGGTGGTTTGCTCCCCGCCTCTTTGCTTTCATTCATCAATTCCGCGGCTACACCTTCAGGCAATACTTTTTCAGGCTTCTTTCCAATGATTTTATTACTGGGAATGCCCAGTAAACTCTCAGCGACCTCATTATACATATGTATTTGACGGTTCTCGCCGGTAGCTATCAACCCGATCGGCAAGGACGAAATAAGCAGATCATTGAATTTACGTACATACTGTAAACGAACCTGCGTACCTTTAAATCCCTGCAGGGTCATCAGCGATAACCAGCCGCCAAACCCCACAAGCAATAAGGTCAGAGAAAGAAAAAGAATTTGCAGCAACTGCCTTCGTATTGCAGTTTTAAAATCATGCAGATCAATTTCAGCAATCAGCACATATCTATTGTTTTTTACCTTCTCAATTGTGTGCAAAAATCGTTTTTCATCACTGGAGAGGGATTTCTCAAAAAATTGCGTCCCGGCTGACCAACGGCTCTCTTTCATTTTAGGGAGCAAGGGTTGATTGGCAAACGGCACGTAGACGCTGGCAACTTGAAACACTCCGTGTTCGCGTTCTTCGGTATCAAGAATTCTAAACGAGGTTCCTCTCCGTTTTGATGCAATAATCTCCGATGTGAATTTCAATGTCTCTTGAGAAACTCTCTTTCTCAGGTATTTTCTATCACTTCCGGCAACAATATTTCCTCGTTCATCGACAAGACCTATGAATAGCAGGTCGGGTTGCGCCATTACCTTATTCATCGCCTGCTGTATATGATCCGTCCATCGCCAGAGATTCACCCGGATATTCATGGCATCACCACGAAACGAGGAGCTGGTACTCACCTTGACAAAACGCAGAATTGTTTCGCCCTGGCGCACCAGAGCCTCAAGCATCAGATTCTTTTCCCGCTGATAATTATTTACAGCAAACACACCTATAATTATAGTCAGCAATGCCGATGCCGCTGCAAGCAGCCAGGGAGATACATATACCCACTTTTGTCTTTTCATATCATATTCATTGCATTGAGATATAGATAAAAACGACTCCATCCGCTTTATTTCAAACTATAGTAACACCTCTTCTCGAATTATAAAGAGCACGATAAAAAATGTCGTATTTGTTGCTTACTATCTTTTTTCAATACGCTTTTATGCTTTTCCTGTACTTTTTATAAAAATCGTATTACTAAAACATCGATCTTCTTTGAAAGAACAATGAAAGAACCCGTACGCGTAGCAATTACAGGTGCTGCAGGACAAATCAGTTATTCAATTATTTTTCGTATTGCCAGCGGCAGCATGCTTGGCCCGGATCAACCTGTTATATTACAACTTCTGGAAATTCCACCCGCCATGGATGCATTACAGGGGGTTGTAATGGAGCTTCATGATTGCGCCTTTCCTTTAGTTGCTGGTGTTGTGGCAACTGATGATCCCAATGAGGCATTTAAAGATACAGATTATGCAATTCTGGTTGGTGCCAGACCTCGTGGTCCCGGCATGGAACGCTCAGATCTTCTCACAGCAAACGCACAGATCTTTTCTGTCCAGGGAAAAGCATTAAATGACAACGCAAATCCCAATGTAAAGATCCTCGTTGTCGGTAACCCGGCAAATACCAATGCCCTTATTACATTGAAAAATGCTCCCGATCTGAATCCAAAGAACATTACCTCAATGATGCGCCTTGATCACAATAGATCACTGTCTCAAATTGCCATGAAAACGGGGAATCATTCCACAGATATTGAGAAGATGGTAGTCTGGGGCAATCACTCTTCAACCCAGTATCCTGATATCAGCTACGCAGAACTCAAGGGCAAACCGGTGAAAGATATTGTCGATGCCCAGTGGAATGAAAATGAGTTTATTCCTGTGGTACAGCAGCGTGGTGCTGCCATTATCAAGGCAAGAGGCGCCTCTTCAGCGGCTTCCGCTGCATCTGCTGCCGTTGACCACATGCGAGATTGGGCTATGGGCAGCAACGGAAGCTGGGTCAGCATGGGTGTTTACAGTGCTGGTAACAGCTATGGCGTAGATGAAGATCTT
>PDWJ01002175.1_pt1 | contig 21686 bp, 15 predicted proteins | sample 1430881 | NCBI WGS metagenome assembly PDWJ01 (sample SAMN01162460, study PRJNA174530) | Oral metagenome, whole genome shotgun sequencing project. | biome: Marine environment; feature: Marine mammal; material: Swab sample of the gingival sulcus; isolation source: swab sample of gingival sulcus... | reverse complement strand
GGACAGCGGCCTTATGAGCTGGACTGCTGTCTGCCTGATCTGGCATCAAGGTTGCGCTGGGGGCCGATCTACCAATTGCAGTCCCTGGATGAAAAACAGGCACTGGAAGTCTTCAGGTGGCGTGCCCGTATCCGGGGTTTTGAGATTTCCGAACAGGTTACTCATTATATTGGCAAGAACCTGCCTCACACGACCCATGATCTGATGCAACTTTTACAGCAACTGGATACCGAGAGTTTACAGGGAGGGCGAAAAATCACCATCCCCTTTATTCAACAAGTGTTGCAGAAAAAAATGTCAAACTACTGAGCTTCTAAACAGCTGTCTATTAGACTCAATGCTTGCAATTGCTTTCAAAAGCTCAGTCCAGTAGGAAATCATCATCAAAAATATCGATCAGGCGTTTTTTTAGGGCCTGTTCTGCTAAATAATCCTCGATATTTCTGCGTGTAATGTGTGGTGGTCTTGGAGGGTTATCACGGTTCAGTTCCGGATAATGTTGTTCTTCAGGTGCATGATCAAATGCATCAGGTTGTAGCCATTTATTATTCTTGTTATCAATTGACATCTGTTGTACTCCTTGAGTGCTGATTCAGCACTGCTTAATACGCCTGCAAAAATTATCCTGAGGTTTCAAGTTAGCTGATAATCTCCGACAGGCTGTTTATTCTTGTTGTGAATTAAGTATATGCAAAACAGATGAATTTTTGCTGACCAGCCGCTGTGAAAATCCACATTTTGCCTTTTGTTCCAAAATACAGTATCACAAGCGGTGACAGTCAATCAGAAATTGCTGCGGAAGCGTTGTATGCGTTGCCTGAATGCCGGGAGGTTTTCCGCGCCGATCAGACGCAACGTCTTGATCTCCTCGCCCTGAGTGTTAAAGAAAATAATGCTGGGTGGGCCAATAATACCAAAACGTTTTTTCAGGGCTTTATCATGTTCATCGTTGGCGGTGACATCTGCCTGTAAAACCACAACATTTTTCAGGGCATTCTTAATTTCAGGTGTGTTAAAAACTTCTTTTTCCATAATTTTGCAGGTCATGCACCAGTCAGCATAAAAGTCCAGCATAACAGCCTGATTTGCTTGTTTGGCCTGTTCAAGAATGGCATCCAGTTCAGCAGATTTCTTGACAGGCCGGAACTGCAATCCTGCATGCTGATCAGTCCTTGTGCCACTGGTAACCCCGGACACATTGACAGTAAAGACCCCTTGCAGCGGGTGGAGGAAGTTTTGACTGCCGGTAGCGACACCCAGTAATTGGGTGCTGCCGAAAAATAATAAGATGAGACCAGTACTTTTCCAGAAACGGTCCCAGCCACTGGCTTCTTCGTTTAATCTGTCCAGTGCGCCCATATAAATACCCGAGGAGACCAGCAGAATACCGGTGAGCAACATGGTAACGCTGAGTGAAGTGATGCGGCTGAGCATCCAGATTGCCATGCCCAGCAGCATGATACCGAATATGGCCTTGGTAGAATCCATCCAGGCCCCGGCGCGGGGTAGCAGATGGCCGCCCAGTGTGCCCACAACCAGCAGAATAATACCCATGCCGAAGCCCATACTGAACAGGGCAGAGGCACCGAGTACGGCATCCTTGCTGTCCGCAATGTAGGTCAGTGCGGCCGCCAATGCGGGTGCGACACAGGGGCCGACAATCAGCGTTGACAGGAAGCCCATGATGGCTGCACCAATCAGGCTGCCACTGCGCTGGTTACTGCTGATTTCATTCAGGCGTGACTGAATACGGGTGGGCATCTGTAGTTCAAAGAAGCCAAACATGGAGAAGGCCAGCACAACGAACAGGGCGGCAAATAAACCAATAGCCATCGGGTGTTGCAGGCTGGATTGCAGGTTTTCACCGAAAAAGCCGAAGACCAGTCCAATGAGTGCATAGGCACTGGCGCTGGCGAGCACGTAAACCAGCGACAGGAAAAAGGCTTTACCAGCAGACAGGTTTGATTGTCCGGCAATAATTCCGGATAAAATCGGAATCATCGGGAAGATACACGGTGTCAGTGATAAACCCAGACCGACGACAAAAAAAGCGATGAGTGTGCCGATAAAACTGCCGGAAAAATAATCATCTGCTGACGGAGTAGTTTCGTTATCCACAGGGGGGGCAGCACTCTCCGGTAAATCGGCCAGTGATAAGGTGGTTTCCTGTGTGACCGGGGGGTAACAAATACCGGCCTCATCCGCACAGCCCTGATATTCCGTGCTGATTGTGAGCGTGTCGCCGACAATATTCAGCAGGGGGAGCGATATATCAATGGTGTGATCATAGATCTCGGTTTCCCCGAAAAACTCATCATTAACCATTCTGCTTTCCGGGAAGCGGATGTTTCCCAGTTGTGTTCCTTCGGGGCTGATAATCTGAAAGCTGATTTTATCGCGGTACAGGTGATGGCCGGGAGTGACCTCCAGTCGTGCATTAACCGTTTTTTTATCAATGCCTTGCAGGGAAAGCTGAAAGGCCTGATCAACAGAGAGGGCCTGATTGCCGGTCATCTGTTTGAGAAGTCGTTTTGACGGTGTGGTCGCGGTGGTATTGATTACTTCGGTAGGGAGCGGGTTTTTTGTCTCGACAGGTTCGGATTCCTGAGTTGCTGTTTTGGCCTCTGCCACAGCGGTTGGTGCCGCCTCCGGGGTGGGCAGGGCTGCCAGTGTCAGGCTGAGTTTCTTATACTGTGGGGAATAACACAGACCCGCATCGGCACAGCCCTGGTATCTGGTTTTCAGTTTTAATGTCAGTTCATCTTGTTGTGCGGCAGCACGATCCAGTGGTATATCGACGGATAAGGAGTTGTGAAAAACCTCAAGTTTACCGAAATTCGGGTCGTCTTTTATGTCTCCCTGCGGAAAAATGGCGGCATCACGGTTGAGTGTCACACCGTCATGTTCAGAATCGAAGGTGATACGGTTTTTGTATAGATAGTAGCCTTCGGCAATCTTCCAGGATAAGCGGATATGGTGAGCGTCGATGGCATTGGCTGAAACCTGAAACGCCTTATCGGGGGGGAGCAGGTCGTCCTGTTTCAGTGCGTGAACACTGAAGCTGATGATGAACAACAAGATAAATGGCAGCAGGTTTTTCATTTTAAAGAAACTCTTAATATATAGCATTCGCTGTTAGAGAATATGCCAGTGCTTAGTCCGAGGCGCACTTTATAGTAGTGGAAATGGGCTTGCACAGCAAAGGCCTTGTCTGAGCTGGTTGCAAAGTTTTCGGATTGTAAAGGTATTCAGCCTTGAAAAAGTGGAACGAGAACGTTTTACAGTATGAAAATTGTATCAGTCGATAAGCAAATATAATGAGGATGAGCCGGGAGGGTTGGTTTTGACAGGATTTCTTTTCCTGACATGACAATCCGGTCAGGATTGTCATGTCAGTGTGCTGTAATCTGATTATACTGATTACCGTTAGTCAATCAGCATATCGTCCAAAGCAATACCGGATTCAGTACATTCATCAACCCAGCGTGGTCTTCTGCCGCGCCCTGTCCAGGTTTGAGTCGGATTATTCGGGTTTCTGTATTTAGGTTTTACCGGCTTCCGCATGCCTTTTGCATCCAGGACTTCCTGTAAGGTAAACGGTGATGCATCAATCAGGTCATCCAGTTGTTGCCGAACCTCTAGTAATTCTGTCTGACGCTTGTTTTCGATAGTCGAATCAATCGTGTTCTTCAGGTTATCCAGCTCGGTAATACTCAGGTTGTCCAGGTCAATGTTAGGCATGTTATTTCTCTCTATAAATTAAAAAATTGTACTAAAAATACTACGTCTGGAATATATAACCTGATATTTATGTAGTCAAGATAATATTGAAATTAATATGTCAGATTTTTCACGGATATTATGCAGGCCTTATCAGGTTGTAGCTCCAAGAATAAGGCGGTAACAAGGTGATTTTAATAAAAACCTCATGGAGGCTGGTACTGTAAGATCTATTCAAAAAACTTCATGGCGGGTATTGGCTGGCGGGTATTGGTATCTGGAAGTAAAGCAGCTGACTGAATTATCTGCAAAGTGGTTTTTTTATACTGATCATGCCGGTCGATACAGCTGTCATTATCATTTGTTTGTCTTCATTTTAAATGTTTCAGTGTAATGTGATGAGGGAGAGGAGCAGGCAGTCGATGAGGGGCCTTGTTGTGTTGCTACCGTTTAGCCGGGCTTTGTAGATCAGTTGTAGAAGGCTGATCTATCATTTTGGTGAAAAATTATATTAATGAAAAAGAGCTATGCAAATGTGGAAGAAAATGCCATCACTCAATACGGTTCTCCCGGGGGCATTAACCCTGGTGACAGCTGTTTTAGCGGCGTGGCAGTTGTTTATGGGCGGTGCTGCCAGTATCACGGCTGTGGCGGCGGCCATCCTGCTGCTTGCTGTGGTACAGCTGGCATGGCTGGCTTGGGTCATCAGCAGCAAGGTTGGTCGCTTGTCATGGAGGGTTGGTGGCGAACAGCGGATGGACGGTATGGAAGGGTACGCAACCACAAATGCCCCGAATAGCACGGAATGGATTCTGGAAGCACTGGCGGGCGGTGTGTTGACGGTTAATAGGCAGGGGCGGGTGCTTTATGTGAATCACAGCGCCCAGCAAATGATGGGCTGTGGGGAGGATGCCCTGGGTAAGCCGGTTGAAGACGTGCTGGATCTGACCGATGTCCAGGGCACTGCGCTGGTACCGAAAATTATGGATTTACACAAGGCACATCCGCAACATTTATTACAGTTTGGGCAGGTCAGGCTGAATCCGCAGCAGGGGAAGTCCAGCTTTGTTGAGTTGCATACTTCATTTTTGCAGGACAAGGATAAAACACTTGTTTTTATCTTCCGGGATGTACTTACGGATCGCCGGGTTATCAATCGGCTTTATCAGCAGGCATCACACGATGCACTGACCGGTTTGATGAACCGGCGCAGTTTTGAAGAGTATGTAGAACAGGCAGCACGCAATGAAGCCGATGAATTATGCACCCATGTGCTGGTTAGTATTGATCTGGATAAATTCAAGATTGTGAATGATTCCTGTGGTCATCAGGCGGGTGATGAGCTGCTGAAACAGGTGGCGCAAATCTTCCAGCGGGCGGTGCGGCAATCCGATAAGGTAGCCAGAATGGGCGGGGATGAGTTCGCCGTTTTTCTGGAGGGCTGTAGTCTGGATAAGGCTCGCAGTATTATGGACGGTGTGCTGGTTGATCTGAAAAATTACCGTTTCAGCTGGGACGGGAATGTGTTTAATATTTCTGCCAGTATCGGTTTGGTTGAGTTTCTTCCATTGGCCGATCTGGTGGTGAAAAAACTGTTCTCTGATGCTGACAAGGCCTGTTATACCGCCAAGGCACTGGGGCGTAACCAGACGTTTGCACATATTAATTCTGATGAGTCCTACCACTCGGAAAAGCAGCATACGGACTGGGGCAAGCTGCTGGATCTGGCAATGGAGAATGACCGGTTTATTTTGTTTGTGCAGCCGATTGTCGCCCTGCAGCGGACAGATAATAACTATCAACATTATGAAGTGTTATTGCGTCTGCCGTTCAGAAAGCATTTACTGAGTCCGGGCAGTTTCTTACCGGCGGCGGACCGGCTGGATATGATGGGGCGTATTGATCGCTGGATTATCCGCAGAGTGTTAAAAGATGCTGTTGCAAACAAGCTGAATACACAGAGCTGTCAACATATCCGCCTGATGATTAACCTTTCTTCACAGGCAGTACAGGACCCTGATTTATTTGATTACATTGAGCAGCAGATGAAGGAATTTGCTGCAGATCCCGCATTATTCTGTTTTGAAATTTCCGAGTCTGTGGCGATTGCAAACTTTATGCAGACCAAACGGCTGATGCAGGCCTTGTATAACATGGGTTGTCATCTCGCCCTGGATGACTTTGGCAGTGGTTTCTCCTCACTGAATTATGTGCGTGAATTGCCGCTGGCCTATCTGAAAATTGACGGTAATTTTGTGCATAATCTGGTGTCCAATGCGGTGGATGCGGCAATGATTAAGGCGGTACATGAAGTGGGGCGGGTGATGAAGCTGAAAACCATTGCTGAACTGGTGGAAGACAGTGAAACCATGAGCCAGTTACGTAGTATCGGTGTGGATTATGCGCAGGGTTTTCATTGTGGCAAGCCGTTCCCGTTTATTCACCTGTGTGAAAATGGTATCGCAAATACCGGATAAGTTGTGGGGGGCATAGTACAGGGGGTATGGGTTGATGTTATCATGTGTCGGTGTCTTGAATGATTGATGAGGATGATCCGCATTGCGTAGCTTTCCCCTGTTTGCCGTTTTATTCTTTATTATTCCGCTGATTGAAATCTATCTGTTGATTCAGGTGGGTGGCGTGATTGGTGTCTTGCCCACCATTTTGCTGGTTGTGCTGACGGCAGTGATTGGGGCGTTTCTATTGCGGCAACAGGGTCTGTCAACACTGGCCCGCTTTCAGCGTTCCATGGCTCAGGGTGAGGTACCGGCAACAGCCTTACTGGAAGGTGTGATGTTATTGCTGGGGGGTGCGCTGTTGATGACGCCGGGCTTTTTTACCGATGCCATCGGTTTTGCCTGCCTGTTACCATTTTCCCGAAAGTGGCTGGCTAACGCGATGCTGAGCCGGGTGAATGTGTGGCAGTCTGGTCGGCAAGGGGGTGGCAGTGGTCGTTACACCTCTTATGTACATACCGAGTACACAGACTCAAGCGGTCAGCATCATTCCTCTGATTATGTTACCCGTGGTGGCCCCGGTGATCCGGCGACACTGGAAGGTGACTACACCCGTAAAGACTAACTAATTTCCAACTTCCGGAATTTATAGCTGGTACAGGTTGTCCTGTGAACGGTTTACCTGTCGGATAAGCACTCTCCTGCGCAAACAAATATTTTTGCGAATTTTTTCATTTTGTATCCCTTGACTTTGCTCAGACCGCCCTTATTATTAGCACTCGTTACCGTTGAGTGCTAATAATTCACGGTTGTATTGATGTTACAGATTATTAAACCTTACCCGAAATATTGAGGAGTTCATTTATGAAGATTCGCCCTTTGCATGATCGCATTGTTGTGCGCCGGATGGAAGAAGAGCGTACCACTGCCAGTGGCATCATTATCCCTGATAATGCGACTGAAAAGCCTGACCGTGGTGAAGTTCTGGCGGTAGGTCCCGGTAAGGTCGGTGATGACAATGAGCGTGTCGCACTGCAGGTCAAGGTTGGCGACAAGGTGCTGTTCGGTAAGTATGCCGGCACTGCTGTGAAGGTGGATGGGGAAGAAGTTCTCATCATGCGTGAAGAAGACGTTCTGGCCGTTATCGAAGCGTAAGTAACACAAGAATTTTCAAGAGGATTAAAAAGATGAGTGCTAAAGAAGTACGTTTTGGTGATGATGCCCGTGCCCGCATGGTTGACGGGATTAATGTTCTGGCAAATGCGGTCAAGGTCACACTGGGACCCAAAGGCCGTAACGTGGTACTGGAAAAGTCTTTCGGCGCACCAACCGTGACTAAGGACGGTGTATCCGTTGCCAAGGAAATTGAGCTGGAAGGCAAGTTCGAAAACATGGGCGCACAGCTGGTTAAGGAAGTGTCCAGCAAGACCTCTGATGCAGCGGGTGACGGTACTACCACAGCAACCGTACTGGCACAGGCCATTGTTCGTGAAGGGATGAAGTCAGTGACAGCCGGTATGAATCCGATGGATCTGAAGCGTGGTATTGACAAGGCAGTTACCAAGGCCGTTGATGAGCTGCACGCCATGTCCAAGCCTTGTGCTGATAACAATGCCATTGCTCAGGTAGGTACCATTTCTGCCAACTCGGATGAGTCTATCGGTAGCATTATTGCTGCGGCGATGGACAAAGTGGGCAAGGAAGGCGTTATCACTGTTGAAGAAGGTAATTCACTGGATAACGAACTGGATGTCGTTGAAGGGATGCAGTTTGACCGTGGCTATCTGTCGCCTTATTTTGTCAACAATCAGCAGAGCATGGCTGCCGAACTGGAAGATCCTTACATTCTGCTGCACGACAAGAAGATCTCCAATATCCGTGATCTGCTGCCAGCACTGGAAGGTGCGGCCAAGGCCAGCAAGCCGCTGCTGATTATCGCTGAAGACATCGAAGGTGAAGCACTGGCGACTCTGGTTGTAAACAATATGCGCGGTATTGTTAAGGTCGCTGCGGTCAAGGCACCCGGCTTCGGTGATCGTCGCAAGGCAATGTTGCAGGATCTGGCCATTCTGACCAAGGCCACCGTGATTTCTGAAGAAGTGGGCATGAGCCTGGACAATGTGTCTATGGATGATCTGGGTCAGGCCAAGCGTGTGGTCATCACGAAAGAAGACACTACCGTCATTGATGGTGTCGGTACGGCTGAAGATATTCAGGCACGGGTTGAGCAGATCCGGGCACAGATGGAAGTAACAACTTCTGACTATGACCGTGAGAAGCTGCAGGAACGTCTGGCCAAGCTGGCCGGTGGCGTTGCTGTTATCAAGGTGGGTGCTGCCACTGAAGTCGAGATGAAAGAGAAGAAAGCTCGCGTTGAAGATGCACTGCATGCGACCCGTGCCGCAGTTGAAGAAGGCGTAGTACCCGGTGGTGGTGTGGCACTGATTCGTGTACTGGAAGCAGTTGCCGCTGTGAAGGGTGAAAACCACGATCAGGACATTGGCGTGAAGATTGCGCTGCGTGCGATGGAAGAGCCACTGCGTCAGATCTGCTCGAATGCCGGTGATGAGGCTTCTGTGATCCTGAATGATGTGAAGGCAGGCGAAGGTAACTACGGTTATAATGCACGTACTTCTGAGTTCGGTGACATGATCGAAATGGGTATTCTGGACCCTACCAAGGTGACCCGTACTGCATTGCAGAACGCAGCTTCTGTTGCCGGTCTGATCGTAACCACTGAGGCAATGGTAGCTGAAGTACCGAAGGAAGAAACGTCAATGCCTGATATGGGCGGTGGCATGGGTGGTATGGGCGGAATGGGCGGCATGATGTAAGCCGACTTTCAGTCACTAAACCCAAACAATGAAAACGGGGTGAGGTCGTCAGGCTTCACCCTGTTTTTTTATGACCTGGAGGTGTATGGATGTGTTAAGTTTTTGTAAAGCTTGACAATTTAGTTTGGTTAGTGATTGACAATGAATGGATGTTCTCCTATATTCGATACCTGTAAAAAGGCAGCCGCTTTGTTGGCTGCCTTTTTGTTTTAGGATTGTTGTCTTGGAGGAAGCCATTGTGAGTAAATCTGGTACAGATGCGTTAATGTCGACTTATGCACGCTTACCTGTGACGTTCGCCAAAGGCGAGGGTGCTGTGTTATGGGATACGAAGGGCAAACGATATCTGGATGCGATTTCCGGTATTGCTGTATGCAGTCTGGGTCATGCCCGACAGGAAGTAGCGGCAGCGATCTGTACACAGGCTCAGTCCTTACTCCATACTTCTAACCTGTACCAGATTGAACATCAGTCTGTACTGGGCAAAAAACTGTGCCAGCTATCCGGCATGGAGAGCGTCTTCTTCGCCAATTCCGGTGCCGAAGCCAATGAAGCAGCGATCAAGATTGCGCGTTTATATGGCCATAACCAGGGCATTGAACATCCAGTGATTATCGTGATGAACGGGGCATTTCATGGTCGCACCATAGCCACGGTTACTGCAACCGCTAATGCCAAGGCTCAAACCGGCTTCGGGCCGTTACTGGCGGGTTTCGAGCGTGTGGACTACGGCGACACAGCGGCAGTTGCTGAAATAATGGCGCATAATCCCGATGTTGTTGCTGTGCTGGTGGAGCCGGTACAGGGCGAAGGTGGAGTGAATATTCCACCGGACGATTACCTGCCCGGTTTGCGTGCACTGTGTGACCGATATAACGGTTTGCTGATGGTGGATGAGATTCAAACCGGTATGTGCCGCACCGGTCAGTGGTTTGCTTTCCAGCATTCCGCTATTCAGCCTGATGTCATGACGCTGGCCAAGGCACTGGGTAACGGCGTACCGATTGGTGCCTGTCTGGCGGGTGGCAGGGCACAGGGGGTATTCGGGCCGGGTCATCACGGTTCCACGTTTGGTGGTAATCCACTGGCCTGTCGGGCTGCCCGGGCCGTGATTGAGGTCATGGAAAAAGAACAGCTGGCGGCGCGTGCGGCTGAATTGGGGGACTATTTTATTGCACAATTCAGCGAACAGTTACAGGGTGTCAGTGGCATCACGGACATTCGTGGTAAAGGTCTGATGGTCGCGATTCAGTTGGAGCGGGATTGCGGGGAGCTGGTGGCGCAGGCACTGGAAGAAGGGCTATTAATTAATGTAACGGCGGGTAATGTGGTTCGCCTGCTGCCTCCCTTAATCCTCACCCAGGCTGAAGCAGACACCATCATCCAGCGTGTTTCAGCACTGATCAAAGCATTTCAGGGGGAGATGAAATGACACCCGTACGGCACTTTTTATCTCTGAACGATTTGTCTGCTGCGGAGCTGTGGCAGGTGATTGAGCGTGCCATCGAAATGAAGGCACAGGTCAAGCGCGGTCAGTTTGATGAAGTCTTAAAACATCGTACCTTGGCGATGATTTTTGAAAAAGCCTCGACCCGTACCCGGGTATCGTTTGAAACCGGTATGGCCCAGATGGGCGGACATACCCTGTTCCTGTCACCGGGTGATACCCAGCTGGGGCGCGGTGAGCCGGTGGAGGATTCGGCACGGGTCATTTCGCGCATGGTGGATGTGGTGATGATTCGTACTTTCGAGCAGTCGATGGTGGAAAAATTTGCTGAATATTCGCGGGTGCCGGTGATTAATGCCCTGACCGACCAGTTTCATCCCTGCCAGTTACTGGCTGATATGATGACTTGGGTAGAACAGCGTGGTCGCCCGGCGGACAAGACGGTGGCCTGGGTCGGTGATGGTAATAATATGTGCCATTCGTGGATGAATGCAGCGCGGATATTTGGTTTCCACCTGCATGCTGCCTGTCCGGAAGGTTATGATCCTGATTCGGAAGTGCTCGAATTGAATAAAAATCATGTCACAATGTTCCGTGATCCGGCGGCAGCGGTGCAAAAGGCTGATGTGGTGGTGACTGATACCTGGGCCAGTATGGGGCAGGAAGATGAAAAGCAGGCACGGATGCAGGCGTTTGCCGGTTATCAGGTTACTCACGAGATGATGCAACTGGCAGACAAGGATGCACTGTTCATGCATTGCCTGCCGGCTTATCGTGGTCTGGAAGTGGCCAATGACGTGATAGAAGGCCCGCAGAGTGTGGTATGGGATGAGGCAGAAAACCGGCTGCATGCCCAGAAGGCCTTGATGGAAGCACTGGTTCGCGGGTTTGCCACTGCTGACCCGGAACAGACAGCATGAGAATCATCACCGCGAATACCAATGGCATCCGGGCAGCGGCACGCAAGGGTTTTTTTACCTGGTTACAACAGCAAAACGCCGATGTGGTGTGCATTCAGGAAACCAAGGCGCAGATTCATCAGCTGGAAGAAAACCGCGAATTATTTTTTCCGCAGGGTTTTCATTGCTACTATCACGATGCACAGAAAAAGGGTTACAGCGGTGTTGCATTGTATTGTCGGCAGGAGCCGGATGAGGTCATTATCGGCATGGGCAACGAGGAATTTGATGCGGAAGGCCGTTATCTGGAAGCACGGTTTGGCAAGTTGAGTGTGGCTTCATTGTATATGCCCTCCGGTTCCGCCAAAGATGAACGCCAGTTAGTCAAATATCGCTGTATGGATCATTTTGAAGGGGTGATGCAGCAATTCAGGGCAGACGGACGTGATGCGGTAATTTGCGGTGACTGGAATATCGTGCATAAGGAAGCGGATATCCGTAACTGGAAAGGGAACCAGAAAAACTCGGGCTGTTTGCCGGAGGAACGGGCCTGGCTGGACAAGCTGTTCTATGAGCTGGAATTTATTGATGCGTTTCGTGAAATAGAGCAGCCGGAACATGAGTATACTTGGTGGTCGAATCGTGGTCAGGCCTGGGCCAATAATACGGGCTGGCGGATTGATTATCAGGTGTTGACTCCGTCGTTGAAAGGTACGGTGGAAGCGACACATATCTATAAGGACGAACGATTTTCGGATCATGCACCGTTGCTGATTGATTATAACTATGAGATACCGACATCATGAGTGAGAATACTGCTGGAGCAATAGCCAAACGTGACTGGGGAGAAACCTTCCGCAGTTTTATTCATCCGCGGGTCATTACCATGCTCTTTCTGGGTTTCTCGGCGGGTGTGCCCATTCTGTTGATTTTCTCATCGCTGAGTTTGTGGCTGCGGGAAGCCGGGGTGGAAAAGTCCGCCGTCACCTTTTTCAGCTGGGCGGCGCTGGGTTACTCGTTCAAGTTTGTCTGGGCACCGCTGGTGGATAAACTGCCCCTGCCGCTGCTGACCAGATGGCTGGGGCGTCGACGTGGGTGGCTACTGTTATCACAGTTTGCAGTCATAACCGCTATTTTATGGATGGCACTGACTGATCCTGCCTTGAGCGAGGTGAGTCTGACCATGATGGCACTGGCTACTGTTTTGCTGGGTTTTTCCTCTGCGACTCAGGACATTGTTATTGATGCGTATCGTATTGAATCAGCTGCCAGCGATCTGCAGGCCCTGATGTCGTCTACTTATATTGCCGGTTACCGGATTGGCATGATTGTCGCGGGTGCCGGTGCGTTATATCTGGCACAATATTTCGGCAGTGAAAAAGACAGTTATAATTATGTGGCCTGGATGACGACTTACGCAATAATGGCGGCAGTGATGCTGGTCGGTGTGATAACCACGCTGCTTATTCCGGAGCCAGCCGAATACCGTCCGGCTGAGTTTGCTTATACCCCGGGTGATTATGCCCGTTTTTTACTGTTATTTTTGCTGGCAGTACTTGGGTTTATTGCGGTATTTTTCCTGAGTTCCAAATCTGCGGCTGCCTTACTGGGTTTTAATGTACTTTATGAGAGTGTCCAGTCAGCCAGGTCGTCACTGGCCGAGATGTTTGCCAATAAAAATCTGGCCGGTTTACTGGTGGAAACCCTGCGCTTGGGGCTGGCCTTATGCGTGGCCTGGTTAGTTGCCAAAGCGTTGATGGCTGCCAGGGTTGTTAATGCCACAATGGTCAAGGAAGCTTACCTGAATCCGGTACGCGATTTCTTCCAGCGTTACGGTACCGGAATTGCTATTATTCTGCTGCTTCTGGTCGGATTCTACCGGGTTTCTGATATTGTGCTGGGGGTAATTGCCAATGTGTTTTATCAGGATATGGGTTATACCAAAACACAGATTGCCAGTGTAGCGAAAGTGTTTGGTTTGCTGATGACGATTGCCGGTGGTTTTGCCGGGGGATTGTTGGCAGTGCGTTTCGGGGTGATCCGTATTCTATTTCTTGGTGCAGTGCTGTCGGCGGTCACAAATTTGTTGTTTGTCTGGTTGTCAAATTCTGAGGCGGATATAACCAGGCTATACGTTGTCATCGGGGCCGATAATTTATCCGCAGGTCTGGCCTCAGCGGCATTTATTGCTTATCTGTCCAGCCTGACCAATATCTCTTTTACCGCAGTGCAGTACGCCATTTTCAGCTCATTAATGACCTTGTTCCCGAAAGTGCTGGGTGGATATTCCGGTACCTTTGTTGAGTCGATGGGCTATTCGAACTTCTTTATTATGACGACGTTACTGACCCTGCCGGTGCTGGTGCTGATTGTGATTGCCGGTCGGTATGTTAAGGATGAGGTGAAATTTAACGCACCCGGTTCAGCATAAATAACCCGGCCAGACTGAACAGCAGCAACGGCAAACTGGCCGACAATAGTGGCGATAAACCGTAAACCAGCCCGGTGCGACTGATGATTCGATCCAGCAATAAATAAGTAATTCCGATCAGGATGCCGATAAATATCCGTTGTCCGGCTCCGGCATTCCGCTGAAAGCCAAACACCAGCGGTGCGGCGAGGATCAGCATTACCAGCGTGGACAGTGGCGTAGTAAAGTGTTTCCAGTATTCCAGCTCAAAACGTTCGGTACTGAGCTGGTTTTCGCTCTGGTGTTCAATAAACCGTGCCAGTTCCAGTGCGGTTAATTGTTCCGGGTTGACTTGTGCAAGTTCCAGCATATTGTTGGGGAACAGCTCCGCTGCCGCGAGCTTGCTATATTTATTTACCGTGACCTGATCCGGGTGGAGGTGTTGTTCCGTTACCTGATGCAGCCACCAGCCATCGGTTTCGTGAATGGCGTATGCTGCTTTTAGGAGACGGCTGAAACCGCCCTGTGCCGGGTCAACTTCATAGATGGAAACACCCTCGATTTTTTTCTCTGACCAGATTTTATTGATGGATAAATACTGATTGCCGTTTTTTAACCAGATACCTTCCGAAGAAACCGCCACCTGTTTTTGCAGCATGCGTACCTTGAAGTTCTGTGCGTAAGCCTCGCTGTTCGGGGCCACCCATTCGCCGAGGGCAAAGGACAGTAAGGCCAGTACAAATCCCAGTTTCAGTGTGGCAATCACAATACGCCGGATTGAATAGCCTGCTGCTCGCATTGCGGTAATTTCACTGCCAGAGGCCATATTGCCCAGCCCCATCAGGCTGCCGATCAGCACGGCATAGGGGAAGTTGATAGACAGGGTGCGTGGCAGGCCGTACAGCACATATAACAGTGCCTGAAAGGTGCCATAGCGGGTGCCCTGTCTGGTATCACCCAGTTCAGCAAGAAAATCAAACAGTCCGAACAACAGAGTAAGCGACAGCCAGGTGATCAGAATACTGAGCAGAATATTTTTCCACAAATAACGTTCCAGTAAAATCATGATGGTTTGCCGTAGTACTTGCGTAGTAACCAGAAGGAGAGTGCCACCATGATCAGGTGTACCCACCACATCCCCAACCAGCCGGGGATTTCCTGACGTTCCAGCATGCCGCGCAGCGTGGTCAGCACATTGGCGTAAAGACCGTAAATCAGGATGGCGACGGCAATCTTGCTGAAACGGCCTTGTCGGGGAGCTGTATAGCTGAGCGGAAAAGCGAGCAGGGCCAGAACCGGTGCAGATAAAACAACGGAGGTCCGCCACTGCAACTCGGCATTGGCCTGTGGCGAGGGCAGGGCTAACAGTTCCCATGTTGATACGGTTTCAATTTCAGCAGTACGGGTAAAATTACGCAACGGGATGCGGATACCGTGTTCACCGAAGCGGATAATCGACATACCGCCTTTATTCTGATTATTTTCATAACGAAAACCATCACGAATTTGCAGGAACCGTTCACCATTTGCGGAATCGATGAACAGAATGGCGGAACTGGCCCAGATCAGTACCTCATTAGTCTGGTCTTTGACGCGGATGAAAAAACGTTCCATTTTAGTCCGTGAGGCATCAATACTTTCGGCCAGAATGGTGTAGTTGCGTTCACGGTTGCCGGAGGTGACAAACTCTCCTTCGGGGATACCGGCGGCTTCGGGGCGTTCGTACATTTCCTGTTTCAGATTCTGGTTGCGGGTTTCGATTTCGGGAGAAACAAAAAATACCATCACTGCCATTAACAGGGTCAGGGGAATAACAAAACTGAAGATGGCCCGGAAGAAATGCCGGGGGGCAACACCGGAGGCACGCAGTGCGACCATTTCCGAGTCACGGTATAAACGGCTGAAAGCAAGCATCATACCGATCAGCAAGGCCACCGGGATCAGGCGTACCAGATTGCGCAGCGAACCGTAGAACAGCATATTGCCCAGTAAGTCGAGAGGCAAGTCACCGCTGCTGGCACTGGCCAGCAGGCGCACAAAGGTATTACCGATAATAATCAGCGTCAGCACCAGCAAGGTGGCCAGAAAGCTCAGGGCAATTTCTTTGAACAGATAGCGGTTTAGTATCATTCTAAGCTATTATTGCAGCAATCAGAGGATAATGCATTCTACCGGGTTCTTTCAGGTACAAGGAGTCGTGTTACCGCATTTTTTTAGTGGATCACCGTCTGTCTGCGATTGTTTTATGTGTAGAAATTCCTTCGTTGTGTATATAAATGGAACTTTCAATCTGCGGAGTGATTGCATATAGTCGGGCAGTCGGTATTTTTTCGGGCTTGGGTGGTCAATCTTGCAAGGTTATCAGGCTTTCTGCCGGTGCAAATGGTTAAATTGTAAAAAATGCCTGCAACTCATAGATGAAAAACGGGCCAGGGTTTACTATATGTTGAAAAATTGTTTATCTGTTAAATATGCCAGGTACAGCTTACTCGTTCTGACGGTAGCTTGTTGGTTCAGTACGTCTGTTGCTGCGGATGCATTGCCTTCGCTGGCAGAGGCGAAGGAACAGGTCGGTGTCTGGCAGGGGGAGGTGGCCAGAATCAGTCGCAGTGGGGATGCGGCAGCAATTGCAGCGGCACGTACCGAACTGCGTAACTGGCAGGCGATTGTTGATCGTCTGGTGGCACAGGAAAAAAAGCGCAAACCGCTGGCGGGGGCGAAGAACACTGCCGGTCAGTCCGGGCAACAGGCGGTCAGCAAGAACATTAAAGTACCGGCTCACCTGAAGGGTGAGGAACGCAAACAGTTTATTCTGCGTCAGACACAGCGTATTGAAGCGCAGGAAAAGGCTGAGCGTGAGCGGGCTGCACAGACCCGGCTGCAGGGGCAGCTGAGTGCTGCGATCAGTGCCGGTGATTATAATCGTGCCAAGGGCCTGGTGAATCAGGGAGCCAAAGCCGATATTGATGCCATCCAGCTGGCAATCAAGGGCGGGTACACCGGTATCGCTTACCTGCTAATCAAGAGTAACGATCAGCTGATCCCGGCAGATGTTGAGCAGTTGCTGGGCAGGGAGCTGCTTAATGTCGCGCAGGTGGGTGACATGAAACGGATCAAAAACCTGATTAAGCTGGGTGCCAATGTGAATTACAGTGAAGGCGAACGAACACCACTGAGTGTGGCAGCGAAAGGTAATCACATGGGAGTGATTAATGCCCTGCTGGCACAGGGGGCCCGACGTGACCCGATGGTGCTGGGGCAGTTGTTATTCAAGGCCGTGCACCGGGGTGATCAGAACCAGGCGGCTCATCTGTTGCGTATGGGAGCATCGGCTAATTATGCCGAGCAGGGTGAAACGGCACTGTCAACGGCACTGGCTGCCGGAAATTACGGTTTGGTGACGGTTCTGATTAATGGTGGCGCGACCGCTGATACCCGGCTGCTGGGGCAGGCCTTATACCGCGTTGCCAGTGAGGGCAATATTGATCACGTCAGGCAGTTGCTGAAGCTGGGTGCCAATGTCAATTACATCAATAATGGCAAGACAGCACTGACGGTGGCACTGGAACATGGCCATATGGCCATGGCTAACGAGCTGATCCGTGCCGGGGGTGATGAGCCTTCCGGGCAGTTCGGCAAGAAGCTGTTTGATGCCGCACTGGAAGGGGATATGGCCTGGGTCAATGTGCTGTCACGTATTAAGAAATACCGCGATTATCAAAACGGTGAGCGTGAGACTCCCCTGCATGCGGCGGCCGCCCGTGGTCACAACGATGCGGTCACGGCCTTGCTGAATGCCGGTGCAAATCCGAATGCGTTGACCATTAAAAACTGGTCACCGGTACATCATGCGGCCCGTTTTGGTCATAAACTGGCGCTGATTAACCTGTTAAAGAGAGGCGCAGATATTTATGCGGTGAATTCGGATGGCAATGATGCCTATAAATTGGCGAGAATTGCGATGCGTAATCCGGAACTGGCACAGGATAATGCAAGGGTTCTGGAATATATCCGTCTCTGGCAGCAATATCATCCGCACCAGAGTACGGATGCGGCGGCGGGTGCGCAATAGGTTGTTTTAGTGAGTGATCTGCTAACATTCTTTCCTGATCGCAAATAACCCACCCAGGATGCGGGTCGACCATTCTATGAACGCTGCTATCTGCTGCGGATCATTAAACGGTGACTGATCACGGTACAATAGGCAGTATTCCACTTTCTGGCTTTCACCTTGGTGGTAATCGTTGCCCAGCCATTCCCCGATGGCGGCTTCCGGTTTTAATTCAGGTTTTGAGGCAGACTGCTGATACATTTTCCAGGCTGATTTTGGAAAAAATGGTAACGGTTGATGCAAGCCCTGCCAGTATCCCCGCATCAGTTCCATGAGCTGCTGTCTGGCATCGCTATTCGTCAGGGGGGGCAGATGATAATGTTGCTCCGGTGTATAAACACAAGTCTGGCGCACGGTGTCAGCCGGAATAGTCGTGCAGGCATTCATCGCCAGATGTTGCAGCCAGATAGCCAGCCATTGCCAGACACCGTGATAGCCGAACAGTAATAAGTGTCGTCCCTGTGGCGTGATATGACTCAGGTTGCTGTGCAGTTCCAGTGGGTCGGCATGGAGGTAAAATTCAAAACTTTCGGCCTCCGGCAGTGCGGGCAGTTGTGCATGCAGCTGTTTGACCTGCTCATAATAGTCCTCGAAAATCAGTTGCCCGGGTTTACCGTGCGGTAATAACCCCTGTGCCCGCAGAATGGCCTCACTGTTGTCTGCGGTGAAGTGCTGTTCCAGGTGTTGCAGAATCTGGTGGCTGATGGTGCTGTCGACGAAGGCTTCCACGGCAAACGGTTCACGTTCCGCCAGGGTATCAGCCTGTTCATGTAAATTGAGTTCAAAACGTGTCGTTAAAAAATAGCGGGCCGGGCGACGATAGAAGCTGATCAGTTGATCCAGGGTGATATGGTGCTGATGTTCGGCCAGCTCCGGCAGTGCCTGTCCGTGACTGAAAGGCGGGATATTCTGGTGGACTGTATTATTATTGTGCAGGGCGGCCAGCTCACGGCGGTAACTGAACAGGCCGGGTTCCTTGTCCGGATTGAAATAACGCGGACTGAAGGCTTGCAGTGGATGGCGGGTAATCAGCTGTTCGGCCTGTAACGCAAAACGTTTCTCCAGATAATCCAGCAATTCGCTGACCAGTACCGAAGGCATAATGGTGTTATTGGTCAGCACATTCTGGCCGACATAACTGATGTACAGCTGCTGGCGGGCGGACAGCAGACTTTCCAGAAACAGGTAACGGTCTTCATCGCGCCGTGAGCGATCACCACGCCGTCGTTTGCTGTGCGCCAGTTTATCGAAACTGAGCCGGGTATCCTGACGCGGAAAGCCGCCATCCTGCATCCCCAGCAGCGCAACAAATTTAAATGGCACACTGCGCATTGGCATCAGTGTACAGAAGGTAATACCACTGCCGAGGAAACCCTCTGCCTGATTACTTTGTTCCAACTGTGATTGCAGTGCATCACGGAAAACATTCCATGGCAGGTGCTGATGAAATCCGGCCTGTTGCAGGGATTGCTGTAAGTTATCCAGTGCCTGAAAGACCTGGTAAGTATCAGCATCCTCGCCGAATAGTTGATTGATCAGATAACGCAGTCGTTCACACCAGTCGGCCACCGGCCGTTCAGCCTTACTCCATTTCGCTAGGGTGAACAGGGTGTGGGCAACTTGCTGAAAACGCTCCAGAATCTGTACCTGACTGCCTTCCAGCTCATTGAATGGCAAAATATCACCAAATAGCTGCTCACCGGGCAGCATATAACCCAGCATCAGCCGATCCAGACCATACATCCAGGTATGCTCAAAGGTGGTGGGTTCGGCCTGTTGCCGATCAAAGGTTTGATCAATACCCCGGCGGATATTGACCTGGCGCACCCAGTCGCGGCATTGCTGGATCTGCGTCTCATCCAGCCCGGTAGCATCACGGATTTCCGCGTATTCCAGCAGTGCAAATACCACTTCGGCTTCAAACTGAGTTTGCGGGGTACTGAGCAGCTGGATACAGGCGGAGCTGATATTTTTTGCGGTTGAAAAACGCTGGTCAGCGATACTGAAGGGCAGTGTGACCGGTGCGTTGCTGAACACCGCTTCAATAAAGGGTGCGTAGGTATCGATTTCCGGTGACATGACAACAATGTCCGCCGGAGTCAGTGTTTTATCCTGTTCCAGTGCGGCGAGCAGCTGGTCATACAACACTTCAATTTCACGCATTGGCGAGTGACAGGAATGGAGAGTGATCGACTGATCCGGTGTCAGATCAGTGTCCGCAACAAAGTCCTCACCTTCCAGATTGAGAATATCAGCCTGTATCTGATGCAGCATTGTAGGCGAATTGGTGTCGAGTGGGTCGGTGAAGTTGTCGATTTCAAGTGGATAAGGCTCAAGGTTACGCAGGTTTTCAATAAAATCCCGCCCCTGTTTGCCCCAAGAGGCCAGCAACGGATTACCGACTGTGATGTATTCCTGTGTCTCCGGTTCCCGTTTGATTTTTTGTTTGCGTGATTCAATATCACCCCAGTACACCAGCGACGGGTTCATTACATAAAAATCGACATCCGTTTTTTCCGCGACCTGCGCCATCATTTCGAGATAGGCCGGAGACAGTGCCGGAACCGAGAAAAAGCTGATACGGGCAGGCAGTTGCCCGGTATTGACGGTCTGTAGCTGTTGAATAAAACGCTGTTGTAGCCGGACCCAATGTTCCAGTTGCTGATCGGTGACTACGTTCTGCCATAATCGTTCCTGCCAGTCAGTCGTGGGTGCTTTTTCCCAGCGTTGAATCCAGTCCGGGCGGAAGAACAGATAACCGTCAAATACCGTTGCAATCTGTTTCGCCAGTTGCCAGGCCATATTCGTCTTGTCATCCAGATAATGTCCAAGATCGTGATGGTATTTTTCCGGATGGTTGCCGAGTTCAGCCAGCAGCCGCCAGCGCAGTAATTTCGGCGAGCAGGGATCACGTTCCGGTACATGTTCCAGCACTGTCCGTAACAGCTCCCAGGTAATTTCCGCCGGAAACAGATAGCGCAGATTGGCGGCAATTCCGCTGTGTGTGGCCAGTTGTAACGACAGCCAGCGGCCCATGCCGGCATTTTGCACCACGACTTGTTCCGGTCTGAAGGGATCTAGACGGTTGCGGGTCACCGTCTCTGTAAACTGGCGGGCAAGGGTTTCCAGGCGGTTACTGTGGAAGATTTGCAGCATGGTGATCGGTGTTTATCCGGTGATTAAGGCGATGAACTGATGATAGTGTTTCGCCGTGTTGCCGTACAGGTTTTGGTTGAGGTGATTTGCCTCTGCTGGTTACTATAACCAGCAACCGACCTGTTTGTTGAGTATAGGCACACACCATGACAGAAGCACAAAAGAAGCGTCTGGAGCAGCAGCTCTGGGCGATCGCCAATGAACTCCGTGGCAAGATGGATGCGGATGAGTTCCGTGATTACATTCTGGGGTTCATCTTCTTCAAATACCTCTCCGAAAAACAGTACCTGCATGCCAATGAGCTGCTGATAAACGAAACCGTCAAGGATTATGCCTCGCTGACGGATGCAGACGATATTGAAGCCATTAGGGAAGATTCACTGGAGAATCTGGGCTATTTCCTCCGCCCGGATGAGTTGTTCACCACCATCAGTCAGAAGGGTAATGCGCCGCAAGAGGGCGAAAGCAACTTCATTCTGGAAGACCTGCAAGCGGTGCTGAATAATATCGAGCAGAGTACGATGGGCACAGACAGTGAGGAGGATTTCAACAAGCTGTTTGAAGATATTGACCTCAATAGTACCAAGCTGGGACGCACACCGGATGCGCGTAATCAGTTGATTGCCAAGGTGCTGTCGCATCTGGATGGCATT
>PDWJ01002308.1_pt1 | contig 21692 bp, 17 predicted proteins | sample 1430881 | NCBI WGS metagenome assembly PDWJ01 (sample SAMN01162460, study PRJNA174530) | Oral metagenome, whole genome shotgun sequencing project. | biome: Marine environment; feature: Marine mammal; material: Swab sample of the gingival sulcus; isolation source: swab sample of gingival sulcus... | reverse complement strand
TCGACGCCTCGCCGCTGCGCCCCGAGCGGGTGCGCGGTGTGGACCTGCTGGTGGTGCGAGAGCTGACCGGCGGCATCTACTTTGGCGAGCCGAAGTTCGTCGAGCAGACCGGGGGCGGTCGCTGGCGTGGCGTCGACACCCTGGAGTACAGCGACGGCGAGGTGCGGCGGATCGTGCGGCTGGCGTGCGAGCTGGCGGCCGAGCGCCGCGGCCGGGTCACGAGCGTCGACAAGGCCAATGTGCTCGCGTCGTCGCAGCTGTGGCGGCGGGTTGCGGCCGACGAGGGCGCCAAGCACCCGGGCGTGGCCCTCGAGCACCGGCTCGTGGACTCGGCGGCGATGCGGCTGGTGACTCACGCGTCGGACTTCGACGTCATCGTCACGGGCAACATGTTCGGCGACATCCTGACTGACGAGGCGGCGGTGCTGGTCGGCTCGCTGGGGGTCTTGCCGAGCGCGTCGCTGGGCGACGCCGGCCCCGGACTCTTCGAGCCGATCCACGGGTCGGCGCCGGACATCGCGGGCGAGGGAGTCGCCAACCCCATCGGGGCGATCTTGAGTGTGGCGATGCTGCTGCGGCACAGCCTGAAGAGCGACCGCGGGGCGCGCCTGATCGAGGGCGCCGTCGAGCGCGTCCTCGCCGCCGGGGGCCGCACCGCGGATCTCGGCGGTGACCTCGGGACCGAGGCGATGACCGAGCGCGTCCTCGAGGCGCTCGGATAGCCTGGACTTCTCACCGGATCTCGAGCAGATCTCGAGGGAGCCACCCGAGTCGGGAGCGGCCCATCCGGGCGCCCTCGGCGAGCTCGTCAGCCACTGGAGCCCCCATGCCGAACAGGCCGAGCGCGCCCTTCGACCCCGTCGCCTCCCTGGCCGCCGCCAAGCACACCTTTGGCGAACATGGCGGCGTCAACATGAGCATCGAGGCGTCGACGACCTACACGGTCCTGCACGCCTCGGTGATGCCCGAGATCTTCGCGGGCCGGCGGAGCCCGGATCACGGAGGCTGCTACCTATATGCCCGCCACTTCAACCCGACGGTCTACACGCTGGGGCGGGAGCTGGCGGCGCTGGAGGGCGCCGAGGCCGGCTATTGTTGCGCCAGCGGCATGGCGGCGGTGTCCTCGGCGCTGATGCAGCTGGTCGACAGCGGCGACCACATCGTCGCTTCGGGGACGATCTACGGCGGCACCCATGCGCTGCTGCACGATATGTGGCCGAAGAAGACGGGGGTCCACACGAGCTTCGTCGCCATCGACGATCTCGACGCCGTCGAGGCGGCCTTCACGCCGAAGACGAAGGTGCTGTACACCGAGACCCTGTCGAACCCGACGCTGGTCGTCGCGGATCTGCCGCGGTTGGCCGAGATTGCCCACCGCCACGGCGCCACGCTGGTGGTGGACAACACCTTCTGCCCGGTGATGATCAGCCCGCTGCGGCACGGCGCGGACGTCGTCGTTCACAGCCTGACGAAGTTCATCAACGGCGCCTCGGACCTCGTCGCCGGCGCCGTCCTCGGCAGCCATGACTTCATCGGCCAGCTGATGGACCTGCACACGGGCGCCCTGATGCTCCACGGGCCGACGATGGACCCGAAGGCGGCCTTCGAGGTCTCGCTGCGGCTGCCTCACCTCCCCCTGCGGATGGTCGAGCACTCCCGCCGCGCCAAGCTCTTTGCGGAGCGGCTCTTCGAGCTGGGCGCGCCGGTCCGCTACCCGGGCCTCCCTGGTCATCCCCAGCACGCGCTCATGCGCTCGCTCCTCAACGACGGCTTCGGCTTCGGCGGGATGCTGACCATCGACCTCAGCACGCGCGAGCGGGCCTATCGGCTCATGGACATCCTGCAAAACGAGCACCGCTTCGGCTTCGTCGCCGTCAGCCTCGGCTACTCCGAGTCGCTGCTGTCCTGCTCAGCCAGCTCCACCTCGAGCGAGCTCGACGACGACGCCATGAAGGCCGCGGGCATCTCCCCCGGCCTCGTCCGCATCGCCGTCGGCTACACCGGCGCCGTCGAGGATCGCTGGGCCCAGCTGAAGGACGCCGTCGAGCAGGTCAGCCTCGAGCCCCAGCTGCTCGCCAAGGCCTGACTGCCGCGCGGCTAGGGCTTCGGTGTCCGGTCCGTCACGCCGCGCAGGTAGATCCAGGTGTAGATCCCGTCCTTGTGCCCGTCGCCCCAGGTGATGGCGAAGGCGTAGCTGCCCACGGGCTCGACCTTCTTGATGGTGGTCTGCTCGGCGGCCTTGTCGAGCTTGCCCGACGAGAGGATGTTGAAGGCCTTGGGCGGCGTGCCGTGGGTCCCGCGGCACTCGGCGCACGGGCAGATGGCGCGGAGGAACTCCGGGGTCAGCTCGGCCTCATGGCCGTCGTCGAAGGCGATCAGCACGTGGCCGTCGGCGGTCCAGTCGAGGGAGGTGACGTCGACCTTGGCGTAGACGTCGCGCTTGGCCTGGGCCTCCTCGATGAGCGCCTCGAGCGCTGCGTTCTTCATGGCTGCTCCTCGCTCATGGGTGTGGGGGCGGGCGTACCACCATCGGGGGTGGCGCGCGAGCCTCGCGTCGGATCGGGGGCGGTCACCTGGGGGCGCCGCCGGTTTCGCGCCGGGCGGGCCGAAACAGCAGGGCGGGCGTGCCGGAGCTGGCAGGTCCAGCGTGGACGAGGGCCGCGCTGGGGGCTCAACCTCGCTCAGCCGCCAGCGCCGCCGCGCCGGCGCTCGAGGCGCTTGGCCACGAGGAAGGCCATCTCCAGGCTCTGAGCGTAGTTGAGGCGTGGATCGCAGTAGGTCTGATAGCGCCGCGACAGGTCGTGCTCGTTCAACTCTTGGGGGCCGCCGGTGCACTCGGTGACGTCGTCGCCGGTCAGCTCGAAGTGGACCCCGCCGAGGACCGAGCCGCGGGCCTCGTGGAGGTCGAAGGACTGGCGGAGCTCGTCGAGGATGCGGTCGACGTTGCGCGTCTTGACCCCGGCGGCGGCCGCCGTGGTGGTGTTGCCGTGCATCGGGTCGCAAGACCAGACGGGAGCGTAGCCCGCGGCGCGGACGGCGTCGATGAGCGGCGGCAGCAGCGCCCCGACGCGGTCGGCGCCGAGGCGGGTGATTAGCACCACGCGGCCGGGGCGGCCAGCGGGCTCGAGGCGCTCGAGGAGGGTGACGAGATCGGCCGGGCTCATCGAGGGGCCGACCTTGACGCCGACGGGGTTGTCGAGGCCTCGGAAGTACTCGACGTGGGCCCCGTCGAGGGCACGGGTGCGGTCGCCGATCCAGAGCATGTGGGCGCCGAGGTTGAGCCAGCGGCCGTCGACCTCAGCGGTGTGGGCGGCCTCATAGGGCAACAGCAGCCCCTCGTGGGAGCTGAAGAGCTCGACGGTGCGCAGGGCGGAGCCGGTGACGCCCGTGGCCTCGACGAAGGACAGGGCGTCGAGGATCCGCGTGACCAGGGCCGCGTAGTCGGCGCGGCTGTTGGCGCTGCGCACGAAGCCAAGGTCCCAATGGCCGGGCTCACGCAGGTCGGCGAAGCCGCCGTCGAGCAGGGCGCGGGCGTAGTTGAGGGTCGCGGCCGAGTGGAAGTAGGCGCGCAGGAGGCGCTCGGGGTCGGGCTCGCGGTCGGCCTCGGTGAAGGCGATGCCGTTGACGTGGTCTCCCCGGTAGGAGGGCAAGGTGACGCCGTCGATGGTCTCGACGTCGCTCGAGCGGGGCTTGGCATATTGGCCGGCCATGCGCGCGACGCGGATGATGGGCAGCCGCGCGCCCCAGGTGAGCACGAGGCTCATCTGCAGCAGGATCTTCAGCTTGCGCTCGATGGCGCCGCGAGCGCAGTCGACAAAGCGCTCGGCGCAGTCGCCCCCTTGGAGCAGGAACGCCTCGCCACGGGCAGCCTTGGCGAGGAGGGCGCGCAGGGCGTCCACCTCGCCGGGCGCGACCAGCGGCGGCAGCGCCCGGACCCGGGCGAGGGCGCGCTCGACGGCCTCGGGGTCGCGGTAGCGCGGCTGCTGGGCGATGGGGCGCATGCGGAAGCTGTCGGGGCGCCACTCACCCACCGTGGGCCTCGGCGGCGCCCATGGCGCCCATGGCGCCCGTGGGCGGCGGCGCCGCCTCCCAGCGATCGTAGGCCCCGCGGATCTCATCGAGGAGCGCGATGAGCTGGAGCGCCGGCGGGTGGACGCGCTGGACGTCCAGGCTCTGCTCGATCCGCCGGATCACCAGCCCGCAGGTGCGGTCGGGATCGTCGTCGTCGTCGAGCTCCTCGGCCACCTCGAAGCCGGCCGTCACGGCGCGCTCGGCGTAGGCCGCGCGCTGCTCGGCGTCCTCGAAGTAGAGAAAGTGGTCGACCTGCCGCGGGCCCGTCAGCGGGTCACCCTCGGCGTGGAGCCTGGCGATCGCGTTGGCGTCCTCGAACCACTGGACGGCGTCGGTGCTTGGGAAGGCCTCGAGGTAAGCCTGCCACTCCTCGTCCTCGCTCGCGCGCGCCGAGAGCTCATAGCCCTCGAACTCCTCGGCCACGTCGGCGACGACCCCGGCGGCGATGACCTCGCACCTCTTCTTGCGGAACAGGCCCCTGACCCGCGGGGTGTAAAAGCTGTGGACCTGCAGGCCGCCGCCCGTGGTGCGCAGGACGTATTTGCCGTCCGTGGCGTCGCAGAGATCGATCTCGAGGGCCTCGGTGAGGGCGGCCAGCCGGGCGCGCTCGGCCTCGGTGGGCAGCCCCTCCTCGTCGACCTCCCTGGGCTTCACCGTCACGTCGATCCTCACCGGGCGGGTGCGATCGGGGGCCCGCCCATAGGTCGGGATGTGCCACGTCAGGTAGTGGCGGCGGCCGTCGCGCTCTACGGGGTAGGAGTCCCAGCTCATGACGTCTCTCCGTGCGGGCAGGTGCGGTCAAACCGCAGCTGGCCCGACTTCTCAAGGATCCTCTGCATGATCGTGGTGGTCGTGCTCGCGATCGAGGCCGCAGCTCCTGTCGGTCGCCGTGGGCGCGAGCCCGCCGGTGCGCCGGCGCGCGCGGTCGACGATGTGGCGCCAGCGCTCGTGGTCGCGCGTCTCCTCCAGCGCGTCGTCGAGGTCGTCGGGCATGTGGGCCAGGTGCGCGATCCGGCCCTCGTCGTCGAGGTCGAAGCGGAACAGCCCCCCGCCCTCGAAGCCCGGCACCCGCACGGCGTAGCGCCCGACGCCCTGAGGCGGCGACGCGGCGGCGTCGATCTCCAGCGCCGTGAGCTCGAACTCGGTGATCGGGTTGGTCAGCCCCGCCCAGCGGACGACGCGCCCGGCGCCCTCGAGGACCTCGACGACCTCGCCCGCGGCGGCGCCGAAGCCGTAGCGTTCGACGACGACGCCGGGGGCCAGGGCCCGGGCGGCGACCGCGGCGTCGCCGCCAAAGGTGGCTAGGAGCTGGATCCAGGCCTCGGCGGCCTGGCGGAGGGCGTCTTGTCGGGGCGGGGTCGCGCTCATGGCGCCAAGCGTCGGCGCCTGGGCGCGCGCGGTCAAGAGCGCCGGTGGCGCCGCTGGCGCCGGTGGCGGGTTCCGCCCGGCGGCGTTCGCCGTATAGTGCGCGGGTGAACGGCGCCGCCCCCATCTCTGTCTTCATCGCCTGCGCGCCGGGCGTCGAGCCCCTCCTCGCCGCCGAGGTCGCCGGCCTCGACCTGGGCCGCCCGCGCGCCGTGCCCGGCGGCGTCACCCTCGAGGGCGGCCTCGGCGCGGTCCACCGGGCCAACCTCGAGCTGGGCCTCGCCCTGCGGGTGCTCGTCCGGGTGGGCCGCTTCCCGGCCCGCAACCCGCGCGAGCTCGAGGCGCGGGCGCGCGCGCTGCCCTGGGAGCGCTGGCTCGCCCCGGGCGTCGCCCTCGACCTGCGCGTCCGCTGCCGCAAGTCGCGCCTGTACCACACGGGCCTGGTCGCCGAGCGCGTCCGCGCCGGCATCACCGCGCGCCTCGGCGCCGCGCCCACCGCCCTCGCCGAGGGGCAGCCCCGGGCCCGCCTCCAGGTGCGCCTCGATCACGACCGCTGCACGGTCTCCGCCGACACCTCGGGCGCAGCCCTGCACCGGCGCGGCTACCGCCTGGCGACGGGCAAGGCGCCCCTGCGCGAGGACCTCGCGCGCCTGCTCCTGGTCGCCTCGGGCTGGGATCGCGACAGCCCCCTGATCGACCCCTTCTGCGGCGCCGGCACGATCGCCATCGAGGCCGCCCGCTGGGCCCGCGGGATCCCCCCCGGCTGGGACCGTCGCTTCGCCTTCGAGGACGCGCCGGGTCACGACCCCGCCGCCTGGGCCGCCGCGCGCGCCGCCGCCGAGGCCCGGATCCGCCCGTCCGCCCCGCCGGTCCTCGCCAGCGATCGCGATCCGGGGGCCGTCGAGGCCACCCGCGCCAACGCCGCGCGCGCGGGGGTCGCCGCCGACATCGAGGTGCGGCAGGCGCCGCTGGGGCGCTCGGCGCTGGCGGCCTCGCTGCCCGCCGACCCAGGCGCCGTCGTGACGAACCCGCCCTGGGGTCGCCGCGTATCCGCCAGGGGCAAGCTCCGCCCCCTGTATGGGAGCCTCGGGCGCCACCTCGCCGCCCTCGGCCCGCGCTGGGGGATCGCCCTCGCCGTCGGTGACCCCGGGCTCGCCCGCGCCCTCGACCTGCACCTCGAGCGCGCGCTGACCACCGACGCGGGCGGCGCCAAGGTCCAGCTCCTCACGCGCGCGGCCCGCCGTGGCGGCGAGCTGGGCTAGCAGCGCGCCGGGCCTTGCGGTGAGCGAGGCGATGGGTAAGCATCGCCGCCGGCCCACGCCGCCCCGGAGGTCTCATGCGACACGCCGCCTACCCGTTGTTCGTCTGCGCCGCGCTGGCCCTGGCGCCGGCGCTGCCGACCCCGGCGCTCGCCGCGGCGCCCTCGCCGAGCCCCGCGCCGGCCGCGGCCGCTGCGGCGCCGAACGTCAACCTGCGGTTCGAAAAATACACCCTCGACAACGGCCTCGAGGTGGTGCTCCACCGCGACCCGGCCGCGCCCCTCATCACGGTCAACGTCTGGTACCACGTCGGCAGCGGCGACGAGGTGGTCGGCAAGAGCGGCTTCGCGCACCTGTTCGAGCACATGATGTTCCAGGGGACCAAGCACACCGGCCAGGACGTGCACTTCAAGATCCTGGAGGCCATCGGCGCGAGCGAGGTCAACGGCTCCACGACGACGGACCGGACCAACTACTACCAGACGGTCCCGCGCCACCACGTCGAGACGGCCCTGTGGCTCGAGAGCGACCGCATGGGCTTTGTCCTCGACGCCCTGACCGAGGAGAGCTTCCGCAACCAGGTCGACGTCGTGCGCAACGAGCGGCGCCAGCGCTACGACAACCAGGCCTATGGGCGCGCCCGCTTCGCCTTGGCCGCGGCGCTGTACCCCGAGGGGCACCCCTACCGCTACCTGACCATCGGCCTGCACGAGGACCTGGACAACGCCAGCCTCGAGGACGTGCGGGCCTTCTTCCGCAAGTGGTACGTGCCTAGCAACGCCACCCTGGTGGTGGCGGGCGACTTCGAGATCGCTGACATGAAGGCGCTCGTCGCCAAGTGGTTCGGGACGCTCCCGACCCGCCACAGGCCCAAGCCCAGCTACGCCGCGCCGCCGACCCTCGCCAAGTCCGTCAGCGTCGAGGTCTCCGACCCCTTCGCCAAGCTGGCGCAGGTCCAGTGGGTCTGGCTCACGCCGGCCAACCTCGCCAAGGACAGCCTCGAGCTGATGGCGGCCGCCGAGATCCTCGGCGCCCAGGGCTGGGGACGCCTCTACAAGCGCCTCGTGGTCGACGAGCAGCTCTGCAGCGTCGTCTGGGCCGGCGTCGACCCGAAGGCCTTCAACGGCGAGCTCCACGTCGTCGCGAGGGTCAAGCCCGGGCTCGATCGCGACAGGGTCAGCGACATCATCAAGCAGGAGGTGGACCGCCTGGTCGCCGCCCCGCCGAGCGCCGCCGAGCTCAACCGCGTCGTGGTCAACACCGAGTCGGCCTTCGTGTGGTCCCTTGAGGACCTCAGCGAGCGCGCCGACCAGCTGCAATGGTTCAATCATTACACCGGTGACCCCGGCTTCATGAGCACCTACCTCGCGCGCCTGCGGGCGCTCACCCCCGCGGCCGTCCACGCCGCCGCCGCGCGCTGGCTGACCAAGCCCCACGCTCAGATCATCACCGTGCCCGCCGCGGCGGCGGGCGCCGCCCCCAACCCGTCCGCGCCCGAGGAGGGTGAGTGATGCGCCTGTTGAACCCGTCGATCCTCATCGCGGCGGCGGCCCTGCTCGCGACGGGCTGCCAGCCCCCGGAGTCGCGAAAGCCGCGCCAGCCCGCGCGCCCGCAGGCGAGCGTCGCCGCGCCCGAGGTGCCCGACGTCGTCGTCGTCGCCGCGCCCGCCGACGCAGGCCTGCCCCCGGCGCCCCCGGCCCCCGACCAGTCCTTCCGCGCGACGCCGCCCACCCCGCGGCCCGTCGCGGACGTGAAGCTGCCGACCGTCGCGCCCTTCACCCTCGACAACGGGCTCGAGGTCTACCTCGTCGAGCAGAACAAGCTGCCGACGGTGTTCATGAGCTTCGAATTCGACGCCGGCGAGATCGACGACCCCGCCGACAAGACCGGCATGGTCAGCGTGTGCCTCGACCTCTACAGCGAGGGCACGGCCGAGCTCGACAAGATCGCCTTCGCCGAAAAGCAGGCCGATCACGCCGTGACCATCTGGTCTCCGGCCGGCAAGGAGACGTCGACCATCAACCTGCGGACCCTCAAGTCCGAGCTCGGGCCGGCCCTCGATCTGCTGGGCGCCTTGCTCCGCGCCCCGGGCCTGCGCGAGCAGGACTTCCAGCGCATCATCGCCCAGCGCAAGGCGAGCCTCCAGCAGGCCCGCGCCACGCCCCAGAGCGTCGCCATGCGCCTGTTCTCCTCGCGCGTGTGGGGGCGTGACCACGGCTACGGCCGCGTCCAGATGGAGTCGGACATCGAGGCGATCACCCTCGACGACTGCCGCGCGTTCGCCGCGCGGCTCAAGCCCGACGGCGCGCGCCTGTGGGTGGTCGGCATGGTCTCCAAGGACGAGCTGACGGCCGCGCTCAACCAGCGCCTCGCCTTCTGGCAGGGCGCCGCGCCCACGCCGAAGCGCCTGCCGGCCGCCCCCAAGCCGGACGGCGCCATCCACTTCGTCCAGGTCGACGGCGCCGTGCAGGCCTTCGTATTGCTCGGCCACGTCGGCCCCGCGCGCTCGGCCGACGACTACGTCGCCACGCACCTGATGACTCAGATCCTTGGCGGCTCCTTCTCGAGCCGCATCAACATGAACCTGCGCGAGGACAAGGGCTGGGCCTACGGTGGGCGCGGCCGGATCTCCTACCGTCGCCAGGGCTCCCAGCTGGCCATCTACGCCTCGGTGGAGAACGCCACCGCGGCCCTGGCCATCGGTGAGATGCTGCGTGAGATCAAGGGGATGCGTGACGCCGAGCCGACCGCCGACGAGCTCGCCCGCGAGCAGCAGGGCGCCCTCGAGGCCCTGCCGGCCAAGTTCGCCAGCCCCAGCGAGACGCTCAACACCCTCAAGCGGCTGGCCTTCTTCGGGCTGCCCCTCGACTACTACCTCGGCTACCAGGCGAGCCTGCGCGAGGTCGACGCCGCCGCGGTCCGGGCCGCCGCCGTCGCCCACCTGCCGGACAAGGGCTGGTCGGCGCTGGTCGTCGGCGACGGCACCATGAAGGCCCAAGGCAGCGACAAGACCGTGCTCGAGGCCCTGCGCGAGCTGGCCGCCTCAAAGCGCCTCGGAGACGGCGGCCTGGTCGTGACGGACGCCGACGGCCTCCCCCTGGAGTAGCGAGTAGCGCCCAGGGCCCGCCGGCCCGCCTCACCCCGCGACGACGGCCAGGCCCAGCGACGCCGCGAGCCCCCGCCGCATTTTCTTGGTCGCGGGCTTGCGATCTCCGGTCGACGCCGCTAGATGTCACTCAGTGACATTTGACGCGGAGACGGCGAGATGAAGATTCCAGCGCAGGGTGCCAGCGGCGGTCAGGTCCTCGAGGCGCTCGAGGCATATGCAAGCGATGACTTCGACTGGAAGTCGGGGCGTGCCTTTGGGCATGTGTTCAACATCGATCCCGAGCTTCAGCGGGTAGCCATGACCGCCTACGAGCGATTCATGACACCCAATGCCATCAACCCGGGCATGTTCCCCAGCGCGGTGAAGCTCGAGAACGACGTGGTGCGGATGGTGGCCAGCCACCTTCATGGCGGCGAGGGGGTCGTCGGCAACTTCACCAGCGGCGGCACCGAGAGCATCATGCTCGCCGTCAAGGCCGCGCGGGACTACGCGCGCTCGCGGCGCCGCGATCTGGGCCGCCCGGCGCTGGTGCTGCCCGAGACGGCGCACCCGGCGTTCCCGAAGGCCGCGGCCTTCCTCGACATGGAGGTGATCGCGGTGCCGGTGTCGCGCGACGGCTTCACCGCCGACGTGGCGGCGATGGCGGCGGCGATCACCCCCGACGCGGTGATGCTCGTGGGCTCGGCGCCCTCCTACCCTCACGGCGTCATCGACCCGATCGAGGATCTCGCCGGCCTGGCGGCCGAGCGCGACCTCTGGATGCACGTCGACGCCTGCATGGGCGGCGTGACGCTGCCCTTCCTCGAGGCCCTCGGCGAGCCGATCGCCCCCTTCGACTTCCGGGTCGACGGGGTCACGAGCCTGTCGGTGGATCTGCATAAGTACGGCTTCTGCCCCAAGGGCGCCTCGGTCGTGCTCCACCGCGACAAGGGCTACCGCTTTCATCAGATCTATGCCTGCGCCTCCTGGCCCGGCTACCCGCTGGTCAACACCACCGTCCAGAGCAGCCGCTCCCTCGGCCCCGTCGCCGCCGCCTGGTCGGTGCTCAACCTGCTGGGTCAGGACGGCTACCGCGACGTCATCGGGCGGCTGCGCGCGACGACCCTGACCCTGGCTCGGGGCGTCGACGCCATCGAGGGGCTCGAGGTCCTGGCGCCGCCCGCGTCGACGCTGCTGGCCTTCGCGCCCAGCGACGGCTCCCAGCGCGCCTACCGCCTGGCCGACGCCATGGCGCGCCGGGGCTGGGGGCTGCACCCGCAGCCGGCCTGGGCCGGGGCGCCGCCCTCCCTGCACCTGACGGTCCAGCCTCCCAACATCGGCGGCGAGGCGGCCTTCCTCGGGGACCTCACCGCGGCCTGGGCCGAGGTCGCCGCGATCCCGTGGACGCCGCCCCAGCTGCCGACGCTCTCGGGGGCGACGGGCGGGGACATCGGCGGGCTCATCGCGTCGATGGGCGTGTCCGACGACGCCGTGCCTGGCGAGATGGCGACCATCAACGAGGTGATGGAGCTGATGCCGCCGCCGATGCGCGAGACGCTGCTGGCGCACTTCGTCAACGGGATGTATCGCTGAGTGCGCCTTTCGCACCAGCCACCCGGCGCCGGGGGAGCCTCTGGACCTAGTCACCATCGCCCTGATCGCCGCCTGCGGCGTCGGCTGGGGTGCCCTCGACGCCCTCCGCAAGGCGCTGGGCCACCGGATGTCGAGCGCCACGGCGGTCATCGCCGTGAGCGTGGGCATGCTGCCGGCCTTCGTGGTGTGGCTGCTCGTCAGCGGCGACGCGCGCTTGGAGGCCGCCTGGCTGGCCCCCGCGCTGCCGCTGGTGGCGGTCAACGTCTTTGCCAACGTGCTGTTCTTGCGGGCGGTCACGGTCTCGCCCCTGAGCCTGACCATTCCCTTACTGGCGTTCACGCCGGTGTTCGCGGCGCTGCTCGGGCTGCTCTTTGGAGACGTCCCGGCGCCGCTTCAGTGGCTCGGGATCGTCACGGTGGTCGCAGGGGCGCTGGCGCTGACCGCGCCCGAGGCCGAGGGGCGGTCGCTGACGGGCCTGGCCAAGGCGGCCTGGGCCCAGCCCGGCGGCCGCCTGATGGTGGTCGTGGCGGCCCTGTGGGCGCTGGCCGTGGTCCTCGACCGGGAGTCCCTCGCCTACGCCTCGATCCCGATGCACGCCATCCTCCAGGTGAGCGGCGTCGCGGTGGTCCTGGCGCTCGTGATGGCGGCCCGCGGCCGAGCCGGCGACCTGCGCGCGATGCGCGGCGCCAAGGTCCTCGTGGTGGCCTCGGGGCTGGCGGCCACCGTGGCCCTGGGCGCGCAGCTGTTGGCGCTGCGGCAGGCGCCGGCAGGCGACGTCGAGGCCATCAAGCGGGCCATCGGCCTCGCCATGGCCGTGGCCGTGGGGCGGCTGTCCTTCGGCGAGGCCATCGACGCCTGGCGGATCGCGGCCGTGGCGCTCATGGGGGCCGGCGCCACCGCGGTCGTCTTGGGCTCGGGCGCTGGAGGTTGAGGCCGTGAGCGCGACCTCGGAGCCGAGCCGCCGCCGCACCTCGAGCCGGCGCACCCGCACCCGCCAGGCCCTGGTCCACGCGGCCGAGACCCTGTTCCGCCTCCAAGGCTACGAGGCCACGACCATCGACCAGATCGCCCTGGGCGCGGGGGTGTCGCGGCGGACCTTCTTCCGCCACTTCCCCACCAAGGACGCGGTCGTCTTCCCCGACGCCGCCGAGCGCCTCGCGCGCTTCGAGGACAACCTGGCGGCCGCGGTCGAGGGCGAGCCGGGCCTGTCGGCGCTGCGCCGCGCCGCCCGCGCCGTCGGCGAGGAGCTGGTCGCCGACCGCAAGGGCCAGCTCCTGCAGCAACAGCTCATCGCCGAGTCGCCGGCGCTGGTGGCTCGTGAGCGCGAGCTGGACCGGCGCTGGGAGGCGGCCCTGGCGCGGCGCCTGGGCGCCGATGATCCTGACGACGAGGCCGTCGCGCGCTGGGCGCGGCTGGCCGCGGGCGCGGTGATGGGGGCTTTCCGGGCGGCGATCCGGGAGTGGGTCACGAGCGCCGGCAGGACCGATCTCGTGCGCCTGGGCGAGCAGGCCATGGCCCTGGTCGAGGCGGGCCTCGCCGCCGCCCACCACCCGCCGGGAGGCACGCCATGAGACGCAAGCTCCGCATCGGCTACGGCCGGATCTTCCACGAGTCGAACTGCTTCGCCCCGGGCGCCACGGGGGTCGAGGCCTTCGAGCACCACGGGGTCTTGACGGGCGCCGCGCTGGCCCGGGCCGCCGGCCTGCGCGGCGCCGAGATCCCGGGGATGGTGCGGGCCGCCGAGCTCACGGGCTTCAGGGTCGCCGCGGCCCGCGCTCGCGCCGTCGAGCCCGTGCCCCTGTTGTCGGCCTGGGCGATGCCCTCGGCGCCCCTGGCCGCCGAGACCCTCGACGCCCTCGACGCGCGCCTGACCCGGGCGCGGCGCGAGGCCGGCCCCCTCGACGGCCTGTACCTCGCGCTCCACGGCGCGATGCGGGCCATCGGCGACCACCCCGAGGGCGAGGAGCGCCTGCTGGCCACCGCCCGCCGGATCCTGGGCGACGACGTCCCCATCGCCGCCTCCTTCGATCTCCACGGCCTGCTCACGCCCGCCAAGGTCGCGCCGGTCACGATCCTCGGCGCGTACCACACCAACCCCCACCGGGACATGGCGCGGGTAGGCTATCGGATGGGGCGCCTGCTGACGCGCACCCTGCGCGGCGCCGTGCGCCCGACCAGCGCCTGGCGCAGCCTGCCGATGGTCCTCGGCGGCGGGGCGGGGATGGATTTCTTGCCGCCCCTGCGCCGGGTCTTCGCGCGCATGCGTCGCCTCGAGCGCGATCGCCGCGTGCTCTACACCAGCTTGTTCACCTGCCACCCCTTCAACGACTCGCCGGATCTGGGGTGGAGCGTCCACGTGGTCACCGACGGGGCGCCGGCGCTGGCCGAGGGGCTGGCCGACGAGCTGGCCGACCTCGCCTGGGAGACGCGCCACCGGCAGCCGCCGCGCTTCCTCGAGCCCGGCGACGCCATCGCGCGCGTGCGCCGCGCGCGGATCCTGCGAAAGACCGGCGCCGCGGTCCTCTCCGACGCCTCCGACGCCGTCGGCGCTGGGGCGCCCGGCGACCGCACGGGGCTGCTGCGGGCGCTCCTCGAGGGCGCGCCGGACCTGACGAGCCTGGTCCCCGTGAGGGCCCCCGAGGTGATCGCGGCGCACTGGGACACGCCCATCGGGGCAGCGGTCCAAGCGACGGTCGGGGCGCCGCCCCTGCCCGTGGCGGGGCGGCTGGTGGCCCGCGCGGACCTCGGCGAGCCCGGCCGGGCCGTCGCCCTCGACCTCGGGCACGTCCGGCTCGTGGTGACCGAGGGGCCGCCCTACACGCTCAAGCCTTCATTCTACACGCGCTTGGGCCTCGACGTGTGGCGCGCGGACATCATCGTCGTGAAGAGCTTCTTCCACTTCCTCGTGTACTATTGGCCGATCGTGCGGCTCGCCTACCCGGTGCAGACCACGGGCAGCACCGATCTCGCCCGGGTGACCACCCTGACCTTCAACGACGCGGTCCACCCAAAGCAGCAGGTCGCCGACTGGCGCGAGGCCGATCGTCGCCGGCGCCTGGCCGGGGACGAGGCCGCGGCGTCATAGGCGCCGTGAGCGCCGCTCGCCTTCAGGATTGAAGTGGCCCTCGCCAGGCGTTAAGCCAGTGGCTGACGTCGATCTTGGAGGTGAGCGATGGCGACGCGCGCGCTGGGAATCTCGATGACGATCGCCGCGGCGCTGCTCGCGAGCGCGGGCGTGGCACCCGCGGCCCCTTTGCCCGCTCCCTGTGACCGGCTGGACGGCGACGCGCGCGCGCGCGCCGCGCGCCTGATGGCGCAGGTCCAGCCTCACGACTGCTGCGACGGCGCGCTGTCCGAGTGCGTCGCCGCCGACCGCCCCTCACGGCTGGTCCTGCGGCTGGCCGCCGAGGTCTGTCGGCGGGTCGCCGCCCGCGAGGACGACAAGGCCATCGTCCGGGATCTGCAGCGCCGCGCCGAGAGCATGCTGGGCCTCGGCGCAAAGGCGGCCATCGACACCAGCGCGGTCGACTGGGCGGGGGCGCCCGCGGCCCCGGTCGAGGCGGTCGCCTACGTCTGCACCCGCTGCCCCTATTGCGCCGTGTGGCTGCCAAAGCTCTACCGCGCGGTAGCGCCGGGCGGCCCCCTGCACGGCAAGGTCCGCCTGGCGGTGCGGCTGTTCCCTCTGTCCTCCCACCAGGGCTCCAAGGAGGGAGGGCTGGCCCTCGAGGCCGCGCGCGCCCTCGGCGAGTTTTGGCCCTACACGCTGCTCGTGATGTCCCACCACGACGACTACGCCGTCGACAAGCTGGCCACCTGGGCCCGCGAGGTCGGGCTCGACGCGGCGGCCTTCGAGGCGCGCTACCGGGACGCGGCGACACGCAAGGCGCTCGTGGCCTCGAAGAAGGAGGGGATCCGCAACGGCCTCGAGCGGACGCCCACGCTCTTCATCGCGGGCAAGCGCTATACCGCCGACCTCGACCTGCCGGCGGTGGTCGACGCGCTCCTCGAGCAGGCCGATCGTCAGGCCGGCGCCCTGTGCCAGCCGTGAGGGGCGCCGCGCTCGCCGGGCCGCTCAGCGCCGCGCTGGTCGCGTGGGCGCCCGGGCCCGCCGCCGCCGCGCCCGATGCCTGCCCCACGATCCTGGACGCCTGCCGCGACGCGGCCTGCGGCGCGCGCGTGGTGCGCTGCCTCCTCGACGACCCGGACCGCGCGGCGCCCGAGGTCAAGGAGGTCGCCAAGCGCGCCGCGCAGCTCTGGCCAAAGGCGCGGGACCTGCGCTTGCTGCTCGCCGCCGCCTACCTCGCCGACGACAACGCCGTCTGGGCGCTGCGGACCCTCGTGCGCTGGCGCGCGGCTCACCCCGACGACTGCGAGGCGCTGGCCCTCATCGCCTGGACCAAGGTGCGGATGGGGCTCTTCGACGACGTCGCCCCGCTGCTCGAGGGGCCGGCGTGCGCGACGGCAGACGCCGCGGGGACGCGCGCGCTGCTGCTGCGGGCCCTAGGGCGCCACCACGCCGGGCGGGCCGCCGAGGCGCGGGGCGACCTCGCCCGCGCCCGGGAGCAGCCGGCCGCCTACGCCGAGGACCGAGGCGCCCTCGGGGCGCTGTCGCGCATCGTCGAGCCCGCGCGCCTGCGGCACCTGGCCTGGCGCGTCGAGGGGATCGCGGGCTGGGCGGCCAACCCGCTGCTGGGCTCGCCCAACGACCCCCAAGCGGCGGCCGCCGCCGAGGGCAGCGGCTATTTCGACCTGCAGGCGTGGCTGCGTGTGGCGCCCGAGCTCGGCGCGCCCGTGCGGCCGCTGCTGGAGCTGCAGCCGCGCACGGTCCGCTACCTGTCCAGCGCCGCCGAGGGGTTGAGCACCGTGGGCCTGTCGGGGCGCCTGGGCGCCGTGCTCGACACCCCCGGCCTGCGGGTGCTCCTGGCGTGGCGGCCGGACTACCTGCGCCTCGACCAGGGTGACGCCTACGAGGAGGGGCCGCTTTGGTACTATGGAGGGCACCGCGCCGAGCTCGAGGTGGAGCTGGGGCCGGAGCTGATGGTCTTCGGTGGCGCAGGCGTCCGTGACTTCCGGCAGCTTGGCCGCAGCAGGGCCGAGGTCGACCTGGGCCTCGGCGGCGGGGTGGCGTTGCCGGCGCGCCTGAGCCTGCTGTGGGCGGCGTCGGGGCGCGGGCACCTGGCCAAGGATGCGGGCTACGATCTGGTCGGCTTCAACGGGGTCACCAGCCTCAACGCGCCCCTGGCCGGGCCCATCTGGGCGCGGGTGAACCTGGGCCTGGGGGCCGACTGGTATCCGCGGAGCGTGGGGCGCTTCGGGGACGCCGCGCGCCGCGACCTGACCTTGCGCGCGGGCGCCCGCCTGGGCGTCACCCTGCGCTCGGCGGTCCGAGTGGCCCTGGCCTGGGAGCTGACCCACCGAGACAGCACGATCGACGAGTATGCGGCCACCGACCAGCGCGTCACCGTGCGGATCGGCTGGTGGGGTGACCGCGACCTGGGCGGCCCGCCGATCTCCGCCGCGCCTGCCGTGGTGCCCCTCGACTGGGGCCTCGAGGGCGGCGCGGGCGCCGAGGAGCGCCTCCAAGATCTGCTGCGTCAGGACGAGCAGGTCAGCCCGAGCTGCGGCTGCGGGATCTGACGAAGCCCCGGCGGAGTCCCCACGGGGGTTGGGCTGGCCGGATGTTCCCGCGAGCCTGCGAGGCGCGCTTGCGGGTCCGCGCAGAGTTGCTAGTGGTGTCGTGTGAACGACGAAGCCAAGGCGTCCCCCCTGCGTGAGCCGCTCGTCGGCGAGGTCGCGCTGTTCGAGGCCCTCGCGGACGTGAATCGGCGGGTCCTTTCCGGGCGCCTGGTCCCGGACGAGCGAGCCCCTCAACGTCTCCGAGGCCGGCGCCCGCTGCGGCATGCGCCTGCCCGGGGTCTGGCGGCACCTGGCGATCCTCGAGCGGGCGGGGGCCGCGGCCGCCGAGCGCCCCGGGCGCGAGGTGGTCTACAGCGCCTGCTTCGATCGCGTGGGCGGGGCCCTGCGGTCCGCCGCCGATCTCCTCGAGGGGCTCGCGACGTCCGGCGACGGTCGCTGGCGCCGCGCCCCTCTCGCCGACTCCATCCCGCGCCTCCGAGGACACCTCCATGAGCGACGACAAGACCCCCATTCACAAGGCCGTGAGCCGCGCCTACACCACCGCCCTCGAGCGCTCCCGCGGTGAGGGCGGGGGCTGCTGTGGGGGCGCCGCCCCCAAGCCGAGGGCGACCTTCGAGATTCAGCAGCCGTGCTGCGGGCCGCCGGCCGCGGCCGCCCACCCCGCCCGCGTCGCCTCCGAGGCCGCCGGCTACTCCGCCGACGAGGTGGCGCGCCACGCCGACGCCGCCCGATCTTCTTTCGGCTGCGGCAACCCCCTGGCCTTCGCGGGCGTCGAGCCGGGGCAGACGGTCCTCGACCTGGGCGCGGGCGCGGGCCTCGATCTCCTCATCGCCGCCGACAAGGTCGGCCCGACGGGCAAGGTCATCGGCGTCGACATGACCGACGCCATGCTCGAGGCCGCGCGCGACAACGCGACGCGCGCGGGCAAGGCCGAGATCATCGACGTGCGCAAGGGCCAGATCGAGGCGCTGCCCGTCGCGGATGCCTCGGTCGACTGGGTCATCTCCAACTGCGTCATCAACCTCTCCCCTGACAAGCCCGCCGTCTTCCGCGAGCTCGCCCGCGTCCTCAAGCCCGGTGGTCGGTTCTCCGTCTCCGACATCGTCGCCGAGACCCTGCCCGCCGACGTCAAGGCCAGCGCCGAGGCCTACTCGGCCTGCATCGGCGGGGCCATCTCCGAAGGCGACTACGTCGCGGGCCTGGAGGCCGCCGGGCTCGTCGAGGTCGAGGTCACCGAGCGCTACGTCTACGATCTGACGCAGCTCCGCGGCCTGGTCGGCCGCGACCTCGAAGATGAGGCCGCCGCGCGCGACACCCTCGTGTCGAGCCTCGCGGCCATCGAGGGCCAGGTCTGGAGCGCCAAGGTCACCGGCCGCCGCGCCTGAAGGGGGCGCGTCCGCGGGGCCAACGCCGCCGCGCCTGAAGGGGGCGCGTCCGCGCGGCCAACGCCAGCGCCCGCGCCGCCCATCGCGACCGTCACGCCCGTCGCGCCTTGGGTGGGTCTCTGCTAGCATCGGGCGCCGTGAGCCTCAGCCGGCCAGAGCCCGCCGCCCGAGCTGCCGCCTGGCACGCCCTCGCCAAGGCCTTCGGGGTCCTCGGCCGCGCGGCGCGGGAACCGGGGACGCGGTCCCGCGCAAACCCACAGTGACACAGGAGGCCCTGTGCTGACGATCACCCTGACCAACGCTCGGCTCCTGGGCGCCAGCGCGTGGCTGGCGGCGCTGCTGGCGGCGGCCCCGCCCGCGGCCGCCCAGAGCCTCGACGAGATCCTGGCCGGCATCGAGGAGGCGATGGGGGAGTGGGCCGAGCACCGGGCCCAGACCATCGACGTCAAGTCCATCAGCGGCCTGGAGGTGGCCGCCGCGAGCGGGACGATCGAGCAGCTTCAGGCACGGCTGAAGTCGCTGCTGACCAAGAAGCGATCCAACCGCGAGTGGAAGGGGTATTGGTCGGGAGAGGCGGAGCTGGCCGAGCGCCTGCTGCAGGCGTATGAGCGGGTCGCACCCGTGGGCGCCGAGGGGCCCATGGACGCGCAGGTCGCGACCTTGAAGGCGGCCTATGCCGAGGCGGCCAAGGCCGCCCGACGGGCGGTCTCCAAGGTGCAGACCATCGCCGACTCGGCGGACGCGGCGCGCAGCTCCCTGTCGAAGGCGCTCGCCGAGACCAGGGACGCCGTGCCGGAGCTCGAGCAGGCCATCGGGGCGCGCAAGGTCGAGCTCGTGGCGGCCAGCGAGCCGGTCGCCCGGCTGGAGGCGGCGGCCGCCAAGGCCGACGGTGAGGCGGCGGAGGCGGCCGGTGAGGCTGTCGCCGCCGCGGTCGCCAAGCGGGACGCCGCGGCCGAGGCGCTGCAGGCGGCGCGCGACGCGCGGTCGCAGGCTGAGGCGCTGATCGCCTACCTGGAGCCTCTGCTGGGTGGCGGGAAGGTGCCCCCCACGGCGCCGCCCGCCGACGCCGTCATCGCCCAGCGGATCGAGACGCTGATCGCTGCGGACAAGGCGCTCACCGAGGCGCAGCAGGCGCGGGAGGCGGCCGTGGTGAGCGAGGCCGCCGCGCGCGCCGCGGCCGAGCGCGCGGCCGTGCTGCGCGACGCCTTCCGGGCGCGGCGGCCGACCCTCGAGGCGTGGGCGGCGCTGGCGCGGGACAAGATGACCAACCAGGACGCCTACCTCGAGGCGATCAACGCCGACATCGCGGCCGTGGAGGAGCGGCTGCGCGGGATGGCCGACAAGCCTGAGGCGAACAGCGTCGGCAAGTCCCTCAAGGTGTGCGAGGCCGAGCGGCGTGCGGGTCAGAGCCCGCTGGAGCGCTACCGCGAGTGCGAGCAGGCCACCAGGGACGAGGTGGCCGATCTCGAGGCGCTCCTGGTCGACGCGCAGGCGGCGGATGTGCTCAACGAGCGCCAGGCGAGCTCGGTGCAGACCCTGCTTCAGGCGCAGGACAAGGACCTGGCCTTGGCGATCCGCGAGGTGGCGATCTCGGGCGGTGAAGCGCGCCGGGCGACCAAGGAGCGGGAGAGCGAGCGCTGGCGGGAGCTATGGCAGGGCTGCGCCGAGCGCGCCAAGGAAAAGAAGCATGAGTTGGCCGCGGCCCTTCAGAGCACCAAGGACACCGCGCGCACGATCACGGTGAACCGGTCCTTTTTCGCCTCGGAGCGGCAAGCGCTGTCCCAGCGCGGGGCGGGCCTGAAGGCCAAGCTCGCCGAGCGCTCGGGCGCGGCCCGCTATGTCGGGGCGCTGCTCGAGACCGCGTGGAGCTTCATCAAGAACGCCTACATGGTGCCGGTCTACCTGGTGCTGGCGTGGCTGCTGCTCAAGCTCATCGCGCGGGTCGAGCGGCGAGTGGTCGAGTCGGCCAAGCGCAACGTCGAGGGGCGTGACGAGGAGCAGCGGGTCGACACCCTCGCCTCGGTGGTGCGGGCGGCGCTCAAGCTCGTGGTCTTCGTCGCGACGGGGCTTCTGTGCCTCGAAGGGATGGGCGTGGACACGGGCCCGATCCTCGGCGGCGCGGCCATCTTCGGCCTGGCGATCTCGTTCGGCTCTCAGAGCCTCGTCAAGGGTCGATCACCATGCGGCGGACGGTGCTGCGGGACGTCGCGGGCAAGGTCCACAACATCCCCAATGGCGCCATCTCCAGCGTCGTCAACCAGACCCAGGGCTGGTCGCGGGTGGTGCTGCACGTCGGCGTCGCCTACGGCACCGACCTCGGCAAGGTCGAGCAGGTCATCAACCGCCTCGGCGACGCCTTCTACGCCGAGGCCGAGTGGGCGGACAAGCTCGAGGAGCCGCCGCGCTACATCGGCTTGACGAAGTTCGGCGCCAGCGAGCTGATGGTGCGTGTGATGTTCAAGACCGTCATCTTCGAGCAATGGGCCGCCGAGCGCGCCTTCAACCGGAGGATCAAAGACGCCTTCGAGGCCGAGGGCATCGAGATCCCCTTTGCCCAGCACGACGTCCACATCATCACGGCGCCGCCGTCGGCGGAGGTCGCGTGAGCGGGACCTGGATCCAGACGTTCGGCGGGCGGCGGCTCGAGCCCCTGTCCCCGCGGGCCGAGGACCTCGCGGTCGAGGACATCGCCCACGCCCTGAGCTTGTTGTGCCGCTTCAACGGACACTGCCGCGCCTTCTACTCCGTCGCGGAGCACTCGGTGCGCGTCGCGCGGATCCTGCCGCCGGAGCTGGCCCTGTGGGGGCTGCTCCACGACGCCGGCGAAGCCTACCTCGGAGACATCCCGCGGCCGGCCAAGCGTCAGCTGCCGGCCTATGTGGCCGCCGAGGAGGCCCTGATGGCCGTCGTCGCGCGGCGCTTCGGCCTGGCGTGGCCGATGCCGCCCGCGGTCGCCGAGGCCGACACGCGGCTGTTGGCCACCGAGGCTCGGGACCTGATGGGGCCCGGCGTCGAGGCCTGGGGACTGACGGTCGCCCCCCTCGAGGCGACCATCGAGCCCTGGCCGGCGCGCGTCGCCGAGGCCAAGTACCTGTCGACCTTTCGCGCCCTGACCGATCGGGGCGCGGGGAGCGCGGCCCCGTGAGCGCCGGCGACTTCGACGAGGCCCTCGCCGCCGCGCGCGAGGTGGTGGCGGCGGTCGCCGGGGCCGCGGCGACCCTCGACGCCGCGCTGTGGGAGCTCCTCGCGGTCGTCGAGCAGGCCCTCGCCCTGCCCGCGGCGGCCCGGGTCGAC
>PDWJ01002174.1_pt1 | contig 21692 bp, 16 predicted proteins | sample 1430881 | NCBI WGS metagenome assembly PDWJ01 (sample SAMN01162460, study PRJNA174530) | Oral metagenome, whole genome shotgun sequencing project. | biome: Marine environment; feature: Marine mammal; material: Swab sample of the gingival sulcus; isolation source: swab sample of gingival sulcus... | reverse complement strand
TGCCGCCCCTTACACCACGAGCGGCAAAACCATAATAGCAATCGGCGCGGGCTTTAATGAAAAAGAGCGCACCATAGGAGACTGGCTGCAGGATAGGCTCTAGGGTGAATTAATTCAAAAAAGGTAACAATCTGCGATAGGGATTGAAGCGGTTACGGGCCCGGCCGGCCCGGCGGAGCGGAGCAAGCCGGAATAAGGCCGCCGGATAAGCCCGTTTGAGCGGAAAGCCCGGGCCTGTACCGGCTGCTATGCAGCTGGTACAGGTAACGCCCTGAAGATGTAATCAAAAGTTTTAATCAGTAATCTATCAGCCGCAGTTACAGCTGCCGCAGCAGCCTTTTTTATCAGAAGGTTTGCAGACTATCTTATCAAGGCCGTTCCACTTTTTGAGGTCTTTGGGCAGGCCTGCCTCACGCTCTTTGTTGATGTAATCGGCTGCCTCAAAATGATATTTATATTTTGTATGAATATCATAGGTGCCTTCAATAAGGGCGTAGGTATCTTCTGTCATTACAAGTTCTTCGTTTGTGGGGATTACGAATATCTTGACCCTGGAATCATCTGCGCTGATGCAGGTTTCAGCATTTCTTGTCATTGAAGCCTTGTTTTTTGCTTCATCGAGCTTGATTCCCATGAATTCAAGATCTTCGCAGGCGAGTTTCCTTGTAATCGGGCCTCTTTCACCGACACCGGCGGTAAATACTATGGCATCTGCTCCGCCTATTGCCGCGGAATAGGCTCCGATATATTTTTTAATCCTGTAGGCTTCGATCATCTGGCAGATAATTGCCCGTTCATCTCCGTCGGCGGCGGCAATTTCAATGTCGCGTCTGTCAACCCATTTTTCAGTTATGCCGAGCACGCCGCTTTCTTTATTGAGTGCCTTTTCAACCTCTGCCGCGCTCATTCCTGTCTTATCCATGATGAAGAACGGGATAGCTGGATCGATGTCTCCGCTTCTGGTTCCCATGACAAGGCCCTCAAGCGGTGTCAGCCCCATTGATGTGTCAAATGAGCAGCCGTTTTTAACAGCGTTAATGCTTGCTCCGTTTCCGATGTGGGCTATTACGAGATTGGTTTCAAATGGATCCTTTCCAAGCAGAACGGCAGCGCGCTTTGTTGTGTAAAGAAATGATGTTCCATGAAAACCGTATCTTCTTACACCGTAGTTTTCGTACCACTTATACGGAAGTGCATATATGTAGGATGATTTCGGCATTGTCTGGTGCCATGCTGTGTCCATAATTGCACAATGTTTTACATTTGGAAGTACGGCCTTGGCAGCTTCAATTCCAATCAGGTTTGCGGGAATGTGAAGTGGGGCAAGGTTTTCAAGTTCACGGAAGGTTTTCATTGCCTCTTCGGTGATTATAAGCGATTTTGCAAATTTTTCTGCGCCGTGAACAACACGGTGGCCAACAGCCTTTATCTCGTTGATGTCCTTGATTGCTCCGTATTCGGGGCTGAGGATTGAGTCAATAAGAAGCTTCATAGCCTCTTTATGTGTGGGGCAGGGGCTTTCAATCTCTACTTCATCATGGCCTTTGGCCTCATGTTTAATAACACTGCCTTCTATGCCGATTCGCTCAACAAGGCCGGTGGCAAGTGTTTCCATGTTCTCCCAGTCGTAAAGCTGGTATTTAAGGGATGAACTTCCGCAGTTAAGGGTTAGTATAATCAAAAAAATCCTCCATTTTTGTTTTAAGGTTGAAATTTCCTCTATTAATTTTGATTTTTTACAATCATATAAAAAAATTTGAAGTAAATAAAGGTGTGAGAAGGCTTTTTTTATTTATCACCCTGATTGTTTTTATTCAGTCAGCCCCAGATCTGTCTGCTGAACCGGATTACGGGCTTGAGGGAGTTCTTAATGAGACCGGTTTTATAAGCAGGCTTCGCTTATCCGGTGAGTATATGCGGTTCAGCCTTATTTCACGGGTTGAACCTCAGGCTGAATTGAATTCAGGTTTAACTGAATGGCTGGGCTTAAATATAAAGCTGGAACCCGCGTTTTTTTCGCCCTTTTTTTATGCGGGACCAATTGAATTCCGTGGTTTGATAAAGGAACTCTCCCTTCCTGATTCTTTAATGCCGGATTCGGCGGTTTTTGCTGAAAAGAGCCGGACTAATGTCTCTGATTCAATTCATGGGAGCTCAAGATACGGTATAACCCTAAAACCGCCTGACGGGTTTTTTAATAATAGGTGGTCGGGCGGGTTTCACTTATACAGAACAACTGGCGGGGCCTTTTCTGCCGGGTTATTGCTGGGCGGACCTCTGAAAGGATGGAATTTGATTTATTCTGCAGCGGAATTTTCTTTTGCTGTCGGTATGCCTCCTGAGATTGAAGCAAGGTCCTGGTTCAGCTCCAAACAGCTTATATCCCGCCAGCTGCTGTTTAATTCTGCCTCTGAGCTTATTCTCGGTATTGGTAATTCTGCCGGTCCATACTCGTCTCCGAATTTTGCTCCGCGTGATCTGCTGAAGGCGGGTGAAGAGCTGTCCGCGTCTGTCTCACTCTTATGCAGCATTTGCCTTCCGCAGTACTCGCCTCCGTCGGTCATGTTCCGGGGCTTTTGCCGAATCGGAAATAAGAATATTGGTTTAGCTCTTCTGTACGAAAAGATGCCTGATGTTTATCTGACACCAGAAGGGAGCATTTCTGATTACGGAACAACAGCAGGCCTTGATTTACAGGGAGGCTTGAAAGCCGGCGGCTATGGTTTTTCTGGAAAACTGTCATACTGCTATAAGATGAAGCATCCCGGATTATTGCCGGGGCGTTTTATCGGACAGTTTGAAGAGTCTGAGGCTGATTTTAATATGAGTGCATGGATTATCGGCTTAAAAGTTAGTTCTGTTTTCAAAAGGGCTATCAAAGCTGACGGTATATCTGATAATAAGGCAGCTTTTTATGCTGAATTAAAAGCATTGCTTTGGGATACCAACAGCAAAAAGAGTAATTTCAAAAGACTTAGCCTCTCTGCTGACTGTAAAATTAAGACAGCGGGTGAGGGAAGGGCAGGGAATTTATATTTACCATTATTTTTTGAAGAACTTTCTGAATATCAGTTTGGCGGCATGATTTGCCTGCATATCCATGAAATGAAATTTGAGATTAATTATTCATATAAACAGGGTTCTCATATTTTCAGTCCTGCATTCAGTATTTTGGCCGGTGAATACAATTTAAAGCTGTCGGTTGATCTTGATGAAAGCGGGGTATCGGGATTTTCGGCCGGTTTCAAAATGACATCTATGAATTGAACAATTATCCGCTGTCCGGAAAAAGGTTTAAAGGATTATTGCATAAAAACATTATTAGGTTTAGAATCCTTCTTAAATCAACATATAACGACTTTTGGGGGCGGAGAAATGGAAAAACTGCTTGTTATTAATTGTGGAAGCTCATCACTTAAATATGAAGTATATGAGATGCCTGACCGCAAGAGCCTTGGTAAAGGTCTTGTCGAAAGAATTGGTTCTGATATGGGAAATATAACCCAGAAGTCTGAATCGGGTAAGTTTGAGGCAAAGGAACCGCTTCCTGATCATGCTGCTGCCATGGATCTTGTTAAGAGAGCACTTACTGATCCTAAACTTGGGCTGCTCAAATCTATGGATGAAATAACAGGAATTGGTCACCGTACAGTACATGCCGGAGAAGATTATGCCTCATCGGTTATAATAACCGATGATGTTATTAATGCAATTGAGCGTAATATAGAGCTTGCTCCGCTGCATAATCCCCCGAACCTTACCGGTATAAAGGTTGCGCTTCAGATGCTTCCTGATGTTCCTCAGGTTGCTGTTTTTGATACAGCCTTTCATCAGACCCTTTCTCCTGCTTCGTATCTGTATGGAATTTCAAGAGAATTATATAAAAAGTATAAGATAAGGCGTTACGGCTTTCATGGAACCAGCCACAGATATGTTTCGGCAGAGGCTGTAAAATTGATGAAGCGCTCAATTGAAAATACAAATGTTATTTCATGCCACCTTGGCAATGGCGCATCGATAACAGCCATAAACAATGGTAAATCTGTAGATACCTCAATGGGTTTTACTCCGCTTGAGGGGCTCGTAATGGGAACCAGAAGCGGTGATCTTGATCCTGCTATTATTCTCTTCCTGCTCGAAAAGGGTTATACCAAGGAAGAAATAAATAAGATGATTAATAAAGAGGGCGGGCTGCTTGGTCTCTCAGGCGTATCAAATGACATGCGTGATATTCATGCCGCGGCTGAGAATGGAAATACCGATGCGCAGGAAGCCCTTGATGTATTTGCGCACAGGATTAGGCAGTATATAGGAGCCTATGCCGCAAATATGGTTAAGGTTGATGCAATTATCTTTACCGGCGGAATTGGTGAGAATGATGTAAAGATGCGTGAGGTTATTTGTAACAACCTTGAAAGCCTTGGTATCTTCATGGATCGCGAAAAGAACAGAAATAATGGTTCAAAGCCCGGTATAGTTTCAATGGATTACTCACCTATCACAATTGTGGTAATGCCGACAAATGAAGAGCTTCAGATAGCAATTGATACCTATGAGCTCATAAATGAAAAAAAATAACAGCTTGTTATTGAGTTTATTGAGCTGCGGCAGTTATGCTGCAGCCTTTTTTATAGTCCCTGCATGAGCCTTGATATCTCAAAATATATTGTAAGTCCGGCAACATCAATTACAGTAGCCATAAGGGGCGCTGACATTACGGTTGGGTCAAAACCCATTTTATTGATCAGCAGCGGGGCTATGGTTCCAACCAGAGTTGAAAAAAGTACAACAAAGCCAAGGGCGACACCTATTGTTAGTGACTGTGAAATATTTACCCCGGGAGGCAGCAGAAAGCTTCGCGCAAGAATGACCGAGCCGGTAATTATTCCCATAAGTATTCCTACAGCTATCTCTTTCTGCAGGATCTTTCCGGCATCACGCGAATGGATCTCTCCGGTTGCAAGTCCGCGTATCATCAGTGTTGATGCCTGACTTCCGGAGTTTCCGCCTGTCTGTGTAATGACAGGCATGAAGATAAACAGAAAGGCTGCCGTTGTTATAAGTTCGGAATAATGATCGACTATATTTGTAGAAAAGGTGCCGAGGATTAGCAGTACTATAAGCCACGGCACGCGCTTTTTTACCAGTCCCCATATTGAGCTGTCGAGATAACGGTCGATATTACCTGTCATGGCTCCCATCTTGTATGTATCCTCGGTATTCTCTTCACGGATAACATCCATTATGTCATCAAATGTTACAATACCGAGCATCTGGTTTCTGCTGTCTACAACGGGAAGCGCAATAAGGTCGTAGGTATCAAGTATTTTTGCAGCCTCTTCCTGGTCGGTTTCTTCGTGAACCGAAACATAGTTGGTTTCCATTATATCGGTTATATTGCTGTTGTCATCGGCCTTTAAAAGCTCACGCAGTGAGACTACTCCCTGAAGCCTTTGAAATTCATCAAGTATATAGATGTAATAGACCGTTTCAACCTCATGAGCCCCCTTTCTGACAAAACTCAGGGCCTGTCCAACCGTTATTCCCGCACGAATTGCGAGATAACGGGGGGTCATGATTCCGGCGGCATCGTCTTCATCAAAACGCAGCAGAAACAGGGTTTCTTTTTTTGCCTCTTCGCTTAGGTTATTCCATACCTCCTTGCGTATATCCGGTGATACCGACTGTATAAAGTCAGCAAGGTCATCAGGATCCATCTCTGAAAGGATCTGGCTTATGCTTTGTTCAGAAAGCGATAGAATCAGTTTTTCCTGTTCAGTATTGGAAAGGGCATTAAGGATATCAACCTTCTCTTCAAGCGGGAGGTTAACCATAATCCGGAGGGCTTCGTCAGAATCGAAGGTGTCCCATTCTTCAAGAATATCTGTAAGGGGCATATCAGCAAGGATAACCTTAAGTTCTTCGGGAGTTATACCATCAATGTTAAGTGTCTCTTTCAGCTCCATGGTCAGCCTCCTGTATTGGTTTATAACAGAATACCCCTAATGTGCTGTTATGAAAAGTCCCCTATGAATTGTACCTCGGGTTCAAGTCTCAGTCCGAGTTCAGAATAAACCTTATCAGAGCAGTATTTGATTAGGTTGTAAATATCAGTCGAAGAGGCATTATCCTTGTTGATAAATATGTTGGCATGCTTATCAGAAACGGCTGATCCTCCAATCCTTGTTCCTCTCAGCCCAAGTGAATCCAATATGGCACCGCTGGGCTTACCGAAATCCCTGTTATTTTTAAATACCGAACCTGCGCTTGGGCCGGCATAATGGCCCTTGTTTTCGCGATCAAGACGGTTTTTCTTCATGGTTTCTGCTATTAAGGATTTATCTGCCGGTTTTAATCTGAATTCTGATTCAAGGATTATGAAGTCCCTTCCCTGAAAGGGGGATTTTTTATATGAGAACATGCCGTCATGATTTTTCAGTGTCTGCATATTTCTGTTCTCATCAAGATATTTTACAGATACCAGAATATCGGATATCGAAAGCCCATAGCATCTTGCGTTCATCCATACTGCCCCGCCTATGGTTCCGGGCATTCCGTAAAAGGCATCAAATCCGGAAAGGCCCGATTCCAGAACGGTTTCGGCGGCATGATCAACGGTCAGCCCTGATTCAGTTGTTACGTTTTCATTATTTATGCTGATTTTACTCAGTTTGCCTGTTGAAATAACGATACCCCTGATTCCGTTATCCGAAACAAGGATATTGGCTCCCTTCCCAAGAATAAAATGCGGAACCGACAGCCGGTCTGACGCTTCAATAATTTTAAGTAGCTCTTTGGTGTTCTCCGGTTCTGTAAAGATGTCTGCCGGCCCCCCTGTCTCATAGGTGGTGTGTTTTGACATGGGTTCATTAAAAGCAATCCTGCCTTTTATGTTGATTTTTTTCAGTATATTACCTAAATTATCCACAGGTAGATTTTACTTTATTATAGAATGATGATCTACAACCAGGAGTTTTTTGTGAATGTAAAACTATATAATACCCTGGGAAGGGAACTGCAGGAATTTAAGCCCATAGATAAAAAAGAGGTCGGGCTTTACTGCTGCGGACCTACCGTTTATAACTATGCGCATATAGGAAACCTCAGAACCTACGTATTTGAGGATCTTCTGCGCAGAATGCTGGAATATGCGGGGTATAATGTCAATCATGTCATGAATGTTACCGACGTAGGCCACCTTACCGGGGACCAGGATGATGGTGAAGACAAGATGGAGAAGAGCGCGAGAGAGACAGGGAAAACTCCGGAAGAGATAGCTGATTTTTTTACCGATGCGTTTTTCAATGATATTGATAGATTGAATATAATGAGACCTGCAACAGCCTGCCGGGCTACCAAACATATCGGAAATATGATAGGTCTTATAAAAAGGCTTGAGGCCGGGGGTTTTACCTATCTTGAAGGCGGAAATGTCTATTTTGATACATCCAAATTCGATTCATACGGTGAGTTGGCACTTCTTGACAGGCAAAAACTCAAGGCTGGCGCAAGAATAGCCGTTGACGGCAATAAGAAAAATCCCGCAGACTTTGTGCTGTGGTTTACAAATTCAAAATTTGAAAATCATATAATGCAGTGGGATTCTCCATGGGGAAGGGGATACCCCGGCTGGCATATTGAATGTTCGGCAATGAGCATGAAGTATCTGGGTGATTCTTTCGATATCCACTGCGGCGGAATTGATCACATTCCTATCCATCATACAAATGAGATAGCTCAGTCTGAGGCCGCAACGGGTAAAAAATGGGTAAACTACTGGATTCACGGTGAATTCCTGCTGATGGATAAGCAGAAAATGGCTAAATCCGCCGGTAATTTTCTTACCCTTCAGACATTGGTTGACAAGGGCTATGATCCGCTTGACTATAGATATTTTTGTCTTGGCGGTCATTACCGATCTCAGCTTGTTTTTAATTTTGAATCGCTTGATGCGGCAAGGAATGCACGGAGCAATCTTAACGAGCGGATCTCCGGGTTAAAAGCGGAAGCAGAGCCGGCTTCTTCTGAAAGTCTCGGCAAAACGGCTGCTGAAATTCTTGAACGCTTTAATGAGGGCTTTCTCACTGATCTTAACGCCCCTAAGGCCCTGTCTGAACTTTGGCAGCTTCTGAAGGCTAAAGATATCACTGCTGCCGATAAATTGGGAGCAGCCCTTCAAATGGACAGGATTCTTGGGCTGAGGCTTTCAGAAATTGAAGCCCCGTCTTCAGTTACCCTTTCTTCGGAGGAAGAAGCCCTTATAAGGGAAAGAGAGCAGGCCAGGGCTGATAAAGACTGGGCCAGGGCTGATGAGCTCAGGAATAAGCTTCTTGAAATGGGTATTGAAATAAAGGATACTTCTGAAGGGACTAAATGGAATAAGAAACATTCATGATAGAAAGGATATTAAGAAACAGATTTTTTGTTCCACTGCTTATACTTGTTGCCGTTTGTGCGTTCTTTATTGTAAATGCATATAGGTATTACCGGTTTCCAATCATTGATGATATTCAGCCGGCGGTTGCCTATCCCGGTGATTTAATCACAATAAACGGCGCTCATTTCGGCAGTTCGCGTAATGGAGCAGAGGTTCGTATAGCCGGTGAAAGACCTCTTTCAGATAAATATGAGCTTTGGAGTGATGACAAGATCATGGTAAAGGTTCCGGCTGAGGCCGGCTCAGGAATGGTTACAATTAATACCAGGCGGGGTGTAAGCAATGGTGTTCTTTTTACAAACCGCGAACACATACCGATAGTTCTAACCGGACCTCAAAACCCGGGATATCCGTATATGGAAGTTGTTGAGCCTGCCAGCGGCGCTGTAGGCTCTCTGATCACAATAAGCGGGTTAAACTTCGGGCCTGACAGAGGCTCCTCCGAGGTTTATTTTACAGCCTCGGCAATAAACGATGATGCCGGGCTTAGTGAAGATTCTCTATCAACCTCTATTAGATGTTCGGAAATAGATTATGATTATGAGAGCTGGGATGAGCAGCAGGTTAAGGTTTATATCCCTGACGGCGCATCCTCGGGTAATATAAGGATAAAGACCGACAGGGGCCTGAGTAATGCCCTCTATTTTGAGGTTACAGGAAATACAGGAACAAAAACCTTTAAAGACAAGATGGGTTTTCAGGTTGAGTACGGTGTTGATGTTTCAGGGGCGCAAAGTTCAGGTGATAACGCTCTTGATATCTGGATCCCTGCAGTTCTTGAAAGTCTTGAACAGCGTAATTCTGAAACAGTCTCAGAACCCGCCCCGTTATGGGATGATTATCTGGGCCTTATGAGGTACCGTTTTAATAATCTTGTTCCCGGTGAAAACTACAAGATTTCAATTAAATCATGGTTAGAGCGTTTTGAGATTGAGACAAGGGTAACTCCTTCAAAGGTAAAAAGATGGTATAATAAGGACCGTAAGCTTTATAAGGCCTATACCTCTTCTGAACCAGGTATTCCCTCAGATAATAAGCAGATAGTCTCTGCTGTTAATACCATAGTAAGAAATGAAAAAAACCCATATCTCAAGGCATCCAGGATATATAAATATCTTATCAACAATATGGAGTATGTATCCAAACCTTCAAGTTCAGATGTACTAAAGAATCTTTCTGATAAAAGAGGTAATTCATATGCATACAGCATACTTTTTTCTGCTATGTGCCGCTCAGCCGGGGTTCCTTCAAGGCCTGTAGCAGGTGTAATAGTATATAATAACAAGCAGTCAGTAAATCATTACTGGGCAGAGTTTTATATAGAAGGTTTCGGGTGGATTCCTGTTGACGCCGCCCTCGGAGACGGAGCAAGGTTTGGTAATTTCCCTATTGATGAGGAAATTAATCCTGTTAAGTACTATTTCGGCAGTATAGATAACCACCATATAAATATGACAAAGGGGATTGTCCCTGTAAAGCAGATAGAGCCTGACGGAATCATTTCCGGCAGGAAGGGGTACTATTCTCTTCAGACCATATATGAAGAATCTTCAGGATTAATTGGATATTCTTCATATTGGAGGGCTGTCAGAATTATTGACTGGTGGTAAAATAGATTTATGATTAAGCTATTGAAAGCCGATAATTAGGTCGTATAGTAAATTTTCTGGTTAGGTGGTGTATGGATAATCCTTTGCAACTCTCTTTACAAACATTCCGAAAAGGCTCATATATAATTGTTGAAGGTAAACAGAAGGCAGACTACTTTTATATAATCAGAAATGGAAAGGTAAGGATAAGCAAAGAGGTTGAGATAGTTGAAGAAGTCGGCGGCAATGTACTGTCTCCGGGTGACTTTTTCGGTGTTGTATCCACGATGTCTTCTCACAGCCATATTGAAACGGCTCAGGCTCTTACTGACTGCGCCCTTATTACCGTTCATAGAGAGCAATACGGACTTCTTATTGAACGTAATGCTCCCGTTGCAATGAAGATCATTCAGCAATTCTCTCAGAAGATGCGTTTTCTTGATGAGGCCCTTACCAGAATTACATTTAAAACCACCGCAGAGGATGATTTATCCCATCTTTTCAAGGTTGCCGAATACTATGCCAGACAAAGTCAGTATAACCAGGCGTATTATGCCTATCATCAGTACATAAAATACAGTCCGGATGGTGAGAGCATAACCCTGGCCAAAGAGCGTATGTCAAAGATAAAGCCGTATGCAAATGCTGTTTATCTTGACGGCGATGAAAAGAATTTTACCAGAAAGTATCCCAAGAATACAATGATCTTCAGTGAAAGCCAGCCCGGTCAGGAGCTTTACATTATCCAAAAGGGCAGTGTGAAGATTACCAAGATTGTAAATGACAATGAACAGCTGCTGGCACTTTTAAAGCCCGGCGATATATTCGGAGAGATGTCTCTTCTTGAAAACAAACCGCGCTCAGCATCTGCTATAACACATGAAGATACTGTCCTGATGGCAGTTAATAACACCAACTTTAACAGAATGGTTGCATCTCAGCCTCAGATTATTTCAAAGCTTACCCAGCTTTTATCAGAAAGGATCTGGTTCATATATAAGCAGCTTGCAAATACACAGTTAAGCGATCCCATAGGAAGAATGTACGATACGCTAATGATTCAGCTTGAAAAGCTTAGAGTTCCTATGAGTAATCAGCCTTATACATTTGATTTCGGTCCGCAGGAGCTTATAAATCTTGTGGGCCTGCCCAAAGATGAGGGTAATAATCTTATCAGAAAACTGTTTGAAAACAGCAAGGTTAAGGTTTTCAATAACAAGATTCATCTTACCAGTACTCAAGAGGTTGAAAAACAGGCCAAATACTACCGCAAAATGGAACGGATAGATAAATCAAGAAAGAATGGATCTATTTCCAACAGCTGATATATCACGTTTTAATTAGAAATCTTAAGAGAGACTATCTCAGGAAAGAAACAGCTTCCAAAGCAGGATATACTATCTCCTAAAAGAGAACGGCTGATTGTAATTATTTGCTGAAAGCCGCCGCTTTGGGCCATGATGCCTGTCAGACTGCCCTGTATTGAGAGTTTTTCGGTAATTTTTTCCGATATACCCTCAACTGCACCATGAATAAAGATCCTGTCAAAGGCGAGGATATTACTGAATGAGTTAATATCAGCGGCTGCCGCAACTGTAATATTATTATAACCGAGTTTTTTAAACAGTTTGGGGTATTCTTCTGCGGCATCTGTTTCTTCAATCAGATAAACATGGTTAGATATTTTTGCTAATATTGCGGCAGCGTATCCGGCATTATTACCGGCAACAAGAACATTTGACGATGATGAGGTTGAGACCGCAGTTATTGCCAAAACTATATCTGAAGGCGAGGGAATAATACCACCTCCATAACCCGGAAGAGAAATATTCTCGTATGCAATATCATAATACAACGAATCAGCAAATAAATGCCTCGGAATCTCTGAAACTACGTTGATTATTGATGAGTTAAGCCCTTTGCTTGACTGCTGAAGCTCTGTAGCTAGTTCAATATTTTTTTTATACCAGTCAGCAGTGGAATTGTCTGCTGATTGAGCTGGCAGCTGAGATAGAGATAGTGCCGTCATTAAAATAAGCATCAGAATAAAGGTAAAAACTGTTTTTCCGGACATAAAAAAACTTTACCACAATGAAGCGATATTGGCTATATCATTGATGAAATGAAGCTTATCTGATAATATCCAACTTAAAATCCTATATCATACGGAGATTTATAGATGAGTTCCAGTGAAATGCCCAAGGCTTATAACCCGAAAGATTTTGAAGACAGAATATATAAATACTGGATGGAAAACGAGTGTTTTAAACCTGATGAAGAAGGTGATAACCCTTTTATAATTGTTATTCCTCCTCCCAATGTAACGGGTGTGCTTCATATGGGGCATGGGCTTAACAACATCCTTCAGGATGTACTGATCCGCTATCACAGGATGAATGGACGGCCTGCTCTATGGGTCCCCGGAACTGATCATGCAGGAATTGCTACCCAGAACATCGTTGAAAAAAAGCTCCGTGCTGCCGGATTTGACAGACATGAGCTTGGCCGTGAAAAATTTGTTGAGGAAACCTGGAAGGTAAAAGAAGAGCATCACGCAATAATAAAAAAGCAGCTTCAGAAGATCGGTTCATCATGTGACTGGAGCCGTGAACGCTTTACCCTGGATGAGGGCTGTTCAAAGGCTGTGCGCGAGGTATTTGTAGGATTATACGAAAGAGGCCTTGTCTATAAGGGAAATTACCTGGTTAACTGGTGCTCATCATGCGGAACCGCTCTGGCTGATGATGAGGTTGAGCATCAGGAACATAATGGTAAGATGTACCATTATTATTACCCGCTTGAAGACGGCAGCGGAAAGATTGAGATTGCGACAACACGTCCTGAAACGATGCTTGGTGACACGGCCGTTGCTGTTAACCCTGAAGATGACAGATATAAGCATCTTATCGGAAAGAAGGTAAGGCTCCCGCTTACAGACCGTATAATACCTATAGTCGGAGATTCCTATGTGTCTATGGAATTCGGTACTGGTGCTGTTAAGATTACTCCGGCCCATGACCCCAATGACTGGGAGATAGGCAACAGGCACGGACTTGAAAAAATAAACATACTGAATGATGATGCAGCACTTAATTCAAATGTCGCTGAAAAATACCGCGGAATGCATGTTAAAGAGGCAAGAGCGGCGGTTATTGAAGATCTGAAGAGCCTTGGTTTATTTATCAAGGAAGTTGAGCATGTTCATCAGGTAGGTCATTGTTACCGATGCGATACCGTAGTTGAGCCCTATATCTCTAAGCAGTGGTTTGTTGCAATGAAGAGCATGGCCGATAAGGCCCTTGCCGCCTGGGAGAGGGACGAGGTTGTTTTTTACCCCAGGAAGTGGGAAAATACCTATAAACACTGGCTGAGCAATATCAGGGACTGGTGCATCTCCCGTCAGCTTTGGTGGGGCCACAGGATTCCTGTCTGGTACTGCGGTGATTGTAATGAGATGATTGTTGCAAGAGAAGAACCTGCAGACTGTCCGAAATGCGGAAGCAAGTCGCTTACTCAGGATGATGATGTTCTTGATACCTGGTTTTCGTCATGGCTGTGGCCATTTTCAACAATGGGCTGGCCCTCAAAGACAGATGATCTAAAGAGGTTTTTTCCTACTTCTACACTCGTTACAGGTTACGATATTATCTTTTTCTGGGTTGCAAGAATGATAATGGCGTCACTTGAGTTTATGGATGAGGTTCCATTCAGGGATATATATATAACCGGCCTTGTCCGTGATAAGCAGGGGCGTAAGATGTCAAAGTCGCTTGGAAACGGACTTGATCCGCTTGAGATTGTTGATGAGTTTGGTGCTGATGCGCTCAAGTTTACAATGACATTTCTTTCGGCCCAGGGTCAGGATATTCTAATCGATACCGATTCATTTAAGCTCGGTTCAAAGTTTGCGAATAAGGTCTGGAATGCCTCAAGATACATTCTGATGAATGTTGAGGGCCGTAATATTATTCCATTTAAGGATATTGAACTGAAAGAGATTGATAAATGGATCCTTCACAGGCTGAATGAGAGCTTGAAGGCATCAGCTGCCGCAATTGAGGTATACCGCTTTAACGATTTTGCCCAGGCCGGATATGAATTCTTCTGGAACGATTTCTGTGACTGGTATATTGAGGCATCAAAGCTTTCGCTTTACAGCAAGGATGAAAAAGAAAAAGACCGCGCAATATCCATGCTGGTTTATATCCTTGAGCAGTCTTTGAAGATGCTTCATCCATATCTTTCATTTATAACCGAGGAGATCTATTCAAAGCTTCCTCAGACTGAGGGTGCTCTGATTACATCCGCCTATCCGGAGGTATCTAAAGATTTTGAGTTTACTGATACGGCGGAAAATTTTGCACTGCTTCAGGATCTGATCCGGGGAATACGAACGCTTCGTTCAGAGTTTACAATACCGCCTGAGAAGAAGATTCCCGTTACTGTTTATATGCAGGATGGTTTTAAGGCCGATGATTTCTTTACCGGACATCAGAATATTATTGCCCAGCTTGTAAACACCGATGATCTTAAGCTGACCAAAGACAAACCCTCAATAGAAGGAAGTGTTGCGTCAGCCGGAACCGGATTTGAGGCATATGTCTATATACGTGATGTTATTGATGTGGACAAAGAACTTGCAAAGCTTAAAAAAGAGCAGCAGAATGTTCAGAAGCTGGTCAAACAGACTGAGGGAAAGCTTAAAAATGAACGCTTTCTATCAAATGCGCCCGAAGATGTCGTTGAAAAAGAAAAGGGAAAGCTTCTTGAGTTTACCGAAAGGGCTGAAAAGGTTGCTTTTTATATTGATGAGCTGTCAAAGGGCCGCTGATTCAAATACTTGACATATTTTAAAACTAACTACATTATTGGATTATGATGAATATACATACAAACAACAAAAAAATAATGAGTATCTGCTCATTTGTAATTATTTTTATAGTATTGGCAATTCCGCAGACCTTTGCCTCAGGCAGCAGTGAAACCGAATTACCTGACTTTGAATACTGTAATAATACCATCAATAATGATAATGAGTTCTATCTGATAGATATTACGCTTCCCGAGGCTTTCATTAACGAAAAAGCAGAGGCTGATGTAAAAGCATATATTGGTGCTCCATTTTCTGATTTTAAACAATACAAAAAATCAGGAGAGTTTTTTCTTAAGTGGGAGTATATAATGAATGTTTCTGTTCAGCATAATTCAGCTGTCATCAGCTATGTTGCGGAAGGCTCAGCCTTCACCGGAGGCAATCATCCCGCCCCCCTCTATAGAGTATTTAACTACAGCAAAAAGACAGGCAGGCCCTTATTTATCTCGGATATAGTTAAGAGTGAAAAGACATTAGAGGTTCTTTCTGAAATGATCAAAAAGGATGAGATGGTTGATATCCAATTCGGATGGGAAGAGGGTGTAAGCCCTGATCCTGAAAACTGGAAGTATTGGCTGGTTGAGGGTGATAAAATTAGTTTTGTTTTTCCTCCCTATCAAATTGATCCTTATTGTAACGGGCCGACAGAATGGTATATTCCAATTACGGATGAGCTTTTTAAGACTGAACTTCTTTATTAAAAATTATTAAGTTCTGAAAATATCTTGCAAGGGGCTGTCCAATAATGGGCGGCTCTTTTTCCGTTTACAGGGTGACACTTAATATTAACATTCGGGGGACAATTATTTTTCCCAACTTTTTCTTGACTTGAACAGTAATATAATGTTAGCATTTCCAAAAAGAATTAGGAGTAGCAAATGAAAAAATTAGTATTATTAATAGTACTTATCTGTTTAACAGTCCTGCCATTAATGGCTGGCGGAACAGCAGAAAAAGAAGGGGGAGTTGTTAATCTTTACACTCACCGCCACTATGATGTAGATCAGCAGCTTTACGATAAATTTTTTGAAAAGACCGGAATAAAGGTTAATGTTGTAAAAGCTAAATCTGATGAGCTTATCGAAAGACTTAAAAGCGAAGGCAGCGCAAGTCCCGCAGATGTACTTATGACTGTAGATGCAGGACGTCTCGGCCGTGCTGTAGATCTTGGATTATTAAAGCCAATATCCTCGGAAAAACTTGAAAAAGCCATTCCTGCCCATCTGAGGGATCCGGAAGGCCGATGGTTTGCTTTTACAAAAAGGGCACGTGTTATTGCATACGACAAAGACAGGGTAAATCCTGCTGATCTTTCAACCTATGAAGCTCTTGCAGATCCTATGTGGAAGGGTAAAATAGTAATCCGCTCTTCCTCAAACATATATAACCAGTCTCTTATGGCTTCAATAATTGCCGCTCATGGTCCTGCTGAAGCAGAAAAATGGGCCAAGGGAATGGTAGCTAATATGGCAAGAGCTCCTCAGGGTAATGACAGGGATCAGGTTAAGGCAGTTGCTGCTGGACAGGCTGATATTGCCATTATAAACACATACTACCTTGGCAAGCTTCTTAACTCTGATGATCCTGAACAGGTAAATGCTGGTAAAAAGGTAAAACTGTTTTTCCCGAATCAGAATGGAAGAGGAACCCATATCAATGTAAGCGGTGCCGGTGTCACAGCAAATGCTCCCAACGAAGCAAATGCTGTTAAGTTCCTTGAATTCCTCGCCAGTCCTGAAGCACAGTCTGTTTTTGCGCAGAAAAATTATGAGTACCCTGTTGTGAAGGGTATTGCACCTTCTGAACTTGTTGCGTCATGGGGTACATTCAAGGAAGATACCCTTAACATGGCTGAGCTTGGAAAACTAAATACAGAGGCAGTTATTATCTTTGATAAAGCCGGCTGGAAATAAAAAAATACCAAGAATTCATAGAACCTCGGGTTTTATAGTTGCACTGACAGGGATTATTATTCTCCCTGTCAGTGTTGTTTTATTAAGCTTCTTCTCCGGAGAAAACAAAATATGGGAACATGTTAAAGAGCACCTTCTGGTTTCTTATGTTCTGGATACCTTTCTTCTGGCAGGAGGGGTTTTGTTTTTTACAAGCCTTATAGGTGTTTTCTCTGCCTGGCTGGTTGTGTACTACGACTTCCCGGGCAGGAAAACACTCAGCAGCCTACTTGTGCTGCCCATGGCTCTTCCTGCCTACCTTGGCAGCTTTACATTTTCCGGTATTCTTGATTATGCCGGACCTGTTCAAAGTTTTTTTAGAAATCAGCTTGGCTGGCAGGAAGGTTATCCCGTGCTGGATATAATGAACCTGCCCGGAGCTGTCTTTATTATGAGCCTTAGCCTCTATCCTTATATCTATCTTCCGGTTAAAAGCTCTTTCCGCAGACAGGCAGGCGGTATTTATGAGAGTGCCAGGGTTCTTGGTGTAGGAGGCAGCAGGCTTTTTTTCAGAGTTGCCCTTCCACTTGTCCGCCCCGCACTTGCAGGAGGTGCTGCCCTTGTTTTAATGGAGGTTCTTAACGAGTATGGAGCTGTTCATTACCTTGGAGTTAATACACTTACCATAGGTATATTCAGAAGCTGGTTTGCCCTTGGAGATGTTCTTGCGGGAATGAAGCTTGCGGCAATTCTTTTAATAATTGTTTTTGGAATTCTGGGGCTTGAAAAGCTTCTAAGGGGCAGAAGCGGCTTTGTTATTAACGAAACCAGAAGCTATCGGCCTGTTAATCCAGGAAAAGCAAAGGCTGTAATAATTCTTCTGGCAGGGCTGATTCCTGTTGTTTTAGGGTTTTTTATTCCATGTGCCCAGCTTGTTTACTGGGCTGTTTTATCGGGACAGTCTCCATTTTCCGAATTTTTTCTTAAGCTTGCGGGAAGTACATTTGCTCTTACCGCAGGCAGCTCCCTGCTTATTATGGTATTGGCAGTTGCCGCAGCACATATCCTTCGAAGTAACCGGATTAGGGCTCGTAATCTGCAAAAAAGCCTTCTTACAATGGGCTATGCCATACCGGGTGCTGTGATAGCAATAGGCATTATGAGTGTTTACGGATGGGTTGACCGCATCCTTAACCATATATTATTTTTTATTCTGGGACTTGGCCCCCGTCTTATTCTTAGCGGATCTTTTACTGCTTTGGTTACTGCCTATGTTATACGCTATTTAGGGGTTGCCTTTAACCCTGTAGAAGCAGGATTCAGCCAGGTCAGCCGCAGGCAGCATGAATCTGCCCGTATGCTTGGTTCTTCTTCTTTACACGCACTTCTTCATATTGATTTACCGGAGATCACTCATTCACTAACAGCAGGATTTCTTCTTGTTTTTATTGATTTGTTAAAAGAGCTTCCGCTGACTGTTATTTTGCGGCCTTTTAATTTTAATACGTTGGCTACAAGGGCTCAGGAGATGGCAAATGATGAACGTCTGCCTATGACGGCCCTGCCGGCTCTGGTTATTATATTTATGGGGCTCATACCTGTAATATTTCTTATAAACAGGAGTGAAAGACCGCAAAAAAGGAGACAAGTGCAAAATGGCAATTCTTGAATTGAGGAACCTGTGTTTGACATATCCCGGAGGTGATTTGCCGGCTGTAAACGATATTAATCTTGAGCTCCAAAGCGGCTGTATACATGCTCTTGTCGGCGAAAGCGGCTGCGGAAAATCTTCTACAATAAGGCTTATTGCGGGGCTTGAACTGCCTGATAAGGGTGAAATTTATTATCAGGGGAATTGTCTAAACAAGCCCGGATATGCCGCAGCCCCTGAAAAGCGCGGAATAGGTATGGTTTTTCAGGATAACGCGCTATTTCCGCATCTTACTATTGCGGAAAACATCCGTTTTGGTATTAGAAATCAGGGCTTGAAAGGGATAGAAACCGTTTCACGCTATCTTAAATTAACCGGACTTACTGATCTTGCCGGCCGCTACCCGCATGAGATCTCCGGCGGGCAGATGCAGAGGGCCTCCCTTGCCCGTGCCCTTGCTCCCGGTTCAAAGCTGATTCTTCTGGATGAACCGTTTAACAATCTTGATGTAAGGATTAAACAGCCTCTGCTTGCTGATGTCCGCCAAATTCTAAAAGAAACAGGCTCAACCGCACTTTTTATAACACACGACAGGCAGGAAGCATACATGATGGCTGACCAAATATCTGTTATGAAGCAGGGGCGCCTCCTGCAAAGCGGTACGGCAGATGAGCTTTATTACCGTCCAAATACAAGCTATGTTGCAGACTTTTTCGGTAAAGCAAATCACATCCCTGTCCGCCGTACAGAGAGCGGCCTTAACAGTTGTTTTGGTAAGCTGCCTCTTTTACCTTCATGCGACAGACTTTTACCCGGAGCAGAGGGCCTTCTTATCCACCGTCCTCAGGATGTTGAAGTCTGTGAGCCCGGCGGTATAATGGCAGGCGGTATAAGGGTAGTTGTTTTATCATCAGTTTTTATGGGAGAGTATCAGGAGGTACGCTGCTGTGCTGCAGAATCAGATAGAGATAAAATCCTTTTACTGCATATTCCTGTTCATTACAGGGTTAAAGAGGGGCAGAGCATTGACATCAGCTTTAATAATGAAAAACTCTGGCTTTGTCCTGAAGAAACATATTCGAAAAACACATAATTTAATTTTGTTTCAGCCCTGAACCTCTGTTACCAAGGCATCAAAGAGGGTCATCATATCCTCGTTTGTGTTGCGGAGTCTGCCCGCAATTATTTTTGCAATTGCACGGGTAATTGGTAAGCCTATATCAGGATCTGAGTCTCCAAGGCTTAGGAAGCCTGTTTTATGAATTACAAGAACGGTTGTATCTTCATTTGCCTGAACCGTAGCTGAGCGTTTCTCGTTGTCGATGAGGGCCATCTCTCCGATGAATATATTTAATTCCGCCTTCAGGCTTACTACAAGGTAGTTATCACCTGCACGGGTTTTTTTTAGTATATCTACCCCGCCTTCCAGAAGAAAAAAGAGTTCGTCTCCAATCTCGCCCTCTACAATTAGATTCTCTCCCTTATGAAATTTTTTCAGTGTGCACTTATCAAGAACCTTGTACATTGCCTCTTCATTGTCTTTAATATCCTCAAATAAAGATATCTGTTTCATTTTATCCAGATGTTCTGAAAGTGAATGGCTAAATATTCCCATAATAGTCCCCGGCTGAATCATCATTATCAGAGGCCCATCTCTCTACAACAATTGCTTTGGAATGCTTCTGAATTATATAATCATCTCTTGGTATAAAGACAGGTTTATTGATTGAAAGATCCTTAACTAACTGAAGGTTTGTAACTAATTTGGATATATCCGGTGTTTTCTGAGCTTCTCTAAGGGCTTCCATCTTTACCATATTAGGAGATCCTGTATTCTCAAGAATACCAATTATAATCATGTCACCTTTATCATTATATTCTTTTTTTAATTCTGTATATTCTAAACCAATAAATTGTTCAGGAATTGGCTGGGTGTTGATATGTGTTTCTGCCTCAAGATTTGATATCAGGTCATTCAGAATATTTGCAAGACCGTTTGTTATTGTTGTTCCTGCAAGCATCTGGCGGTTAAGATCGCGTGGAAAGAGAATTTCATCACACATCGCGTTTCGGAGATATGACTCATATTTTTTGTCATAAAGCTCTGCGCAGACATAAAGATCCTTGGCCATTGCCTTTATTGTTATGACTGTCATAACCGTTTTGGAGTCCGCCTCGGATGAGCCCCCTGATTCAAATGTGTCTGCAAGGATAATTGCCTTCTTTGCTTTTTTGATATTTGCCCGTTTAAGTGTGTCTTCAGAAAAATAATCACCCCTGACATATTTGATCTTTTTAAGCTCAGGAAGTTCTTTTAGTGCTTCTATCTTTTCTGAATCTATATTGGATATAATAACTATCTTTTCAGGTTCAATTTTGTCAGAGAGCTGCAGTATATCTTTAATTATGTCACTTATATTGTTTTTCCATCCGCATATAACTATATGGTTCTCTAATTTAGGGAAATCCATTAAACCCCTCCTTGCACGGGTATTGCTTTCGACAAATACTGACGCGAAAGTACCCGAAAGAATACTCATAAGTGCCATTGAGCCGAATATTGCAATCATGGTGACAGTCTGTCCGGGTATCGTTACAGGAGATTTATCTCCGTAGCCAACGGTGCTGAATGTTACTACCGCCCACCAGATACCGTCCATGTAGTTTCTGAATCCGTCGTTTTTACCAAGTTCGAGGATTGTTATAATTGCAGCAGTTCCGCCAAACAGCAATACTCCGAATATGGCAAGTTTGTAAAATGGCGATTCGGAAAAAATATCATGTATTTGCTTGAATCTTTTGTTTACCTTTTTACGTTTACTCATCTCTACATATAACATCGGAAGATAAATATGGTTTACATATAAAAAACTATCCAAAAGAACATAAAAATACCATACTAAAATATAAAAAAATTATATAAAATGGAGAAGGTAATCAGAAATTGGGAGGATATAATTAACAGCAGCGGTGGGGGGCTGTAAAGCTTTTCACAAACCCTTCTTCTCATACCTACGGTTTAGATATAAGAGTTGTAATCTGCCTATTTCAGCTTTTCAATCTCTTCCTTGCTCAGGCCGGTTACATCACAAATAATATCCAGAGAAAAACCTTTCGCTTTAAGAGCTTTTGCCGTATCTATTTTACCTTGTTCAATGCCTTGTTCAATGCCCTGTTCAATACCCTTATTTATCAATCGTGTGTAGGTAGTCATAGCTATCTTACCTCCCTCTTGTGATATTTTACTTAT
>PDWJ01002172.1_pt1 | contig 21694 bp, 19 predicted proteins | sample 1430881 | NCBI WGS metagenome assembly PDWJ01 (sample SAMN01162460, study PRJNA174530) | Oral metagenome, whole genome shotgun sequencing project. | biome: Marine environment; feature: Marine mammal; material: Swab sample of the gingival sulcus; isolation source: swab sample of gingival sulcus... | reverse complement strand
GCTCAGACGATAGAACAGGTTGACAGACTGGCCGGCTCACCTGAATATGTTTTTGTTGATAGAGGATATCGAGGTCATGATTACCATGGTAATGTTACCATTCATGTCGATAAAAAGCGTCGGGGGAGAACAGCCAGAAGTCTCTGGAAATGGATGAAAAGACGGGCTGCTGTTGAACCATCTATCGGTCACCTGAAGCAGGAACATCGGATGGAGAGAAACAGGCTGAAAGGAATTGCCGGCGATCTTTTTACTGCAATTCTGAGTGCTGCAGGGATGAACTTCAGGAAATTAATGAAGTTTCTGGAGGAACTATTCTCTTTTATTTATTTTTTGCTAATTTCAAGGCAAAATTTAACTCTAAATTGATGCTGAAGCCAAATAAAGTCTTACCTGAGAAATTATTGGCAATTTATGTTCATCTCATAAAAATTCGTCGACCTTGAAAAAAAGCTTTTTTCAAGGTCGACGAATCAAGCGAGTGCAGAGTGCAACTCGTTGTTATGTTCAAGAGGTTTTCTGGGAAAAACCATTGGGGTTGAGCGATTGCCAGCGCCAGGTATCCTGACACATGGCGTCAAGTCCCCGTTCAGCGCGCCAGCCGAGCTCTTTATAGGCGAGAGACGGGTCAGCATAGCATGCAGCGATATCTCCAGGTCTGCGATCCGTTAATCGATACTTTACCGGGCGGCCACTGGCTTTCTCGAAGGCTCGAACCATCTCCAGTACCGAGTATCCCTGTCCGGTTCCCAGGTTGTAGGTCGCTATCCCGGGGGTATTTTCCAGCTTTTCCAAGGCTCGAAGGTGGCCGATCGCCAGGTCCACCACATGAATAAAGTCTCGAACGCCGGTGCCGTCGGGTGTGGGGTAGTCGCTGCCGAAAACATTTAATGCTTCGAGCTTGCCTATGGCCACCTGAGAAATGTAGGGCATCAGGTTGTTGGGGATGCCGCTGGGTGCTTCACCGATCCGGCCGCTTTTGTGGGCGCCGACCGGATTGAAATAGCGTAGCAGGACGATGTTCCATCTGGGATCAGCCGCGGCGAGGTCCCGAAGAATGTCCTCGATCATCAATTTGGTGCGTCCGTAGGGATTTGTGCAGGAGAGGGGGAAATCCTCGCGGATGGGGACAGAAGCAGGGTCACCATAGACTGTTGCCGACGAGCTGAAGACAATGTTGCGAATCCCTTGTCTTGCCATGACCCGGCAGAGGTTGAGGGTGCCGGAAAGGTTGTTGTGGTAATAGAGCAAAGGCTTGGTCACAGACTCTCCCACAGCCTTGAGTCCGGCAAAATGAATGACCGCTTGGGCATCGCTGGCCTTGAGAAAGGCCTCCTGGAGGGAGGCTTCGTCGAGCAGGTTGACCTGATGAAACTGCAGGGTCTTACCGGTCAACTCTTCAACTCTGCGTATCGCCTCATAACTGGCGTTGACCAGGTTGTCTATCACGGTAACCTGATGACCTGCCTCCAGTAGTTCCAGGCATGTGTGACTGCCTATATATCCAGCGCCTCCGGTAACGATGATGTGCATGATGATTCCTTTTTATTGCATGTGGGTGTGAGGAGCAGTAAAAGATATCCTTGAATGTATAGTGTACTCGGAGACACAGGCAAAACCAATGACAAAGAGCGCAACGTTTTGTTGAGAACCCTATGGAAGAAATGATTGCAGCCAGGTATAATTTGTGCTGGCATTTATCACTAATATCTTCTGCGGTATTGATACTTGCAACAACATTTTGGCATAAAAAAATGTCATACTGAATACTGCTAGTATGTTATCATTATTTGCAGCGTATACGTTATGTAAAATCTCTGTACGTGAAAAAGGGGAAACGCGATTTAAGATAGTCGGCAAGGCGAAAGAAGAAATTGAATCTGCATGTGTAAATGGGAATTACCGTTTTTACGGATATTATTGCTGATAATTTTGAGAACGTAGTATGCGTAAATTTTTGAGATTTCTTTGGGAGGATATTATTGAAAAAATAAGTTCTCAAAGAAAAACTGAAAAAGAGCATTACAATGAAGTAAAATAATGTTTTAGAGTCGTTGATAGATAGCACTAAATCTATTTTATAGTTTGCTTGATACAAAGTTATTTGAATGGACTATGAAAAGAAAGAGGACGTCAGCCAAATTGAGAAATATTTGTAAAAATATATCCGGCCATTTAAAGGAAGTGAGGATTTTTTTCTGAAGATGATCTGCAAAAACTTGGGGAGGTTGGTGCATACAAAATGATAAGAGAAAAATATCCTGCCGAAACTCTTCCTGCTTGTTTTTATCTTTATTCGTTTGAAGGTGCATTACCTGATAAGCATTGGGATGATATCAGTGAGGAAAAGGGATGGGAGCTAAAAGGAAAAATTGGCTAACAAGTCGTTTCACCGGGCCTGTTCCGCTCGCCGGTGAATTCTGCGTTCCGGCGTACTTCCCTGTCTGCTGGTCTACCGCCATGCCGCTTAACTCGCTGTTATGACAAATACCAGGTTAAACGAGATACAAATGAATAACTATCTTCCTTATTTTTTATTGTTAGCATACATAATTGAATTTGTCATACTGGCTATAAACCCTTATGATAGAGCCGTATGGTGGGCAGAGAATTTACCTGTTCTTATTCCGGTAATAATTCTAATTTTTACTTTTAATATATTTAAATTTTCGAATTTATCTTATTTGTTAATAACAGTATTTTTTATGTTTCATACAATAGGTGGTCATTATACTTTTGAAAGAACTCCATTTGATTTTTTTAATGATTTACTAACACGGTTAAATTTAAATTTTCTTTTCCCAGAAGGTAGAAATAATTTTGACAGAGTTGGTCATTTTTTAGTAGGCATTTTGGCATACCCTGTCGCAGAATTATTTTTTAGAAAAAAATGGGTTTCTAATGTTGCCACGGCAATATTTTTGGGAGTGCTTGCTTTGGGTTTTTGGGGAGCCTTGTATGAAATTATTGAAATGCAATACGCAATATTTGAAGGAGGAGAATCTGGAGCCTCTTTCTTAGGATCACAAGGAGATATATGGGATGCACAGAAAGATATGTTATTAGACATAGTAGGGGCTATTTCCGTATTTGTTCTCTTTGGATTTAATTTAAAAAAAATTAGGCCATAATAAACCAGTTTCACTGGATTTGTTCTACTCGTCGATTAGCTTGTCGTTATGTTAAAAAATACCAAGAGGCGTATATGGTCGATGCACAAACAAAAGGAACATTTTGGAAACAAAAAATTGGACTACTTGGTGTACTGTTTGGTTTAATTGCATTTGGAACAGCTCTTTTTCATTACTGGGCAGGGCCATTTGCTACCTACCCTTCTCTTGAGGAGACAGTCGCGCAAAAAGCCGTGAGCATAAGAGATAGAGTTATCGTAAAAATCAAAGGTGACAAAGCGGTTAACATGGCGCCCGCAAGGAGCTATTCAGCAGATGATCTTATAGACATTGGCACGATATCTGCCGGTTTTGTTGCTATTGCTTTAGCTGTTATTTCGTTTATAAAAAGAGAAGACAAGAGAGCTTCTAGTTGTGCGGCATTGTTAGGGATTTCTACAATTGGTTTCCAGCTGATAAATATTGCCTTAGGGATGATTTTTATCGCAATTATACTTGCTGCCGTTCTTGGTTCTCTGGGACTAAGTTAAACGCATGAACATCATCAACCGCTCAACCGGAGGTGTTCCACTCGCTAGTGAATTCACCGTTGTCAGTGACGACCAACAACAAGGAGGAAGAAGAATATGCCGTATGTGAATATCCGGGTTGCCGGAACCCTGACCCGTGAACAGAAAGCCGGGATCGCCAAGGGTGTAACCGAGGTTATTGCCAAAGAAGCGAACAAGCCGCCGGAGAATGTTTTAGTCTTTATTGATGAGGATAACCGGGAGAACATAGCCAAAGGCGGAGTCTTGCTTGCCGACACCTGAGCTGCAGCGGGCAGCAGAACGGCTTGCTCAGCTGCGTCGAAGCTTGACGCATCACGGCTACCGGTATCATGTACTGGATGACCCCGAAATTTCCGATGGGGAATATGATCGACGCTTTAGCGAGTTACTGGAACTGGAAGCCGCGTATCCGGAGCTGAAAACTCCGGACTCACCATCGTGCAGGGTTGGCGGCCTCCCCCTTACGCAGTTTGAGGCCCATACCCATACCGTACCTATGCTCGGTCTGGATAATGTTTTTTCCGAGACCGAAATGGCTGGATTTGAGGAACGGCTACGCAATTACCTGAAAAGCAGTGATCCGGTTCAGTACACCACTGAGCCGAAGCTCGACGGCCTCGCTGTCGAGTTAATCTATGAGGATTATGTGTTGCGTGTCGGCTCCACCCGTGGAGACGGGGTGACCGGTGAAAATATCACTGCACAGTTGCGAACAGTAGGGGCTATTCCTCTACGGCTGCAGGTACCGGCGGAGAAAAAGCACCTGCCCAATCCGCTGATTGTTCGTGGTGAAGTTTTTTTACCAAGGGCGGGGTTCGCGGCGTTGAATCGGCAGCGTGAGCTTGCCGGGGAGCCGCAGTTTGCCAATCCACGAAACGCCGCAGCAGGTTCACTGCGACAACTGGACCCGGCAATTACGGCTCAGCGACCCTTGAGTTGCTTTGTTTACGGCGTGGCCGACCCCTCGCTTATGCCGTGCACAGGCCAGTCTGAGCTCCTGGAGTTACTTGCAAGCCTCGGTTTCAGAGTTAACCCGCTGATCAAGACATGTAGCGATCTGAGAGAGGTCTGTGATCAGCACCGCCAGCTGCTGAACCTGCGTCATCAGCTGGACTATGAGATCGATGGTATGGTGGTCAAGGTGGATCTGTTTGCCCTGCAGCGGCAACTGGGAGCAACGGCCAGGGCGCCTCGCTGGGCGGTTGCCTGGAAATTCCCGGCGGTGCAGGAAACCACGGTGATCGAGGATGTGGAGTTTCAGGTGGGGCGTACCGGTGCGGTAACCCCAGTGGCGCTGCTCAGGCCCGTGGAAGTGGATGGAGTCACGGTGCGCCGAGCAACCCTGCACAATCAGGGAGAGATCCTGCGCAAGGGGCTGCTTATCGGAGATACGGTGTTGATTCAGCGTGCCGGTGATGTGATCCCAGAGGTGATCAAACCCGTAGAATCACGTCGTACAGGCAGGGAAATCCCCATTGAATTCCCCAGTGTCTGCCCGGAATGTGGGCATCCACTGGAACGGGAGTCCACTGGTCAGAGTTTCAGCCGAGCCCTATACTGCCGCAATGGACAAGGATGTCCGGCACAGCGCCTGCAACGCCTGATTCACTTTGCCGGTAAGAGTGGTATGGACCTCGAAGGTCTGGGGAAAAAGGGGGTGGAGCAGCTGGTCCGTGTCGGCATGGTGGAAGATATCCCGGATCTTTTTCAGCTTGACCCCGAACGCCTGGCAGCACTGGATGGCTGGGGGCAGGTCTCGGCGGACAAGCTGCTGAAGACCATGGAGGCAGCGAAGAGCACCACGCTGGGACGTCTGCTGAGTGCTCTGGGGATTCGCCATGTGGGTGAAGTTACTGCAGAGCAACTCGCTATTCGGTTCCCTGACCTCGAGTCATTGTCAACGGCCAGCCTTGAGGAACTGCAGGATGTTGATGGCATAGGTTTGCAGACTGCAGAGAGTCTTGTTGAGTTTTTTCACAGTGAGGAGGGCAGGAGGCTGGTCAACAACCTTGAGGCCTCGGGATTGTCTCTCCGCGAGCAGGATCGGGCTACCGGGGTTTTAGAGGGCAGGGTCCTGCTTTTTACCGGCTCCCTGGAGGCGATGTCCAGAAAAGCTGCCAAGGAACGGGCTAAGGAGCTGGGCGCCGAGGTCGTTTCCAGCCTGAGCCAGCGGGTTACCGATCTGGTGGCTGGAGACAAGGCTGGTAGCAAGCTTGCAAAGGCACGGGCAATGAACATTCGAGTACTTGACGAAAAAGCTTTTATCCGCCTCCTCAGTTGACACCGCAGCAACAACAGCCACGAGCACGCCACCCGCAGGGTTGGTCGTTGGTGTTGATACTCGGGAATCAACACCGAGAGAACCCGGCAATAGTTCGCAGGGGCGACGAAAGACCAGACGCATGGGGTTGTCTTTTTCTGGACGAATTACGGAAGGCATTATGGGAAACAGCAGGATTGAAAAGGCGGTAGGCAAACGAGTACACATTCCGGTAGGGGAGCCATCAGGGCGCATCATCTGCACGGAATGCGGCAATACCTCGGGTTTTGTCGAGGTGGCGACAAATGTCGTTGTCACCACCCATTATGTGCAGAACTGGGATGGCAGTTTCACTGCAGAGAACAGCGATTCTGAAATTCATGGCCAAGCCAGACTGCTCTGCGGAAAATGTGGTGCTGATCTCACCCCTTTTCATGGCCATGTCGTGGAGATGTCTTTTTAGGGCAGTATCCGAAGAGGATTTTGATTTTCAATTCTTGGTGACAGGTCAAGGCCAGGGGGGGAAGACAAAAAAAGGCTGCCCGAAAGGGCAGCCTTTTTTTACAACTGATATTGTCCTTGGGATATTAGACGCAACCGGTGGGTTTGGGCAGCCCGGCCATCTTACATGCGCCTTTACCCGGTCCGGAGGGGAAAAGCTCGTAGATGCGCTTCAATGGAAAACCGGTGGTCTTGGAGAGGATACGAACCATGGGGGCGATGCCGTTTTTCTTGTAGTACTCCTGCAGGGCATCAATAACCTTCTGGTGCTCGTCGGTGATGTCGGCGATACCTTCAACACCCTTGACATAGTCGACCCAGTTTTCATCCCACTCTTCTGCGCCACGCAGCAGGAAGCCATCCTCATCTACTTCGTAGCTTTTTCCATTGTGTTCAATTGTTGCCATCTGTATATCCTCCTTGGATATGGGGTAATGAGACAATTTGTTAGCAAATTCAATCAGCAAAATTGTCCTTCTCTTACTATAGTGAGTACGGGTTTGTCAAGATACCACTTTTTATTTTTTTGGGGCGAGTTGTCACTTGGTCGTTTTGCAAAAAAAATCCTTCATTTTTCCCTGGTATCTTGCCGGTAAATTGGCCATAATGGCGTCCCTGACAAGATCAACCAGTTGGTTCTAGAGAAAGAAAGGAGTTGTTAAGTCATGCTGAATATCCTACGTAAACGGGCCCAGTCCTTCGTCATACAGGCCGTTGTCTTTCTTATCGCCGTTGTCTTTATCTTCTGGGGAGTGGGCAGTAATCTGGGCGGTAACAGAAATGCCGTGGCAACAGTCAACGGCGAGGATATCACCATCCAGGAGTTTCAGCGGGCGTACAGCCGTCTGGTGGAACAGTATCAGCAGCAGCTTGGTGGTCAGATCCCTGAAGGACTGTTAGAGAACTTGAAACTCAATGACCAGGTGCTTAACCAGCTGATTCAATCTACGCTCCTGCGCCAGGGCGCCGACAATATGGGCATTCGTGTCAGTGACCATGCTGTGCAGACATACATCGAGGATATGGAGGCTTTTCAGGTGGAGGGTCGGTTCAACCTGGAACGGTATAACGAGATCTTGTCTCGCAGTAATATGACCCCTACAGGCTTTGAGCGGAGTGTTCGCGATGAGTTGCTCAGTGAACGGGTGGTCAAGGCCATTGGCTCGTTTTCGACGGTAAGTGATACCGAGGTACGTCAATGGACCGAGTTTGTTGATGAGGAGATACGCCTTGATTATCGGGGATATGCAGGACGTGAGTATGCGTCTGCGGTCAACATAGATGAAGAGGCACTTGCCGCTTGGTACGCGAAGCGACAGGGGAATTACCAGAGTGAGGAGCGGGTACGTCTCCAGTATCTTACCTTTACCTTTAGTGACGATCTTGACCAGGTGGAGGTCAGCCCCGAGGAGATCAAGACGTACTATACCGAGCATCTGGCCGAATACCAGCAGGCGGAAGAGCGTCGGGCCCGTCACATTCTTTTCCGGGTAGAACAGGGTGCTGAAGAGGCGGTCCGGGCTGCTCAGGAGGCGAAGGCCAAAGAAGTACTTGCGCTGTTCAAGGCAAACGGAGACTTTGCTGCCCTGGCGACTGAGTATTCGGAAGGTCCGACCAAGACCAATGGAGGTGACCTTGGCTTTTTCCCGCAGGGAAAGATGGTTCAAGAATTTGATGATGCGGTGTTTGCGGCGGCGGTCGGTGAGGTGATCGGGCCGGTAAAGACAGCTTTTGGCTATCATCTGATACTGGTGGAAGAGATCAAACCAGCCGCCACCCAGACACTTGATGAAGTCCGGGAAGGTATTATTGCCAAGCTTCGTCAGCAGGGGGTTAAAGGGATTACGTTCAAGCGTGCCTCTGCCGCTTATGAGGCGATTATCAAGTCGGGCAGTCTGGCCGCTTATAAGGACGAGGGCGGAGATCCTGTACAGGTCTCGCCGTTCTTTTCCCGATCTGCAGCGCCGGAGGGTATGCTCGCTGACCCTGAAGTGCTAAACGTCGCCTTCACTCTTAACAAGGGGGCGCTCAGCTCTATGATCGAGACTGGTTCCGGCTACTGTATCATGTACGTTGAAGATAAAGAACCACCACAGCCCCGGGAGCTGGCCGAGGTTCGTCAACAGGTTGAGGCCGATTATCGCCAGGAGAAGGCTGTGGATCTGGCACGAGATGCAGCTGATCAGGCCTTGACAGCGGCTCGAGAGCAGGACCGGTTGAGTGGTGCTGACGTCAAACAGTCGGCCTACGTGAAAAGAGATGGTCAGGGCGCCAAGGCTGTCCCGGTTTCACTGGTTAAGCATGCCTTTTCCCTTGCCGCTGGTGTTGACATGCCGGAGCAGCCGGTTGTTGAGGCGGAAACTTTCTATATCTACCAGGTGGTTGACCGACGAATTCCTGAAGGTCAAGACGGTACCGAGGCTGTCATGCAAGAGCTGCTCATGAATAAACGTGAACAGGTGGTTACTGGCTGGCTGGAAAATGTTGAAGAGGACGCGAAAATCTGGGTCAACAAGGGCCTTCTTCGCTAATATCTCGCCAGGTATGTACCTTCTGCCCCCGGCACGTGTTGCCGGGGGCTTTTTTCGCTTTCCAGTATCGTCTTTTTTGCATACGCTCCAGGCAAGAGGTAGTTGCGGCTTTCCAATTGGCCTGAAGTGATAATCCGGGTATAGTTATAACATTTGATTTGTTTACTTGACGATCTGGCCATATCTCAATGTCACCTGTTGACCGACGCAACGCTCTCCTCAAAAAAGCCCGGCAGCGATCCCCGGTAGAAATGCTGCTGCTGCGTTTTATCGCTGTTATCTATGAGCCTGTCTCCATCTCGTTTGTAAATATTTGCCTTGCCAAGGGCGAGTTTGATTTTCCCCAGGGGCGTCGTCCCGGCCGTGAGGAGGTTAAAACCTGTATGGCTGAGCTGCGGGAGGCCGGCTTGTTAAACCGCTTCAATCAGTGTCCGCCTGTTCTTGCCGAGGAGCTGACCCGGGAGGCTGTCCTTGACGAGAGTTTTGCGCAGATGGCGAAACTCGTCGAGCAGGAGGCGCCGGTGGCCTATGGGCACGGCAAATGGACGACACGCTGCTGGCGGGCTGTACGCCAGTACCGTATTGGCGTATACAGCCGCGACCTTGACAAGATGGAGGAGGCCAGCCGTTTCCTGGAAGAGCACTGCGCAAAACACCTGGATATCGATCCCCCTGCGGTGCTGATCACGGCACTGGCCTTTGACCGGGACTGGCTGAGTAGTCAGCCAGGATCACTACTCTTCTCTCTGCTCGATCAGGTGGTACGGTATGCTGTCGAGCATCTGCGCCATTTTCCCAACGTGCTCGAATACCTGGCAGACGGGCAGACCCTGCCGCTCTCCCAGATAGAGCAGGTGCCTTTTCACCGTATTCTCGCCACGTACTACCTCCTTCAGGGAAACTTCACCGCCATGGAGGAGGTACTCAATCGTCATGCTGAATCCTTTCAGGCCTCAGGTTTTTCCGGTACTCTGGCTTTTCTTCAGGGTGACCTGGAGTTGGCCATGGCAAGCTTTGAAGAGGATCTGGCTCGTTTGCGGGAGTTTGCCGGCGCTGAAAATGTTTTTTTCTTCGGTGTCACCGGATTGTTTTGCCTGTTTGCCCTGTTGACTCGTGACCAGGAAGGTGATCGCGACCGGGTCAAACGATCGGTGGCCATTGTTCTGGCCAGTTACCATGGCTGTCCGGAAGAGGTCCCCTTTCGTTTTATCGACGCAGTGGTGCGTGCTGGTGACAAAGACATTCCTGATATGGTGGCGCTAACCGAACAGCTCGCCGGAGATGAACGTTCCCTGTCCATGGTGATTGCCGTGCTGTGTCTGCACTGGATGGGCATCGAGATTCCCGACCATTTCAAAAGGGCGCTGGAAGAGTTGCATCAGAAAGCTCAGGAGAACACCTTTTTCTGGCTCGCCATGGAAACGGCAGCGTTACTGGCTGAACTGGAGCCGGAAAACAGGGCCATGACCCGGGCCAGTGATGAGCTGGCTGCCAGGCTGCATTGCCGCCGCCTGACCACCATTATCAGTCCGGATGTCCGGTGGAAAAAAAGCCTGCAGGAGCTTGTTTCACTGGCCAGCCGGACGTATCAGAGTGAGCGTTCAGTTCGTCTTGCCTGGTTTGTCGCCTATGGGGCTAACCAACTCCGGCTCAGTCCCCGCGAGCAGCGCCGGACCATGGAGGGGGGCTGGAGCCGTGGCCGTACCATTGCCCTCAACCGTTTAGTTCAACCCTGTGAACTCGATTACCTCAGCATCCAGGATCGTCAGGTCTGTGCCGCCCTGGTGCAAAAAGGCGAACCGACCTCGAGAAATGGTGGTTACGTCTTTGACCTTGATCAGGCGTTGCCGCTTCTGGTGGGACATCCGCTGGTGTTTCTTGATCGTTCGCCGCAGACACCGGTGGAGTTGGTTCGGGGAGAGCCCGAACTAATGGTGGAGAAACAAGGGGATGAACTGTTTATCCATTTTGCCCAGGATATTGGTGAAGGAGAGGTAACGGTCTGGCAGGAGACCCCAACCCGTTTCCGCATCATTGCCATTGGTATGGATCATCGCAAGGTCGCTGCCATAACCGGCCGGAAAGGCTTGCGCGTTCCCCTTGCCGCCAGCCAGCAGGTACTGGATGCCATAGGTAATATTGCCTCGTTCATGACAGTGCATTCGTCCATTGATGTTGGCCTTGAGACCAATGACGCCGATTTCGTCGAGGCTGATCCGGAGATTCATATCCACATCATCCCGTATGGATCTGGTTTTCGTCTGGAGATGTTTGTGCAGCCGTTTGGCAAGCGTGGACCATATCTTAAGCCTGGTGCCGGTGTGGCCAACCTTATGACCGAGATCGATGGCTGTCGTCTCCGGACAAGGCGTGATCTTTCCCATGAGGAAGAACGGGCCAGGGAGATTGAAGAGAGCTGCCCCATGCTTGATCTGGCCATTGACCTGGAGCAGGAGAACAAGCGTGAATGGCACCTGCTGGAGCCCGAGGAGTGCCTGCAGGCGCTGCTGGAGCTTGATGCTGTTCGTGATCGTATACAGCTGGAATGGCCTGAGGGTGAGAAGCTGTCGGTACGCCGTCAGGCTGGGGTCAATCAGCTCAACCTTAATATCCGCACCAGTCAGCAGGACTGGTTTGCCCTCTCAGGACACCTGGAAATTGACCAGGATGAGGTGATGGAGCTGAAAACGCTGTTAGAGAACGTCCGTACCAGCGGCAGCCGGTTTATCCCTCTGGGAGACGGCCAGTTCATTGCCCTGACTCAGGAGTTTCGTCAACGGCTTGATGATCTCATTGCTTATGGGCAACGTGTAAAGAACGAGGATGATGTTCATATCCATCCTCTCGCTGCTGTTGCTCTTGAAGAATTGACCCGTGCCGCCAATACTCGCGCCGATAGAGGCTGGCAGCAGCAGCTCGATGCTGTGGCCCGGGTGCAGGATATGGTGCCTGAGGTCCCGACAACGCTCAAGGCGGACCTGCGCGATTATCAGTTTGACGGGTTTGTCTGGATGGCGCGGCTTGCTGAGCTGGGAATAGGGGCCTGCCTGGCCGACGACATGGGGCTGGGTAAGACCCTGCAGGGAATTGCGGTTATTCTCCGGTACGCAGACCGGGGGCCGTGCCTGGTTGTGGCTCCGACCTCGGTCTGCATGAACTGGGAGAGCGAGATTACCCGGTTTGCTCCGACCTTCAGGTTTCATCTGCTATCCAGTAGTAACCGCGACGAGGTGGTCCAGCGCCTCGGCAAGTTTGATATCCTGGTAACCAGCTACACCCTGCTCCAGCAGGAGATTGAGCTGTTGGCAGGCGTGCAGTGGCAGTGTGTGATTCTTGATGAGGCTCAGGCCATTAAAAATGCGGCCACCAAGCGCAGCAAGGCTGCAATGCGTCTTAAGGCCAGGTTTCGTCTGATTACCACGGGAACACCCATCGAGAATCATCTTGGAGAATTGTGGAACCTGTTTCGGTTTATAAATCCTGGGCTGTTAGGCTCCTTTAGGCAGTTCAACAGCCGTTTCGGTATTCCTATTGAAAAACACCATGACCGTGACGCCCGGCGCAAACTCAAGAAACTGATCCGGCCGTTCATTCTTCGGCGTATTAAAGCACAGGTGCTCGACGAACTGCCGCCCCGTACGGAAATTACCCTGCAGGTGGAGATGACATCTCGTGAAATGGAGTTTTATGAGGCTCTCAGGCAGCAGGCTATTGAGAACATTGAGAGTAGCGCTGAGCAGTCTGGTAGACATCTGCGTATTCTCGCCGAGATTATGCGGTTGCGCCGGGCCTGCTGCAACCCCCGGCTCATCGATAACACCCTGGCCATCCCTTCAGCCAAGCTCAAGGTCTTTGCCGGGATTATTGAAGAGTTGCTGCAGAGCCGCCACAAGGCCCTGGTGTTTAGTCAGTTCACCGGACACCTCACCTTGATCCGTGAATATCTAGACGGCAAAGGCCTGTCCTATAAGTACCTGGATGGCACTACCCCGGCCCGGGAGCGGCAGCTCCAGGTGGAGGGCTTTCAGGCTGGTGAGGGAGATCTGTTTCTTATCAGCCTCAAGGCTGGAGGACTCGGGTTGAACCTCACCGCCGCTGACTATGTCATTCATATGGATCCCTGGTGGAACCCTGCGGTCGAGGATCAGGCTGCTGATCGTGTCCACCGTATCGGGCAGACACGGCCGGTGACTGTCTATCGGCTGGTAACGGTTAAGACCATTGAGGAGAAGATCGTCCGTCTGCACAAGGAAAAACGCGAGTTGGCCAACTCGCTGCTCAAGGGTGCGGATGTCAGCGCCCGGATAAGCAGCGAGTACCTCCTTGAGTTGATCCGGTCGGCCTAGCCGGGAACAACTCTTCCAGCGCTCTCCAGGAATGGATATCCTGCTGGAGTAGGTGCTGTGAGGCCCGGTGCAGCGCCCTGAGCACTGTTGTGGTCTCGACATCCTGCAGGCGTAGCCGGTCGAGTCGATCCAGAGGAAGGGTTAATCCGTCAGCGAGAAAACGCAGGGAGCCGGGAAGAAAAGCGCAGCCAGGTCCAGGTCGGCTCTTGCTGCAGGCTTCGCAGAGCAGGTCAACACGGCCGCTCGGCATATGAAAGACACCACCTTTGCTCACCGTCTGGCCGCAGCGAGCGCAAGCGATGATCTGTGGTGCATAGCCGACAAGGGCCAGGAGGCGGAGATGATAGAGCACCAGGATCGTCAGTGGCGGTACCCCCCGTTCAAGGACCTGCAGCGCCCAGAGACTCAGGGCAAAGAGTAAGGGCTCAGGGTCGGCATCACGGGTGTACTTGAGGAGCAGTTCGGTGAGGTAGCTGGCAGCGAGAAACGCGGGATAATGTTGGCGCAGACGCAGGTGCGCCGCTTCCAGTTCTGCCTCGTTGAGCAATAACAGGGTGGAGTTACGTGATGCCTTGTAGGTAAACTCCAGCAGGCTGAAGGGTTCAAGTTTATTGACGAAGCGGCGCTTGCTCCGCTTGGCACCCTTGGCGATGGCGGATACCCGTCCCAGGTCGGGAGAGAAGAGGGTGGCGAGTTTGTCTGACTCGCCATGATCAGCCACTCGCAGAACCAGGCCATGGCTGACAGCCTGGTTCATTGCGGGGGCAGATCCTCAGGCAGGCGAATTATCAGCCGTCCGTCTTGCCGGCCAGGGAAAGAAAGCGGAGAACCGTTGATGGTCAGGGTGGCGGCATCTTCTCTGTCAAATTCCACCTGCATATGTTTGAGCGCAGTCCATGAAGCCGTATCTCCGGCGCTGTACTCGATCTGCGAAGGCTGCAGGTCGTCCAAGGTGATGGTGACCGTGACCGCCCTGTTGAACTGGGCGGTGAGTAGGTAAGTGGTGAGTTTGACCGGCTCGTCACCCCCCTTGTTTTCGCCGGTATCAAAAGTTTCCGAAACAACACCCTGCGGGTCCTCGGAGGAGCCTGTCAGGAAGGCGAAAGGATTCCAGGAGTTGTACAGACAGAAGGCCGTGAAGCTGACAACAATCAGGACGAGGAGAATCGAGGCCACCGATGCCGAGGAGATATGGGTGGGCTCTGCCATCTTCTTTGGCGAGAGCATCGGATTATTCAGGTTTTTTCCTCGCTGATACCCCGGTTCGGCCCTGGACTCATCGTCAAGGAAAGCGGTGATCAGTTCCTGCTCATCGAGTTCAAGCAGTTTGGCATAGAGCTGCAGGTAACCGCGGATAAAGGTGTCAGCAGGGAGAGCGGTATAATCCTGGGCTTCGAGGGCCCGGACGTTAGTGGCAGAGATGCGGGTCGCTTCCACCACGTCTGCAACGGTGAGGCCTTTTTCTTCACGTCGTTTTTTTAGGCGTACTCCGACAGGGCTTGTTTCGAGGGGTTCAGTGTTTTTTTCCGTGGAGGTCATGGCAGCCGCCTAGAGGATTTTGATGTACGACTTGGCCCGCATCTCTTTGACCCATTCCTGGTAGAGGGCCTGGAGTTCCTGTTCGTAGAGCGTTTGCCGAATTTCTTCCCTGACTGACTCGTAGGGAACCTTGGTGATCATCTCTCCTTCCTGGCTGGAGAGTAGTTTGAAAAACTGGAAACCCGCGGGGGTTTCTACGATTTCACTGATTTCTCCCGGTTGTAGGCTGGTGACGGCGGCACGCATGTAGTCAGCCATCTCGTTTTCCTGAAAGACGCCGAGGTCGCCGCCATCTGCTGCGGATGGCAGGTCAGAGTGCGTACGGGCAAGTTCTTTAAAGTTCATGCCCTGCGCGGCAAGGCTGTGTACGCGTTCAGCCTTCTCTTTTGCCTTTTCGCGGGAGGTTGCCACGTCCCAGGAACAGCCAATCTGGAGGATGTAGTAGCCACCCTTTTCCGCTTGCTGGGTAAAATTAGTCCGATAATACTCGGTAATGCTATCCTCAGGGATGACCACCTTGGAACGAACTTCGTGGGTGACCAGCCGGGAACTGAGAATCTGGTCATGGAGATCCTGCCGGTACTGCTCCAGTGTGAGTCCCATCCGTTCCAGTTCAGCAATAAAATCTTTTTTACTCACGCTGTTGGAGGCGATAATCCGTTCCATGGCTCGGGTGACCTCGTCATCGCTGACAGAGAGTTCTTTTTTGCGGGCTTCCTGGAGCAGGATCTTCTTGTCGATCAGCTGTTCCAGGATTTTTTGCCGGGCCTGCTGCAAAGTATCGTCACGCTCAGTGGGCGGAGCCTCCTGTTTAATTTTTTCGAACAGAGAACCGCCGAGGTCGTTGACTTCGGAGAGGGTGATGATATCGTCGTTGACAATGGCAATACTTCGGTCAATCACCTCAGCCAGGAGGGATGAAGGCGACAGGAATTGCAGACTGAACAACAGGAATAAGGCGATAATGGTGCGCATGACGTGGTATGAGAACGTAAAATTCTTTTGTTATCAATGGAGGATGGATAAAATCCGTAATTGAGCTAAGCATAAGACTACTCGTTCCCCGGAGTCAGTGCAATCTATTTCCCACTGTTGGCTTGCCGATGGGACATGGTTGCCAATTCTTTTGTGCACAAGGTTACAGAGGGATGCAGGCAGCACCGGGATATCCACAAGAGTTTAGGGCCTGGAGGGTTTTCTGTTGACAGAAACGGCCCCGCTCATTAAATTAACGTTATAAAGAGTCGGAGTGTCCGAGTATTCTTATCCACATACAGAGGAGTCAGCTATGAAAAAAACAGTCGTTCTCACCATTGCAGCCATCTTTTTCCTGAGTGCTGGTGTTGCTACTGCGGCTAAGGTCAAGTGCACTGTGGATGCTGTTGATGGTGAAAAAATTACATTGACTTGCAAAAAAGCCGACAAACTCAAAGCAGGTGATAAGGTTTCCCTGAAGGTCAAGTCAGATAAGAAGGGTGCTGTCGAGGGTTGCTAGTCAACCACTGTTTCATTGTTGAAGAAAAGAGCGGGCCGAACAGTTCGGCCCGCTCTTTTCTTTTGTTCACACCATCGCCATGCCATATTCAGAGACGATATCTCCAGATCTGTTCAAGGCCCTGCTTCTGGGGATAGTCCAGGGGCTGACAGAGTTTTTGCCCGTGTCCAGCTCTGGGCACCTTGTTATCGGCCAACAGCTGTTGGGGTTCAATACACCGGGCATTGCTTTTGAGGTTTTTGTTCACCTGGGCAGCCTGGTTGCTGTCCTGGTTGCCTTTCGTGATGAGATCAGATTGATGCTTCGAGCGTTGTTAGCCCCTGCAGTGACTCGCCAGGACGATCCCACGTTGCAGCAGGCCTTTATGTGGGATCTCTATGTGGTGGTGAGTACCCTTCCGGCAGTGGTGATAGGGGTATTTTTCAAGGACGCTGTTGAGCAGATTTTTGATTCGATCCTCGTCACCTGTGTCATGCTGGTGGTAACCGGCATCAGCATGCTGCTGACTAGGGTGGTGAGTGAACGGCAGGTGCAAATTAACTGTCCCAGGGCCCTGTTCATGGGAATTGGTCAGGCTTTTGCTATCCTGCCCGGTCTTTCCCGGAGCGGGACCACTATTTTTACCGGCATGCTGCTTGGGGTGAATCGCGAGACTGCGGCGCGTTTTTCTTTCATCATGTCCATTCCGGCAATCCTGGGGGCAGCGGTTCTCAAATTAAAGGATCTTGTTGCTGAACCGCTTGCCAGGGCAGATATGCTGAACTTGGCTGTGGCCACGCTGGCAGCTGCCGTTTCCGGGTACATCGCCATTTTTCTGCTCATGGGAGTGGTCCGAAAGGGCAAACTCCATTGGTTTGGATATTACTGTTTTTTTGTTTCTTTTGTAGGCCTTCTTTGGTATTTTCTGGTTTGACAGTATGATTGTCTGCTTGACATTGCCTCAACGCCTGGGGCCGTTGACTACGGCAAGGAAGAATTATGGATCCGCAAACATTACCGGCAGAAGAGCTGGCACTGTATACATCGCTTAAGCAGCGGTACAAGATAGCGTTTGAGCCGCTAAAAGTTGGTACCACCCGTCTTGACCTTCTCAGAATAACCGATCTTGAACGGCTTCTTGACGGCAAAGATCCCCTTAAGGATGTCTCCGCTTTCCCCTTCTGGACGAAACTGTGGGAAGCATCCATTGTTCTCGCCAACCTCCTTGTTTCTCGGCCGGTACAAGAGAAAAAGACATTACTTGAACTGGGTGCTGGCCTGGGAGTTCCGGGACTTGCTGCTGCCCGGGCTGGATTTCAGGTGACCCTTACAGACTATGATCAGCTTATTCTCGATTTTGCCCGGGTGAGTGGTGCTGCTAGTGGAGTGGAGAATGTCGAATACCGAATGCTCGACTGGCTTGATCCACCTGATCTGCCCCGTTATGATGTGGTGGTTGGCGCTGAGGTACTGTTCAGGGAGGAGTTTTTCGCCCCGCTCCTTGGGGTGCTGCGCAAAACGCTCAAGCCTGAGGGTGTCGTATATTTTGCCCATGACAGTACCCGTCAGAGTTTGCGGCCCTTTTTGGAAATGGCCGAGGCAGAGTATGTTATCGCTGCGTCCACAAGGAAGTTGAAAAACCTGGATCAGGAGAAGCAGATCGTCCTGACTCGTTTGACGCCGAGAAACTAACACCAGAATATCTGGTCGGTATGGCAAGAGAAACAGCGTGTATTCTGTCTGTCTGAACATCATAGGCAAGACCTGTGTAGTTATCGGTGGTGGTGCGGTGGCCCAGCGTAAGGTTATTGGCATACTGAGAAGTGGCGGCGAGGCACGGGTGATCAGTCCTGAACTCACTGACGAGTTGAAAACGCTTGCCGACCAGCACCAAATCGAATGGGTGGCGCGGACCTACGTGGAGGGCGATCTCGAAGAAGCGTTTCTTGTCTTTGCCGCCACCGATCAGCCCGAGGTTCAGGAGCAGGTGTGCAGGGAGGCAGATGAGCGAAAAATCCTGCTCAACCAGGTTGATGCCCCTCAGTCTTGCGGTTTTCACGTTCCTGCCACTGTTCACTGTGGAGATATCACCGTGGCGGTGTCCACCAATGGCCGCAGTCCTGCGGTGTCAGCCCTGTTACGCGGTCACCTCGAAAAGATGATCGGGCCGGAGTTCAGCCTTTTGCTCGAGGTGGCAGCCACAGCCCGGAGTCGTCTGCTTGCTGAAGGAGGTTCGGATCATCTGTTGCACGGCCTGGTTGATGAGACCTTGCTGGACCTGATCAGGGAGAAAAACCTCGATGCGGTGCGTGAGCGACTCGCCAGGTCTTTTGGCGGTGAATGTCCACGGGAGCTGGTAACTCTGCTGGAGGAACATAGATGAGCTTCCTTCTTTTCCAATTGTGCCTAGTTCTCTATTTGCTGGCAGCGGCCGCGTATCTGGTGGTGTTCTTTTCCGGGAAAAGGCAGATTCGCCCGGCAGCGCGGGCGCTCTTTCTTGCTGCGGCAATCGTGCATACTGTCGCCGTTGTTGCCCGCTATCTGGATACAGGCCATACACCCATCACCTCCATGCACGAGACCGTCAGCTTTCTCGCCTGGTCGGTGAGCTGGAGCTTTCTGCTTTTTCGCTGGCGATGTGCTGTCAGAAATCTGGGCGTTTTTGTCAGCGTGCTGGTCTTTGCACTTATGATGATTGCAGCGGTGTCTTCGAGGAAGATTCAGCCGTTGGCACCTGCCCTGCAATCCTGGTGGCTGCCGGTGCATACCTCGGTCAGTCTGGTGGCCTATGCCTTCCTCGCGCTGGCCTTTCTCGGTGCTGTCATGTACCTCCTGCAGGAGCATGAGCTCAAGCGCAAGCGCTTCGGGTTTTTCTATTTACGTCTGCCCTCACTGGAGTCGACGGATAAGCTTAACCATTATTGTCTTTCCATTGGTTTTCCCCTGCTCACCTTAGGATTGATCACCGGCTCGTTATGGGCGAAACAGGCGTGGGGTACCTACTGGCACTGGGATCCCAAGGAGACCTGGTCCCTGATTACCTGGCTGTTGTACGCCGCCGTGCTGCATCAGCGGTTTACCGTGGGCTGGCGCGGGCGCCGAGCAGCGGTGCTGTCCATTATTGCCTTTTTGTCGGTGCTGTTTACCCTCTGGGGCGTAACCTGCCTCCTGCCAGGATTACATACCTATGCGGCGTGAAACTATCGTTCTTCTGGGGGTGAATCATAAAACAACCCCACTGGCTATCCGCGAGCAGCTGGCACTCAGTACAGGATACGATCAGCCGCTCGCCGATCTCAGGGCCCTCTATTCAGTGAAGGAGCATTATCTGCTGTCCACCTGCAACAGAATCGAGGTGCTGTTCACCGCGACAGATCCGGATACGGCGATCACCCACGTGCTTGACCTGCTCTTTGCTGGAGCGGTTTCCCGGGAAGAGCTGGGAAAGCATGTCTACTGTTACCGAGACGGCGCTGCCGTGGAACACCTGTTTCTTGTTGCTTCCAGTCTTGATTCAATGATCGTTGGTGAAAGTCAGATCCTGGGACAGCTCAAGAAGGCCTACCGCTTTGCCAGCGGAGCAGGGGCAACCGGTTACATACTCAATAAGTTACTGCATCGCTCTTTTTCCGTGGCCAAGCGGGTGCGTACAGAAACCGGCATCGGTGCCAGTGCGGTTTCCATCAGCTCTGCTGCTGTGGAGTTGAGCCGTAAGATCTTTGGTGATCTGACCGGGAAAAAAGTGCTGCTTATCGGTGCCGGAGAAATGGCCGAACTGGCCGCTGAGCATCTGGTGGGGCAGGGTGTCAGCGAGGTCGTGGTTGCCAACCGGACGCTGGAACGTGCCGTGAAACTGGCACGACGTTTCAACGGCAAGGCTGTCGCGCTTGCAGAGGTGAAGGAACAACTGGCTCTGGTGGATATCATTATCAGTTCCACAGGTGCTGCGGGACTGCTTCTTCATAAGAGTGATGTTCAGGCGGTGATGCGTCAACGCCGTAACCGTCGGCTTTTCTTCATTGATATCGCTGTGCCCAGGGATCTGGATCCTGCTATTAATACCCTGAGTAACGCCTACCTCTACGACATCGACGACCTCAGTCAGGTGGTCGAGATGAATCGATCTGAGCGTGACCGTGAGGCTGTTAAGGCCCATCGTATAATTGACGAGGAGAAACTGAAGTTCCATCACTGGCTGGACATCATGGAGTTGACCCCAACGATTGTTGAACTCCGTGCCATGGCCGACCAGGTGGTACAGAACGAGCTTGAGCGTACCATGGGCCGTCTGTCTGGTATGGATGACAAGCAGCGTCGAAGCGTGGAGAAAATGGCTGCAGCCATCGCCGGTAAACTGCTGCATCATCCCCTGAAGTATTTGAAACAGGACAACCGCTGTGTTTCCAAGAATGATCGTATCAAGATGGTGCGAACCGTGTTCGGCATCGACAATGGCAGTGATTCAGGCAAATGATCGGCAGTGAACGTCAGTTTTTACTCGAAGATGAGCTCCTCCTTGTCCGTGATTCCGGGGAAATTCCAGAGATCGCCTACCAGGGAGCCCTGCACTACCTCTCCCATGACGCTGAAGGACCAGGGCTTGAACTGAACAGCGGTGAGCTCAAGATGCTCCAGGATGCCGCTATGGCCCGCTATCGCGAGATCATCCTCAGAGACCTGGATCCGGGCAGCCGTGATCTTTCCTCTTACAGAGGACTTAAACGTGCCATCACCAACTACAAGCGATTGACGGCTTTCAGCCATCGTATCCAGCGGCAGCCAGCCATGGACTGCGATGAGGTGAAGCAGCTCCTGCTGGTGTTTATCTGCCGTGAACTCCAGGAGGTCCGCCATGGACTCCGTGATTCTTCGGTGAATTGTAGTTGTGAGGAGCTGGAGGCTTTTTGCCGACAGCTCTCTTTCCATGAGAACGAGCTGCCTGCCGGATGGCGGCGGCTTTGCCAGAGTGAAGCATAATTTGCTTGATCGTCGCTGTGAGGGATATTGCCCCGTCTTCGTCCTTTTTAGCTCCCTGGACCAGCGTTCAACAATCTCGTTGAACGCTTTTGGAAATGGATCAAGCCAAAGGTTCACGGTTTTTCTGGGGTTGGCGGAATCAAGGAGCTCGTTTCAAGGTTATTTCAGCTTGTTCACTTGACCCGACCCTTGACACGGCATTTATGTTGAACAATACGCAGCGAAGGCATTAGCCGCACAAACTCCCTATATCCTTCCAAGGTCAATTCAAGATAATCATCATTTTCGTGTGAGATTGTTGCAAGCAATGTGGTCCCGTCTTGACGAAGAAAGCAAAGATCCTCAAGCTGTTTTGGCTGCTGCCATTCGTACAGCCCTTCTACT
>PDWJ01002171.1_pt1 | contig 21696 bp, 20 predicted proteins | sample 1430881 | NCBI WGS metagenome assembly PDWJ01 (sample SAMN01162460, study PRJNA174530) | Oral metagenome, whole genome shotgun sequencing project. | biome: Marine environment; feature: Marine mammal; material: Swab sample of the gingival sulcus; isolation source: swab sample of gingival sulcus... | reverse complement strand
GACCAACTGACCTCCCGTCGCCGCGCTGGTCTGCGACATCACAGCGGTTGTCGCTCGTCGGTTGCGTGCTACCAGCAGGCGCCCTCCTCGCTCCTACGCTGTGATTCCGCATCCTTCGCGCAGCTCGGTCCGGTCAGTTGGTCAGCGCTCTAGCGTAGCTTGCGGTAGATGTAGACCGCGGCGATCAGGTTGACCCGCGGCTCCTTGTCGCCGAGGCCGATCATCGCCAGCGCGGCGGAGGGGGCGTGGCGTAGGCCAGCGCGGAGGGCCTGGGCGCGGCTCTGCCAGCGTTTGCCCTCGGTGGCGAGCTTGGCCAGCGTCCGCTTGCCTCGGCGGCGACCCACCTGCGCGATCAGCTCGGCCGCCTGGGTGCAGCGGGCGAAGGCCCCGACGTCGAAGGTGGCCGGCGCCTTATTGGCGCAGAGCAGCGCGAAGAGCGCCTCTGCCGCCCGGTTGGCTTGCTTCACCGCGAGCTTGCGGTGGCGCAGCAGCCGCACGGTGGCCAGCCGCACCGCTGGCTCGCTGTCTCGCAGGCCCTTTTGGGCCAGCTCCCAAGCGACCTTGTCGTCGATCATGGAGGCGGTGTTGACGCCGCTGGCCCGGACCGTCCAGCGCTTGTCGACCAGCGCCTTGGCGATCGCGTTGAGGACCGGCTGGAGCTTCCCCTTCTTGGCGAGGATGCGCGCCGCGTGGAGCGCCAACCGCATGTTCTCGCCGCCGGCGGTCTCGTTCAGGTAGGGCAGGGCGTCCTCGCCAGCGACCTTGGTGTAGCCGTCCAGCGCCGCTATCCGCACCGGTAGGAAAGCGTCGCGAAGCCGCAGCCGGAGCGCCTTTCGTCCTCCCTTGAAGCCGAGCTTGCTCAGGGCTCGCACGGCGGCGAGGCGCACGCCCTTGTCTTTGTCTTCGGTGAGCTTGATCAGCAGCGGCACGGCCTGCTGTTGGCCGCTGTAGCTCAGCCCGCGGGCTGCGGCGGCGCGGGCGAGGGGGCTCTTGTCGCCCACGAAGCGGATCACGGTCTCGTAGGCCTTCGCCTTGGCGATGCGGCCGACCTCGCCGATGGCGATCGCTCGAGCGCGCGGATCCGGCGCCCGCAGCTGCTTTTCCAGCACGTCGGCGCCAGCTGGGAGGTTCGAGAGCGCCACGGCGGCCCAGCTGCGGACGCGGCCGTCGGGATCGGAGAGGCGCCGAGCCATCTCCCGTATGAGGTCTTCGACGTCGGCGCTGCGGGCGGCGTGGACGCCGGCCAGGCGGATCATGGGATCCTGGTGGCGCATAGCGGCCCAGATCGCGGCGACGGCGTAGCGCTTGAGCAGATCGCGGTTGCGATGCGCGCGGTAGATCGCCAGCGCCCGGGCGGGGTTGCCGCGGGCGAGCTGCAGCTGCAGCTGGAGGCCCAAAAGCTCCCGGTCTCGCGGACGCTCGCTCAGCGCCTTGGAGAGGGTCTGCTCGGCCCGCTGGTAGTCTCCGCGGCCCAGCAGCTTGCGGGCGCGGAGAGCGGTCGTGGATGGACCACAGGATCCCGCGGCGAGGGTGAGCGCGGCGGCCAATGCGGCGAGGCGTAAGGGAAAGGATGACATCGGGCTCCTCCGGCCGTGAGAGTATAGCTCGCGAGCGGTCGACGTGTTACGGCAGGTTGAACCCTGCCCTGTCTCCTAGCGGGGGCTTACCAACGAGGGGGATGGAACCCGGCGAGGAGCTGGCCGGCGAGGTAGCGGGTTTGGCTGGGGTCGTCGGGGCGCTTGACACGCACGAAGCTGTTCAAGGGGCGAGCCAAGCCATGAGACCAACGCCGCGAGCGTAGGCGGAGGTGTAAGATGCCGCGCCGCGCGCGTCTCCCGCTGAGGTAGACAAAAAACACCTGGGGCCCGCGGACCTCGAGGACGAGGCCGACGTCGCTGCGCCGGTCGTCGGCCTTGCGGTTGCCGTTCACATCGTGGGCGTGGTCGAAGACGACGAGGTCGCCGGCCAGAGGGCGCTCTCGCAGGGGCGCGCGGGGCAGTCGCAGCAGCAGCTCGCGGGCTCGTCGCCGACCAAGGCAGCGCGAGAGCAGCTGCCGTGTCGCCTTATGACGCTCGCCGGTGAAGGTTCGACCGAGCATCCGTTCGCCGCAGACGCGCATCCAGGCGCGTACGCGCTGAAGGTTGGCGCTCGTAGCTGGTCGTCGGGACCTTGTTGGCCACGCGGCGACGCGCCGTCGTTTGCGGGGTCGTCCGAGGCGCTTGCGCTTGGTGTGCTCTCGCCTCTCTGCCGAGGGCAGGGCGATCGGACCGAGCAGCCCATAGGAGAGCGGCAGCGGCCGGCGCTCGTGGCGCAGAGGTCCTCCACATCCAACGGCGGTGAGGCTGAGCGCGAGCCCGAGCGAGGCCACGAGGGCCCAGCGCATCACGCGAGGGTGCCTAACGCACGAGGGTTGCACCTTCCCAGTCTGCGCAGGTGAGCGCCTCGTGGGCCAGTTTCTTGCTTTCCCGCACCTTGAGCGCTGACCAACTACCCTCCCGTCGCTGCGCTGGTCTGTAACATCACAGCGGTTGTCGCTCGTCGGTTGCGTGCTACCAGCAGGCGCCCTGTTCGCTCCTACGCCGTGACTCCGCGTCCTTCGCGCAGCTCGGTCCGGTAAGCGGATCAGCGCTCGAGGTGGTCTCTGACGGACGCGCAACGAGGCCCGCGGAGTCCAGGACCAGCGATCGTTTTCTTTTTTTCGGGGAGCTGTACTACAGTTGCTCTGTGGCGTTGGACCCTCGGCTCAAAGCGCGCCTCCGGCGCCGCATCCCGGCCTACCTGCTGTTGATTGGCATGATGGTGATCGTGCTTGCCGTCTGGCGAAAGGGGCCGTCGACCGTGGAGGTTGGCTATCAGCTCGGGGCGGCGCGCGAGGGTCTCCTCGAGGCGACGATGGTCTATCGCAAGGGGCAGCAAGACGTCGCGCGGGTGCGCTTCACCTTCTCGCGCAAGGCAGCTGGTGCGCGCCTCACGCATCAGCTGAAGCTCCCCGACGGCGACTACGACGTGGCGATCGCGCTGCGCTACCGCGACAGCCGGATGGCGCGCATGAGGCGGCCGTTGCTGGTGCGCGGCAGCGGGCCGGTGACGGTCTTCGTCGGCGAGCGCTGAGCCTCTGGCGAGAGGCGAGGCGTGGTCACGGTGTTGACCTGCTGGCCGACCTCCTGCGGGGTTCGGCAGAGCCCGGCGTTGCTGGTGTCGTTGTCGGCCATCGTGTTTGGCTCCAAGAGCTGACCGTTTCGCTCGATCCACTGGGGGATGTCCTCGAGCGTCAGGGTGTGCTGCGAGTAGAGCTCGGTCTCGACGACCAGCTGCAATGCGCCGCCTTTGCCGAGCTGAAGGCCTCCGCTGATCAGCACGGTGTCGTCGAGGAGTCGCACGCTGGTGTGGCCGTAGCGTGGCTGTCCGAGCGCCGGCACATCCTCTCGCACGAGCCCGTTGCCGCTGCTCGCCGCCCGGAGCACGGCGGTGGCGTCGGTGGCGCAGAGGTTGCTCTGCGATGGGTTGGCGCAGCGGCCGGCCTCGCAGGTGCTCTGGTTTGGGCAATGGTCATGGATCGCGCAGGGGAGGTTGCACGTAAAGAGGTTGCCGCCGCTGAGCAGCACAGAGCCGTCGGCCAGCCTCGTCGCCGCGCCATAGCCGACCGCCGGGTAGCCCAGGGCGGTGCCCAAGAGCTGCACCGAGTTGCTGCCGACGGAGAAGGCGACGCGCGCCGGGGGGAGTGCCTGGCAGGTGTTGTTGATGCAGTACTCATTGGGCGCGCAGGGGCCGCCGCCGCAGGTGCCCATGGGCTGCGGGACGTGGCGTCGGTTGGCGTTGTCCTTCGCCGGGGTCTGCTGGCCGGGGATGCCTGGGACGAGCAGGAGGTCCGTGGCGCCGTGGGCTCTTGCCAACGAACGATCCGTCAAGCCTAGCGGCGTGAGGCTGCCGAAGGCGCTCTCAAAGAGCCCCGTGGGTGCTGCCTTGGTGCTGAAGGGGCTGCCCTCGCCGCCGGACGCCAGCGCGTACCTTTCGCGCTGCGCCGCGAGGTCGCCGTCGAGGAGGCCGCCGACGATCAGCGCACCCTGGTTGGTCATGCCGACCTGGTGGCCGGCGCGGAGCCCGACGATATCGGCGGGCTTCGCGGTGGGGTTGCCGCTCGCAGGCAGCGAGATCCAGTAGGCCCTGTTGTTCACGCTGGCGAAGCCATGCTCGTTCGGGCTCTTGGCTCGGTAGTCCGAGACACCGGGGACATACAAGGCGCGGTTGTCGTCGATCAGAGCCAGCTGCGGGAAGTAGCCGTTGCTCACCGCGAGGGATGGCAGCGGCTGGTAGGTGATCTGAGGGGTAGGCCCGGGGGTGTAGGTCAGCACCGCGGGCTCCCCCTTCGCGGCACCCTCGTGGGGGAGAACGTTGAAAAAGAAGGGACACTCTCCCCCCTCGTCGCATTGAAAGGACGCTTTCCGAGCCACTCGCGCTACCAACGGTTCATCGAGCTTGGCGGCCATGACGCCGCCGAGCAGCAGGATGCGGTAGGGGCCGGCCTCCGGGGAGGGGAGGAGGAGCGCCTTGTGAAAGGCCCGGGCGAGGCCCGCCTCTCTGGCGGTGATGGTGTTCCACGTGAGGGTGCTTGGGTCGAAGCTCTCGAGCGTCTTGTTGGCGTAGGCCACATCGCCGAGCTTGGCAGAGCCGTCCTTGGTCGCCAGGCCGCCGATGAAGAGCACCTCGCCGTTGGGGAGCACGGTCGCGCTATGAAACGCTCGCAGGTGTCGCGCCTGATAGTTGAGGGTCTTGCCGCGGGCGGGCTGCATGAACACCTTGAGGGTCGGTGCCGTCAGATCGACGTTGTGGGCCGTCCCGCTGAAGGCTAGCTGGCCATCGGTGTTGGAGAAGGCGTCGACCCGCAGGGTGATGCGCTCGTTTTCTTGCAGGGGGACGAGGAACGTGACGTCTTGGGACGATTTAGCTATCTGGGTTGGTTTGAGCACCCGGAAGCAGCGCAGCTGTTGGCGCCGGATCGTCACCGGGCCGAGCTTGCCGCTGCGGTGCCCGTAGAAGCTGAAGCGCAGCGTGTACCGGGAGTTGGCGAGGGCGGCGGTCAGGCGCGGGCCTTCGAGATAGTTCAAAGGCGAGTAGAAGGCGACGTTGATGAGGGTGATCTTCAGGGGGGTGTCGTCTTTGGGGCACCCGCTGCAGATCGTGATGACGCCGGCGAGCGCGGCGAGGAGCAACGACGCGGTGATCGCAGCGCGAAGCCGAGCCAGCGAGGGTCGGGAGCCAACAGTGAACGATCGTCCCACAGCGGCAGCGTACTCAGCAAGCTCTACGGGCGTCAAGCTGGCGTCCTCAGGCGGTGTCGTTGCTCCTGCCGCCCGGTACTAGGCTTCGCCAAGAAAACGAGCCATACTGCCGAATCGTTCGGGGACCTGGTCCGTCCAGAGACCTGGTCCGTCCAGGGACCTGGCCCGTCCAGAGACCTGGCCCGTCCAGAGACCTGGCCTGTTTAGGGACCTGGCCTGTTTAGGGACCTGGCCCGTTTAGGGACCTGGCCCGTTTAGGGACCTGGCTGGTTCAGGCCGCTAGTGTGGCGAGAGGTGATACCGGTGCAGATCGAGCCGAGCCCGGAGCAACGAACGTGGTGTGAGCGCGGTCGCGCCGCCGCCGACGAGTTGGTTGGCCCGCGGGCCGCTGCGCATGATGGTGAGAGGCGCCTCCCCGGCGAGCTCTTGGCCGCCCTCGGCGACCGCGGCCTCCTGGCGGCGAGCGTACCGGTGGAGCAGGGCGGAGGGGGCTGCGACGACCTCTCGGTGTTGCTGCTGATCGAGGCGCTCGCGGCCGTCTGCGCCTCGACGGCGGCGGCCGTCGGCGTGACGACCTTGGTGAGCGAGTCTCTCGCCGCGGATGGGGGGCATGGCGCGCTCCTGGTCGAGCTCGCGCGGGGCGAAAAGCGGACCGGTATCGCCGGCGTCGGGGGGCAGACGGCGTGCCTCCGCGGCGGGCGCCTCGTGGGCAGCTGCGCCGCGCTCGGCGTGGTTGGCGCCGACGTCTGCGTGATCGTCGCCGCCGCCGAGGGTGAGGAGCAGGAGCAGGTCGCCTATCTCTTGCCCGTCGACGGCGATGGGCTAGGGCAGGACGCCTCAGGCTTCGGGCTGCGCGCGTTCGCCCCGAGCAAGCTCACGCTCGATCGGGACCCTGGGCCGCCGCTCTCCCTGGAGCCACGAGAAAGGGCCGCCCTGAGTGTGCGGACAGCGCTGATCGGCGCCGGGATCGCCCTCGGGGTCGGGCAAGCCGCGCTCCGGTGTGCTGTCGAGCACGTCAAGGGTGACCGCGCTCTGGGCGAGCATCAGCTGATCCGTTTCAAGCTGGCCGACATGGCCACGCGGCTCGACGCGGCGCGCCTTTTGGCCTGGCGCGCTGCGAGCCAGCCCGAGGCGCATCAGGCCCTACGGGAGGCCGCGATGGCCAAGCTGGTGAGCGGCGAGGCGGCGGCCTACGTCAGCCAGCAGGCCGTGCAGGTCTGCGGCGGCGCTGGCTATCTGATGGACGGGCCGCTGGAGCGGCACCTTCGCGACGCGAAGGTCTGCGAGCTGGTGTTTGGCAGCAGCGAGCGTCGCCGGCTGCAAGTCGCGGCGTCGCTGACGCGCGAATAGCGGTGATGAAGAGTCGTAAATGGAGGTTCGATGATGCGTTGCGCTGTGATCACGCTCTCTACAGTCCTCTTGGTGGCGTTGACTGGAGCGGGCTGCCCTGCCGAGAAGCCGCGGCCCAAGCCCGTGCGGAAGGCGCAGCCGAAGGACACCTCGGCCGTGAGCCAGAAGACGCTCACTCCCGAGCAGATGGAAGAGGTTCAGACCCTGGTGCGTCAGGGCACCGTTAGCCTGAACCGCTGCTATCAGAAGGAGCTCGAGGAAGCGAAGAAACCGTTCGCGATCAAGGTCGTGGTGAAGCTTTTGATCGGCTTGGAACAGCGCGCGACGCGGGTCGAGTTCGCTCAGTCGAGCACCGACTCCGCCAGCTTCAAGAGCTGCATCACCCAGACGATCAAGGGCTGGGAGTTCCCGAAGCTGAAGACCCAGGCCTGGTTCACCTACCCCTTCAGCTTCGAGCCGGCCTACTAGCCCGCTCGGCTTACGAAGCGCTCGGCTTACGAAGCGCTCGGCTTACGAAGCGCTCGGCTTACGAAGCGCTCGGCTTACGAAGCGCTCGGCCTACGAACCGCTCGGCGTTCGGACGGCCCGAGGGCGACACACGAACGGAGTCACACTGCGATGCTTGCGCTCTTCTCTCGCGTCGGGCTGTTGATCGTCGGCTTGGCCGTCGCTGCCTGCGCGTCGACGCCGAAGAAGAAGGATCCAGAGCCGACCTTCAAGTCGAAGCATAAGGCGGTCAACCCGCTGCTCGAGAGATCGAACAAGGGCGACGGGATGGAGGTCTCGGGGCTGATGGGCACCCTCGATCCCGGGCAGGTCCAGATGGCGATGAACCAGACCTTCGCCAAGGCGACGCAATGCTACCACCGGGTGGCGCGGCGCAAACCCTACGTCGGCGGCAAGATGAACCTGAAGTTCCGGGTGCGGCAAGACGGCACGGTCAAGCGGATCCAGCTGCTCTCCTCCGACGTCGGCAGCCGGGAGATCGAGCGCTGCGTGCTGAACACGCTCATCGAGACTCGTTTCTCCAAGCCGAGGGGCGGGGCCGAGGCGGAGTTTACCTACCCGATCACCTTCCCCACGCGGCTGGCCTCGGTCTCCTGGGATCCAGCGAAGGTGCGTAAGGGGCTGCGCAAATGGCGTCAGAGACGCCGAAACCGCAAGGCCGCCAAGGCGTTGAAGAAGCTGACCTTCCCCCGCGGGCTCGTCTTGACGCTCTACATTAGCGGGGCGGGTCACGTGGTCAGCGCAGGGATGGTCGCCGATGAGGAGATCCGCGACGAGTTCGCCGAGAAGCTGATGTCCGCGCTGAAGCTCGTGGTCTTCGAGCAGCCGGCGTCGCGTTACGCAAAGGTTAGCTATCGGTGGTGATGGGAGCGTCAGATGGTGAGCTTCGAGCCGACTGAAGAGCAACAGATGATCCGCGACATGGCGCGCGACTTTGCCCAGCGGGAGCTGGCGCCGAAGGCAGCGGAGCGCGACCGCAGCGGCGCGTTTCCGCGCGACGAGCTGGTCAAGCTCGCGGGGCTCGGGCTGCTCGGGGTCAACGTCCCCGAGCGTTATGGGGGCGCCGAGGCTGGTGTGGTGGGCTACTCGCTGGCGATCACGGAGCTGGCCAAGGCGTGCGCCTCGACCGCCGTCGCTGTCGCCGTGACCAACATGGTCGCCGAGGTCATCTCGCGCTTTGGCACTGTCGCCCAGCGCGAGCGCTACGTCCGAATGATCACCGAGGGGCGCGCCATCGCGGGCGCCTTCGCCCTCTCGGAGCCGCGCTGCGGCTCGGATCCGGGCGCGCTGACCACCCGCGCGCGCCCCACCGACGATGGCTGGGTGCTCGACGGCAGCAAGCAGTGGATCACGAGCGGAGATCACGCCGGCGTGTTCGTGGTCTGGGCGCGAAGCAACGACCGCCCCGGGGTCCAGGGCATCAGCTGCTTTCTCGTCGAAAAAGACACACCTGGGCTCCACATCGGGCGCCATGAAGACAAGATGGGGCTGCGTGGCTCGAGCACCGTGCCCTTGACCTTCGAGGACTGCCGCGTGCCCAAAGACGCGCTGCTCTCCGACGACGGCGCGGGCTTTTCCATCGCGATGGTCGCGCTCGACGGCGGCCGCATCGGCGTCGCCTCCCAGGCGCTGGGCATCGGCCTGGCGGCTCTCGACGAGGCGATCGCCTACGCCAAGGAGCGCAAGACCTTCGGCCAGCCGATCGCCAAGCACCACGCCGTGGCGGCGATGCTCGCCGATATGGCCTGCGAGCTCGACGCAGCGCGCTTGCTGGTGCTGCGGGCGGCGATGCTCAAGGATGCCGAAAAGCCCTTCACCCGCGAGGCCTCGATGGCCAAGCTCTACACCTCCGAGGCGGCCAACCGAGCCTGCTACGCGGGCCTCCAGATCCACGGCGGCTACGGCTACACCAAGGACTACGCGATCGAGCGGTTGACCCGAGACGTACGGGTGACGTCGATCTATGAGGGGACGAGCGAGATCCAGCGTCTGGTGATCGGTCGCTCGTTGGTCGCCTAGGGTCGCCCGATGCGTCGAGCGCTGTGTTGCCGTCTCGTGCTCGCCGGGGTCATCGCGTCGCCGTCGCCGTCGCCCGCCGACGGCGGGCAGCTGGGCAAGCTCGTCGGCAAGGTCGTGCGGAGCCGCTACGGCGAGCTCCACGCTTGCTACCGGCGAGCGCTGGCCCGCGATCGTCGTCGCGGCGGCACGGTCTTCATCAAGGTGACCCTCGGTGGCGACGATAAGGTCGCCGCGGCGAAGGTCGCCCGCGACGAGCTTTGCGACAAGGCGGTGGCGCGCTGCCTCGAGGCCAAGGTGGCGCGCTGGCGTTTCCCCGGCGCCGCTGCCGCGGGGGCCGTGGGCGGCAGTGTGCTCTACGTACCGTTGACGTTCCGCGCTGATCCCGGCCAGCAGGCCATCGCCGCCGCCGACCTGGGCTGGCCCCTCTCTAGCAGCGTCGCGCTGCTCACCGCCCAAAACTGCGGCATCGGCGGCGTCTCCGTGAAGCTCTCGCGGGTCCAGACCGTGCAAGAGTCCCACCTCTCGCGTGCCCGGTTGCTGGTGCTCGTCAAGGGCAGGGCGGCCTTGGGCAGAAGGCGGCGCAGCGCGCCGAGCGTGGTGTTGTTGCCCCCTGGATCCGATGTCGAGCTCGAGCCCCGGGCCTCACGCCGCGCTGCACGACGCACGGCGGGTAGGCTTCGAAGGCGTGTCGACGTGCTCGTGCTCGAGCTGCCCGGCGAGCTGGCGGGGAAGGCGACGCCGCAGCTCTGGGGGCTGGGTCCACGGCTGCGCACCCTGGCGCCGGGGATCGCAGCGCGGGTGGTGACCCTGAAGCCGAACGCGACGCTCACCCAGGGAGACGTCGCGGCCCGGCGGGTCCTCTTCGTCCTCGCCGGCTTCGCGCGGCTACGGCGAGGCGGGAAGACGGCGTCTGGGCGCCAGGTTGGGCCCTCCACCGGGGTGTATTGGTCCAAGAGGGGGCGGTCGTCGCTGGTGGCCGAGCGCACCACACGCTTGATCGAGATCCGCCTGCCGTGATCGAGGTCACGCATGACGTACGAAATAGGCGTGAGCGTGGGAATTGCTGCGGCCTCGTCGCCTTTGGTACATTGGAAGCGAACGCGAAGGAAGCGAGGAATACGATGGTTGGAGTGAAGCGAGCCCTGACTGTGCTGGTCCCCTGTGCTGTCCTGACGCTCTCTGCTGTCCTGACGCTCTCGGGGTGTGATCTGCTCAAAGACGCGACGTCCTTCAAGGTATGCACCGACTGGGAGAAGGTGACGGTGGACACGGCCCAGATCGGGCTGAGCGTCAGCGGTGCGACCTTGCCAGACGCCCCCTGCACCGCCGGCGGCGCCGATGTCTGTGCGCAGGCCACCGCTGGCTTCAGCTGCAGCGGCGGCAGCTACGCGTGCTCGGTCCAATGCGGCGCCTCGGCCAAGTGCGAGGTCGAAGCGACGGCCGAAGCGCCGCCGCAGACGATCGATCTCTCGTCGAAGATCAAAAACTCGCTGGAGGCCTCGGCCGTGGACAAGGTCTCGCTCGATGGCGTGGAGTACCGCGTGGCGTCCAACTCGCTGAACTTCGCCACCCCGTCGATCTCGGTCTACGTTGGCCCCAACACGGCGACGAAGGTCGGCGACAGCGGCGTCACGCTCTTGGCGACGCTGCCCTCCATCCCAGCCAAGGGCACCCCTAGCGCGTCGCTCTCGCCGACCTCGGCAGGGCAGACCGCCCTGACTGGTCTCGTCAAGAACTACACCACGCCATTCAAGATCCTCTCCTCCACGACCATGAGATTCCAAGCTGGCGACAGCCTCCCCGAGGGTAAGCTCGACGCCGAGCTGCGCGCCTGCTTCAAGATCTCGCCGCTATAGTCGCGTCGCGCCGTTCGTGGCCCGTGGACGGCGGCGCCGCTGGCATCCCTTCTATCAAAGGCATAGCAGAGCTGCCCTCCCACAAAGGAGGTGGCTCGCGAAGGCTTCCCTTGAGCGCTGATCCGCTGACCGGACCGAGCTGCGCGAAGGATGCGGCATCACGGCGTAGGCGCGAGAAGGGCGCCTGCTGGTCGCACGCAACCGACGAGCGACGACCGCTGTGCTTTCACAGACCAGCGCGGCGACGGGAGGTGAGTTGGTCGGCGCTCAAACGCGAGACGCTCAGTCGAGGCGCTCAAACGCGAGACGCTCAGTCGAGGCGCTCAAACGCGAGACGCTCAGTCGAGACGCTCAAACGCGAGACGCTCAGTCGAGACGCTCAAACGCGAGACACTCAGTCGAGACGCTCAAACGCGAGACGCTCAGTCGAGACGCTCAAACGCGAGACGCTCAGTCGTACGTGGGGCGGGGGACCGGGGCGACGGGCTTGTCTTCCGGCTCCTTGTTCTTGGGGGCTGGCGCTGGAGCTGTCCCGAAGGGAGAGGGCCTCTCGGTCGAGAGCGTCGGAGCGGGGGCCGAGGTGCTGCCCACGGGCGTACCAAAGAATGCCGAGGCTGCTGGCTTGGTCGAGCCGGCCGTCGCAGCGCCATCGCCGACGCTCGTGTCGCGCGGCGCGGCCTCGTTGGCCCCCTCGTTGACCCGCTCTTTCAGCTCCTTGCCCACCTTGAAGAAGGGCAGACGCTTCGGTCGAACGTCGACCTTGGCGCCGGTGCGCGGGTTACGACCCTCGTAGGCCTTGTAGTGTCGGATCTCGAAGCTGCCGAAGCCACGGATCTCGATGCGCTCGCCAGACTTGAGCGCGTTCTCCATGGAATCGAAGACGCAGTTGACGATCAACTCGGCCTTGCCCTTGGGCAGCTTGAGCTTGTTGGCGACAGCCTCGATCAGCTCAGACTTGGTCATCGCGTGGGCTCCTGTGGACACCTGACTTACGGAACGCATCGAATGTAGTCTAGCCTTTCCGAAAACTCAACTGTATTCAAACAGTTCTGTGCATCCTCGACGTTCTTGGGGGCTATGAAGAGCGCATTGGAAGCTAGTGAACGTTCTTTGGTATCGAGTAGTTACGACGTTGCCGGGTCAAAGAGAGGCCACGAGAGAGGTCGCCGAGGGCCAACACATTACCGATGATCAGGGCATCGTTGACCTTTTTCTTCCGGGCGAGCTCGCGAGCCCGCCCGGCTCAGACCCCTTGCATCTCCCGACAGTCTTCGGCGACGTGGACCTCGGGCTCGGTCGCGGCGCGCACCGCTTCGACGGTCGCGCCGGGCGCGAGCTCGCGCAAGAGCAGCCCATCGTCGGTGACGTCGAGTACGCAGAGGTCGGTGATGATGCGGTTGACGACACCGACGCCGGTGAGGGGCAGGTTGCAAGCGTTCAGGATCTTCTTGCCACCCTTTTTGGTCAGGTGCTCCATCATCACGATGCAGCGCTTCGCGCCGCTGACGAGGTCCATCGCGCCGCCCATGCCCTTGACCATCTTGCCCGGGATCATCCAGTTGGCGATGTCACCGCGGCCCGTCAGCTGCATCGCGCCGAGGATGCTCACGTCGATCGCCCCGCCACGGATCATCGCGAAGCTGTCGGCGCTCGAGAAATACGCGCACCCAGGGATCTCGGTGATCGTCTGTTTGCCGGCGTTGATCAGGTCGGGGTCTTCGTCGCCCTCGTAGGGGAAGGGGCCGAAGCCGAGCATCCCGTTTTCGGACTGAAGAAAGACCGTGATGCCCTCGGGGATGTGGTTCGCGACGAGCGTCGGCATACCGATGCCCAGGTTGACGTAGTCGCCGTCGGCGAGCTCTTGCGCGACACGCTTGGCTATTTGTTCTCGTGTGAGTGCCATCTCGTCCTCCTCAACTCGCCGGCCGTGGGCGTACGGTGCGCTGCTCGATCCACTTCTCGTAGTGCTGGCCCTTCAAGATCGCGTCGACGTAGACGCCCGGGGTATGGACGTGGTCTGGAGCGATGTCGCCCGGCTCGACCAGCTCCTCCACCTCGGCGAAGGTCTTCTGGCCAGCGGCGGCGATCATCGGGTTGAAGTTGCGCGCCGTTTTTCGATAGACGAGGTTGCCAACGTGGTCGCCGCGGTGCGCGGCAACCAGCGCGTAGTCGCCCTTGATCGCGTGCTCGAGCACGGTGCCGCGCCCATCGAACTCGCGCGTCTCTTTTTTTTGCGAGGATTTCAGCACGTTGCCCTCAGTGTCGTAGAGCATCGGGATGCCGCCCTCGGAGATCGCCGTGCCGTAGCCTGTAGGGGTGTAGAAGGCCGGGATGCCGGCGCCTCCTGCTCGCAGGCGCTCGGCGAGGGTGCCCTGCGGGACGAGCTCGACCTCGAGGGTCCCTCCGAGGAAGGACTGCTCGAAGACCTTGTTTTCGCCCACGTAGCTCGAGACCATCTTGCGCACCTGACCGTTGGCCAGCAGGATCCCCAACCCGGCGTCGTCGACGCCGCAGTTGTTGCTGACGATCGTCAGGTCCTTGGTGCCCAGCTCGCGGAGGGCGCGGATCAGGTTCTCCGGGTTGCCGCAGAGTCCGAACCCGCCGACGAGCAGCGTCGCGCCGTCGGGGATCTCACGGACCGCCTCCACGGCGCTCTCGATCACTTTGTTCATCGACATCGAAAACCACCTCACGTTCATACCCAAAACCGGCGCCCATCTGCGCCGCAGCGCTCCCAAAGAGACGAAAGGGTAGAGCGGAGCTAGACTGACCCATTGTTGCCAACCTTGCCAACCGTCAAAATCCTCTCATGGCGACTATCGTGACCCCCTTGACCGACGGCGGCCCCGTCGACGGCAACCGACGAGCGACAACCGCTGTGATTTCGCAGACCAGCGCGGCGACGGGAGGTAAGTTGGTCAGCGCTCTAGGCCTCAGAACGTTCGCCGTAGCACCCGTAGGGCTCATGTCTTCGGCTACGAAATCGGCGCGGCAGCTCAGCGCCCGGCTCGATCCCGAACGTGTGGGGTGCTCTTAGGGCGGCAACACCGTCAGGTCGTCCCTATCGACCGCTTCGGCAACCTGATCGCGGATCTGCGGGGCGATCCCCTCGAAGATGTGGGGCGATGGCGCTGCTCCATCGGCGGAGATGACCTCGGGACGCTCTCGCGGACCTTCTCGAGCGTGGACGTCGGTGTTTCGCTGGCATACGTTGGCAGCTCCGGTACTGTAGAGGTCGCGATCCGCGATGGCAGCGCCGCCGACGAGGGCGGTCGTCGTCGCGGGGAAGAGGTCGAGCTTTGGAGCGACGCCCGATGAAGAGGTGCTCGATAAGCCTGCTGCTCTGCGCGCTGGCGCTGACAGCCTGTCCCGCCGGTCGCGGCGAGGGGTGGGTCATGGGCTCCGTCTTTGTCGGCAACTGCAAAGAGGGTGCGGAGCTCGACGCCGACGATGACTTCGACCTGGAAGCGGACTTCTTCGCCGGGGATCCGCTCTTCGACAACAGCCACGCGTCGTCTGCGCGCAGCCGGCTGTTCATCCGCCTGCAGCAGACCAGCAACCCGGTCGCCGAGTCGGACAGTCTGGCCCTCCAGTTCCAAGACCTGACGGTCGCCGCCGAGGCCTTCGCCGGAGGGCGGGTGCTGCCGATCAGCGACGACAGCCTGGTCGCTGGTCAGAACAGCGTCAACTCCGCCTTACGTATGCGTATGCAGCTCTATACCCGCTGTCCTGACAATAAGACGCCGCTCTCGGCGGTGGGGTGGCCGCTGTCGAAAGCGGCGACGCCGGGCGGCACGGGTCCTGAACAGTGCATGGTCCCCACGTCGCCGCTGCCCTCGCCACCGCAGCCCGACTGTCCAACGTTGACCGACGCCCAGCGGGCCGAGCTCAAAAAGATCTGCGCGGAGCCGGACTTCAACGACCGCGGCAGCCGCGCCCGCATCGAGGCGATCCTCGGGAGCGGCGCCGAGCCCGCCTGCCTCTATCTCTGCAAGCTCGGGGGCATCGAGCGGGGGACCGATCCCGAGCGTTTACAGGGCTACACCTTCGACTACAACGAGACGATCTCAGCGCTCTTCGTCAGCAAGCTCGTCGACGCCCGCGCGATCAAGCTCGGCCGCTGCGCCCAGGGCTGGGGTCGGATCAGCGGGCGCTTCCGCTTCACCCTGGTGCGTAGCCGCGTCGCGCAGCCCTTCCCTTGAGCACCGCAGACACAGTGGAGCTCGATCTGGTCGAGCTCGCGGCGGGCGGCGACGCTGTGGGGCGCCACCAGGGGTTGGTGGTCTTCGTCACGGGAGGAGCTCCGGGGGAGAGGGTCGAGGCGCGGATCGTCGAGCGGCGACGCTCCTTCGCCCGCGCCGAGCTCGTCTGCTGCCTCAGCGCCAGCGAGGATCGCGTCGCGCCACGCTGCGAGCTGGTAGGGCGCTGCGGCGGCTGTAGCTGGCAGCACGTGCGCGACGAGGCGCAGCTGCGCGAGAAGCGACGGATCCTCGCCCAGGCCCTGCGCAAGCTCGAGCTGCCCGAGGGCTGGGTTTTCCATCCAGCGCCGCGGCCTTTGGGCTACCGCCGTCGCTGCCGGCTTCGTTGGCGCGTTGATCAGCGGGGCGTGATCGTGGGCTTTCGCGGCCCTCGGAGCCGCGAGCTCGTCGACGTCGAGCGCTGTCCGGCGCTGGTCTCTGCGCTCGACGAGGGGCTGCGGGCGTTGCGTCGAGCGCTTCGACGTTGGGGAGCAGGCGGCGGGCAGGGGGGCGGATCGGCGGTGCTCCTCGCCGACCATGAGGGCGCAAACGTCCACGTCAGCGTGCGGCTTGATGCGGGCCGTGGGCTCTCGGCGTATGAGCTGCTTGGCGCGCCGCTGGTCGGCGCCGTGGTGCAGCGTCGCGATGGAGCGCTAGAGCGGGCCGGCGAGCCCGCCGTGGTGCTCGACGACGGCCTCCAGGCGAGCGCCGACGCCTTCGCTCAAGCCAACGCAGCGCAAGACGCGCTGCTGAAGCGTCGGGTCGACCAGTGGGTCGCCGAGCTGGCGCCGCGGCGGGTGCTCGAGCTCTTCGCCGGCGCCGGCAACCTCACCTCGCGGCTCGTGGCCGAAGGGCGCCGTGTCGAGGCTGTGGAGCTCTCGCCGGCGTCGGCGCGCTGGTTGCGTGAGAACGCCGCGAGCTGGCCCGGGGAGGTGCTGATACGCGAACGAGACGCGGCGCTGGCGCTCGAGGAGGCGTGCGCCGAGCCGGCGCCAGGGCTGGTCGTCCTCGACCCACCGCGAGAGGGTGCGCGAGCGCTGATGCCGCTGTTGGCTCGCCTGGCGCCCTCGGCGGTGCTCTACGTCTCTTGCGACCCGATGACCCTCGGGCGCGATCTAGCGCTTCTGAGAGCCGCTGGGTATCACCTGGAGCGTCTCGAGGGCATCGACATGATGCCGCAGACGTGTCACGTGGAGGTCGCGGCGCTCTTGTCGTCGCCCTTGTCGCCGCCGCCGCCCTCGCGGTAGAACAGCAGACGATGCGCCAGAGAGTTCAAGCCTCAATCCGATCTTCATCGCTGCGGTTGGCGCTGGCCGCTGGGCTGGCGGCTTGCCTCATCTCGGGGGGCGCCCGCGCCGACGACCTCGACAAGCTCAGCGGCACCAGCCACTGGCGCGACACGGGACAGCTCCACGCCAAGACCGAGTGGCTCGATTGGTACAAGGCGCGAGTCGCCTGGCGACAGGCCCGCCACGAGCTGCGCCTCCAGGCGGCGCGGAATCGCTACCTCGCGCGTCTGCTGCGCCGCGGCCGGCCAAAGATCGGCGAGGTGCAGCGGATCATGCGGGCGCGCCTCCGTCGCCCCAGCGACGCGCCTCGGCGCCGGCAGGTCCGCCGCCGGGGTCCGACGCCGACACGCCGACGCGCCCCGGCTCGCGCCGAGGACGAGGACGAGGATGAGGACCGAGACGAGCTGGAGACTCGCCGAGGATCCAGGTCTCGCGAGCGTGAGCCGGTCTATCGGGTGAAGCCTGAGCGTCTCGACAAGAGCGGGCAGGCGATCGACGACGAGGGAGACGCCGTGCTCCGTCGCTCTGGCAAGCGGCGCTGATGGCGAAGGCGAGAGGGAGGAAGGCGGCCGCCAAAGACCCCCTCGACGACGTCGAGGCGGGACAGCTCGCGCCGATCTACTACGTCTGCGGCGAGGCCTTCTCCCGGCTGCGGTTGGTGGCGGCGATCCGCAAGGCGGTCTTTGGCGCTGGAAAAAGCGCCAACGCTTTCAACTACGACGGGCTGGCGGCGAAGAGCGCCGGTGCTCAGGGGATCCTCTCGGCTGCGCGGACGATGCCGATGCTCGGCGACAAGCGCCTGGTGCAGGTCTCCGACGCCCACGACCTCAGCGCCGACGAGCTGACCGCGCTGATCCCCTACATCGAAGACCCCTCGCCCCACACCGTGCTGCTCTTGAGCGCGGAGAGCGCCGACATGCGGCTGAGGTTCTTCACACGGCTAAAGAAGAGCGCGGCGGTGGTCCAGCGCTACGAGCCGTTGAAAGAGCGGCAGGCGCCAGCCTGGGTCAGCGCCGAGGCGCGACGTCAGCGGGTGCCCCTCGAGCCTCAGACCGCCTCGCTGATCGTCGACAGCGTCGGGGCCGACCGAGGGGAGCTCGCCGGCGCGATCGAGCGCCTCGCGCTCTACGCGGGGCCCGGTGAGAAGGTGACGCTGCGCCACGTCGAGGAGCTGCTGGCCCAGACCCGGCAGCGCTCGATCTTCGAGCTGACCAACGCCGTCGGGCGCGGCGAACGCCGAGAGGCGATGCTCGTGCTCCGGCAGATGCAGCAGGCGCGGGAGCCGGCGCTGCGGATCGTGGCGATGCTGTCGCGCCACGTCCGTCAGCTCTGGACGGCGCGGGAGATGAACCAAGGCGGCGCGGGGCAGCAGGCGATCGCCGAGCGTCTCGGGATCCACCCGTTCTTCATCAACGATCTGGTCGCGCAGGCGCGGCGTTTCGAGGATGGAAGGCTCGAGCGGACGCATCGCGCGCTCTTCGAGGCCGACCGGACGCTCAAGTCGAGCCGGCTCTCCGACGCCCTGGTGATGGACCGCTTGGTGCTCGACCTGTGTCGATGAGCTTGTGTCGATGAGCAGCCGGAGGCAGCATGATTACCGCGAGCGACCGCGCGGCGAGCTGCGGCGAGCGACCGCGCGGCGAGCGACCGCGCGGCGAGCGACCGCGCGGCGAGCGACCGCGCGACGAGCTACTGCGCGGCGAGCTTCTGGACGGCGAGCGTCAGACGCGAGACGAGGCGGGAGGCACGCTGGCGCGGGATCACGCCTTTTTGGGCGCATTTATCGAGCACGGGCACGGCCTGCTCGAGGGCGGTCTTGGCCGCGCCCTGGTCGGCTTGGTCGACCGCCGTGCGGACGCGCTTGATGTGGGTCCGCATCGTGGTGCGAAAGTGACGATGATGCGCTTGACGCCGAATGCGCTGACGATTGCGTTTTGCCGCCTGACGGTGGTTGGCCACGGGACTTCTCCGCTACGGTCGCGTGTGGTGCACGCGCGAAAAGCTCTGAAACAATCTCTTCTTGCTCTCACGACCGCTGAACTGGCGACTGCGCCAGTGGTCGGCAGAGACTAGCCGCGAACACCTATCACTGCCGACTGCGGGTGTCAAGGTGCCGGACGTGCAGCAACCACCAAGCGAAACCAACCCCAGCGAGGCCAGATCCCCCGACGCGGCCGCGACCCAAGTCGGCGAGGAGCCGCCGAGAGACCGGATCGCCCGATCGGCGTCCCTGGTCGGCTTGCTGACCCTCGGCAGCCGGGTGCTGGGGCTGCTGCGGGACGCCGTCGTAGCCGCCTCGTTCAAGAAGGCCGCCACCGACGCCTTCTTTGTGGCCTTCACGATCCCCAACGTGCTGCGCCGGCTCCTCGCCGAGGGCTCGCTCACCGTCGCCTTCGTCCCGGTGTTCACCGACTACCGCGAAAACAAAGGGGAGCAGGCGGCGCGAGAGCTGCTGGCCAACACCCTCGGGGCGCTCACGCTGGTGCTGATCCTCACCACCTTGGGGGGGATGGCCTTCGCCCCAGCTTTGGTGCGCCTCTTCGCCGAGGGCATCAGCAAGACCCCCCGCTTCGGCCTCGCCGTGCAGCTCGCCCGGCTGATGTTTCCCTTCTTGATCACCGTGGGGTTGGTCGCCCTGGCGATGGGAGCCTTGAACACCCTGCGCCACTTCGCCGCCCCCGCGGCGGCGCCGATCGTGCTCAACGTCGGCATCATCACCTCGGTGCTCTTCGCCCAGCAGCTGGTGCGACGGCTCTTTGGCCTGCCCGCCATCGGCGCCCTCGGCGTCGGGGTCTTGGTCGGGGGCCTGCTTCAGCTGCTCTTGCAGCTCCCCCCGCTGCGGGCGCGGGGGCTCCTGCCCTTGCCCCGGTTTTCCCCCACCCATCCGGGGCTGCGTCGGATGGGCCGGTTGATGGTGCCCTCGCTCTTCGGCCTGGCGATCTACCAGATCAACATCGTGCTCTCCCGCCGCTTCGCGTCGTTTCTCGCCGAAGGCGCGATCACCTCTCTCTACTATGCGCAGCGTTTGATCGAGTTCCCGCTGGGGATCTTCGCCGCCGCCATCGCCACGGTCTCGCTGCCAAAGCTCTCAGGCCACGCCGCGGCCGGCGAGATCTCGGAGCTGAAGCAGACCTACCGCTACGCCTTACGCCTCGTCGTCTTCGTGATGCTGCCGGCGATGGCGGGGCTTTGGGCCCTCGGCGTGCCGCTGACGGCCGTGCTCTTTCAGCGCGGCGCCTTCGACCACGCGATGGCCCAGCAGACGGCCTACACCCTCGCGGGCTTCGCCGTTGGGTTGCTCGCCGGCGGGGGCGTGAGGCAGACGGCGCCGGTGTTCTTCGTGCTCGAGGATACCCGCACACCGGTGGTCGTCTCGGCCATCAGCCTCGTGGTCTATGTCGCCGGCGCGCTGCTGCTCTACCGTCGCCTCGAGACCTTCGGCCTGGCGCTGGCCGTGGCGATCGCGTCGACGGCAAACCTGCTGCTGCTGGTGGCCTTCTTGCGCCGCCGCCTCGGCGCCCTGGGGCTCTCCGAGCTCTGGTGGCCAGCCCTCCGCGGGGCCTTCGCGGCGGCGGTCTGCGGCGCGGCGGCCTGGGGCACGGCCAAGCTTGGCGTCTGGGCCCACGGCGGCGCGGCGCTGCGAAACTATGTCGTGTTGGCGCTGGCGGTGGTGGCGGGTGCGTTGGCCTACGCGGCGGTGAGCTACCTGCTCGGGGCCCCCGAGCTGCGGCAGCTCGCGGCGGCGCTCGCGCGGCGCCGGAAAACGAGCGCTCGAGGGCGAGCGAAGGGAGAAGCCAGAGATGACTGAGGCGAGCGTGCGAGACCTGAGCGCTCTGGCCGGGGTAGGGGTTGGCCACGCGACCTTGGCCGAAGGAGCTAGCGGCTGCACGGTGGTGGTCTTTTCCGAGGGCGCGATCTGCGGTCACTGCGCCTGTGGCGTCGCGAGCGGCTCCCGCGAGCTGGCGACGGTGACCCCGCGGCATACGGTGGCGCGGATCCACGCGATCTGTCTCTGTGGCGGCAGCGCCTATGGGCTGGCCGCGGCGCAGGGCGTGATGGCGGTGCTCGAGGGGGCCGGTATCGGGCATCAGACGGGGGCTGGCGTCGTGCCGATCGTGCCCGGCGCGGTGGTCTACGATCTGCACTACGGCGCCGCCGACGTCCGGCCAGGACCCGCGCAGGGGCGTGAGGCTGCGGAGGCCGCGTTGGTCGCCGTGGGTACGGGAGCTGCGGCGGCGAGCGGCAACGTCGGCGCCGGCACGGGGGTCTCAGCCGGTAAGCTGCTCGGCGCGGCGTCGGCGACCAAGACCGGTGTCGGGCAGGGCGGTGGGCGCGCCGCCGATGGCCTGGCCGCCGCGGCGCTGGCGGTGGTCAACCCGGTCGGCGATCTGCTGCATCCTGGCGATGGGCGGATCCTCGCGGGCACGCGGGCCGCGCCGGACAGCGACCAGCTGATCGGCAGCGGTCAGCTCGTGCGCCGCGGGGCTCAGGTCGACCCGCTCCATGGAAACACCACGCTGGTTGTCGTGGGGACCAACGCCAGGCTGACGCGAGTCGAGGCCGAGTGGGCCGCGGAGCAGGCGATGGTCGCCTTGGCGCGGCAGATCGAGCCGCCGTTTACGCGTCATGATGGTGACGTGGTCTTCGTCGCCAGCGTGGGCGAGCTCGAGGCCGACCTCCACCGCGTCGGCGCGCTCTGCCGCGAGGCGGTGAGCTGGGCGCTGGTCGACGGCTGCCTCTCGGCCGAGGCGGCGGCGGGCTTGCCCAGCGGGGCGAGCTTGAAGCAGCCGGGCCGGCGCTAGAGCGCTGACCCGCTGACCTCCCGTCGCCGCGCGGGTCTGCGACATCACGGCGGTTGTCGCTCGTCGGTCGCCGCGACCAGCAGGCGCCCTGCTCGCTCCTACGCCGTGATTCCGCATCCTTCGCGCAGCTCGGTCCGGTGAGCTGATCTAGAGCGCTGACCGCCTTACCTCCCGTCGCCGCGCGGGTCTGCGACATCACAGCGGTTGTCGCTCGTCGGTTGCTTGCGACCAGCAGGCGCCCTGCTCGCTCCTACGCCGTGATTCCGCATCCTTCGCGCAGCTCGGTCCGGTAAGCTGATCAGCGCTCTAGGAGCTTGATTCACAGGCGACCTTGACACGATCGCCCGATTATGATC